>Ga0172382_10012521_pt1 | contig 11047 bp, 9 predicted proteins | sample Leawel138RmetaG_FD_122245 | JGI IMG/M metagenome (GOLD analysis project Ga0172382, IMG submission 122245) | Leachate microbial communities from a municipal landfill in Southern Ontario, Canada - Leachate well 138R metaG | ecosystem: Engineered > Solid waste > Landfill > Unclassified | place...
GAGTCGGCTTGCGGTAGCGTTCAAAGTCACCGGTGGCGAAAGTCTGCTGTCTCATCGATACCTAACCGTTGTGAACAATGCGCGTATTATCGCAGATGTTGGGACTTAATCAGAGTTGCCCTACTGAAAAACGTTCGGTAATTCCCCATCCGTACGCGGATTCCGCGGCCAGGAACGGGTTTCCCCTCACTTCTCACTCCTCACCCGAAACTGTCCGCCACGATGCTCGCGTACCAGCCTTCGGCATAGACCGCCTCGCGCTTGCGGAAGTTCGCGTCGGCATCAGCGGGACTGACACCGCCCGAACCCTCGACGGCCTCGATCTTGCCGTTCTTGAGGTGATAGACCGCCGCGACCGAGATGCCGTAGTCAGGCGCGACCAGGCTGTAGCAGGTGTTGACGTGGGACGGGATCGGTATGGTCTGCTCCCGCAGACTCGCGATGACCGCGGCCGCGCACATCTTCGCATGGTTGTTGGCGGAGTGTCCCGACTTGGGCATGGCTCCGGCGATGCAGGCATCGCCGATCACATGGATGTTGGGATGGAGCGTGGACTCGAAGCTGGCCTGATCCACCGGGCACCAGCCGCTGTCATCGGTCAGCCCGGCGGTGTGAGCCAGGGCACCGGCATGGTGCGGGCAAATGACGTTCACCACAGCCCCTTGATGCGATTCCAGGCCGGCTTGTGTATAGACGGTGCGGGTCTTGACGTCGACGCGCTCGACCTTGCCGCCCTGCGTGCCCGGCACCCACTCGATCATGCCTGGATAGCGCGCCTTCCACGCCGCCTGGAACAGCCCCTGCTTGGAGAAGCTGTCCTTGGTATCGAGCAGCAGCAGCTTCGACCTGGGTTTGTGTGTCTGCAGATAGTGCGCGATCAGGCTGGCCCGCTCGTACGGCCCCGGGGGGCAGCGGAAGGGATTGCCGGGGATGGCGATGATGACCACGCCGCCGTCGGGCATGGCCTCGAGCTGACTGCGCAACAGCTCCGTCTGGGGGCCGGCTTTGTAGGCATGGGGGAGGATCTCGGCGGCCTTCTCATCGTAGTCCTCGATGCTTCCCCATTTGAAATCGATCCCCGGCGCGACCACCAGCCGGTCGTAGACCAGCGTGTCGCCGTTGTCGAGCGTGACACGGCGCTTGTCCGGGTCGATGCCCTGGACGCGCGCGGTGACGACATCGATGGCGTGCGCCTTGAGACCGTCATAGCCGTGGGTGATATCGGTCATACTGCGCAAGCCACCGAGCACCCAATTGCTGGCCGGGCAGGTGACGTACTGCGGGCTGGCCTCCACCAGGGTGATGCCGATCTCCGCATCATAGCGGCGCAGATACTTTGCGCAGGTGGCGCCACCGAATCCGCCGCCGACCACGACGATGCGGGCCGGCGCAGCGTGCGCTCCGCGCCATACGGGCAGCGCCGCCAGTGCCGCGCCTGTGCCGAGGTAGCCCAGAAACTGCCTGCGATTGACCGTCATGTCGGACCCTCCTGCGTGGATGCGGGGCTACTGGATACGACTCAGATAATCTGCGATGGACGCGAGCTCCTCGTCGCTGTAGCCGGTGGCATGGCGTCCCATCACCGTGGACGGCCGGCGCCCGTCACGGAATTCCTGCAGGGTGCGGCGCAGGGAGTCGGCCGGGATGCCGGCAATGGATGGGATCGCCCCGGGGCTCTTGCCGTCGGTGCCGTGACAGGTGAAACAGGTGCTCGCGAGTATCTCGCCGCGCAGGATCTCGCCGGTCTCCTGGGTCGCTCCGGGACCGGAGACCGCGATCAGCAAGGCGGCCGAACCGAGCAGAAGGACTGGGCGCATGTGAACCTCCAGCGCTACCCGATGATGCGGGGATGCCTCTTTACCGTAGTTCACGGCAGGGAATCGCACAAGACAACTGAGGCGGTTGCCGGGGAGGTTGTCAGCGGCGCGACGGCTGTGGCAGGCTAGCGATGGGATGTCGCTCTCGACCAGGGATGGATCACCGGTACGGCACGGAGTCCGTGTCGACCATCCCTGCTGTGAGGTGCGTGATGCCGTATCCCTACCCGATCGCCGATCTGCCGCGGGAGCGGCGCGATGCCGCCGACCGCCGGAACTTCACCCTGCATACGCTGTGGCACGGTATGCGACGGCAACGGCGGCGCCGGTCACGGCGGGACGGCGAGGCAGCCGTGCTGGACGTCCACCCGCCGCGCTATCGGTACTGGATTCTCGGCCTGCTGGGCCTGTCCTGTCTTGACGCGATCTTTACCCTGCAGCTGCTGCAAAGGGGTGCGACCGAGGTCAATCCCTTCATGGCCTTGCTGATCGGTATCGACCTTCGGCTGTTTGCGTTCATCAAGACGCTGGTTACCGGCATCTGTGCCGGCCTGCTGGTGATCCTGGCGCCGCAGCACGTCTTTCGCATCCGCGGCGACGTATTGCTGCGCCTCGCCGTGCTGGCCTACCTCGTGCTCATCAATTGGGAACTCGCGCTGCTGGGTGGCTTTGCTGGTAGTGCCTGATGGTGCCGGCAGCGGCAGGTATTGTCGGAATAATTAACGAATAAAAAGCGGCTGTCGTATGTGTGATAAGTAACTATTAAACAATGAAAACACATCTGCTGCCCGGCCAAAACAGGCAGGACGCTGTCGGATTAGTTTCCAGTTCAGGCCAGCCCGATCCCGGTGCGTTTAAATAACTTGCTGTAATTCAAGTAAATAGCCTATCATGGTACGGAAGCTGCTTACTCCCGACAGTGGCCGAGGGGGTGTCTGTGCCGTACCTCATGCATACCCGGGAGAGTGGTCGCTGGGGCACGGGGGTGCGGGCGATCCAGGCAAGAACCCGATCAAGAAGATACAGAATAAGCTCTTAAAGAAGCGTTGCGGAGAGGACAAGAAACCATGTCGATGTTCACAAAAGCGAATTGTACCGCCTTGGTTGCCTGTTGCCTGACCGTGGGGACGGTCGGCGCCCAGGCGGCTCTCGTCAACTTTACGCTGATGGGTACGGTGAACCCCACGGCGGACCCCGGCAACGTATTCGGCGTGAGTCGCGGCGATGACATCACCGTCACCGGCACCTTCGACGACAGCGTCCTCAGTGGCGGGACCGGCACGGTTTCCTTTACTCAGGGCACCGGGAACACCCTGTCGTTCGGTTTTCCCTCGGTATCCTTTACCGAGCAGAGTGACTCCAATTACACCGTCGCCGACAACCGCCCCAACCTGACCTTCAATGGCGGCGCGTTCACCGGGTTCAATTTCGTGGCGTATTTCGGCGGCGAGGCCGGTCATGAGTTCAACGCGCAAGACTACGCTTTCAATGGCTACGAGTACGGTCATGATATGACCGTCTCCGGCACTTGGCTCCGCTTTGAGACCACGCCCGTACCCGTACCCGCCGCCGTCTGGCTGCTCGGCTCCGGGCTGCTCGGGCTGGTGGGCGTCGCCCGGCGTAGGCGCCTGGTCTGAACGCGACCGGGTGACGCCAGCGCACGACCGGTAGTACCGGCACGGTTCGATATGAAAAAGCGGCCCCCGGGCCGCTTTTTCATTCAAGTCGCTCGAACCGCTGCGGGACATCGGCTCCGGGACGCTCTCCGTCAGTGGGCCGACCGGCGTGTCGCGCAGCCGGTGCACCTCGCGCTGCGGCGTACGTCTGCACTCATTCGACCACCTCCACTCTGAGCCACAGCGTCTGCTGTGTCGCGTCGCGGTTGCGCGTGCTGCGCAGCAGGCCACCGCCTTCCTGCGTGTACCGCTGATGGGTGCCGCCGAGTTCCAGCCAGTCGCCGAGGCGGCCGCGCACGGTGGTGACCAGTGCGGTGGTCTGGATACGGCCGCTGCCGCGCGGGTCGAGGACCTCGCGCTGCGGGCTGATGTCCACGGTGACCTCGCCGTCGTGGGTACGGGCCAGGGCGTAGAAGCCGGAGCTGAGTTCCTGGTAGTCGATGCCCTCCGTGATGACGACACGGCCGTCGCTGACGTGGCCGCTGCGGGTGGGCACCGGAAAGGCCTCGCCGGTGAGGATATACGCGGGCGTGCCTTCGCGGGCGGTGACTTCGTAGTGGTTGCGCTCGCCACCCTTGTCGCGGGTACTGCGGAGGATGACACGGCCACGGGCCTCGACCGCGCCGGCGGCGGCGCCGAGGTCGACCGCGCCCTGGATCCGCTCGCGTTCGATCTCCTCGTGGGCGGCGCGGCGCACGCTGATACGCAGTTGCCGGGCGGCCTGGTCGAGTTGCGCGATCAGGGCACGCAGCTCCTCCTGGCGCTGCGGGGTGGCGCGCACGATGAGCTGATAGCCGGTACCGCTCAAGGCCTCGTTCCGATCCAGCAGCGGGCGGATCAGCGGCATGAGTTCCTCGGCGCTGCGATTCTGCAGCGGAATGAGTTCGATGCGATCGGCCGCACGGCCGGTCGCACTCAGCAGCATCAGCAACAGCGTGCACAGTACGGCGAGGGTGCGGGCAGTGGTCACAGGTGCAGGCGCCGCAGGTCTGCGTGCGGTTCGCTGCGGCCCCAGACCTCGTCGAAGAAGGCCCGCAGGCGCCGCACCTCCGGTGGCGCCTTGCAGCTGCAACTACCTTCGAAGCGTGCCGCATATGGGCGGTGCAGCAGCCCGTGGTCGTCGACCAGCAGGAAGGCTTCGTTGTTGTCCTGATAATCGGCATGTACCTTGCGCAGCTCGATATAGCTGCTCAGCCGTCGGGCGAGTTCCACCAGACGGTGACCGTCCCTGACTGTGCGTTCGAAGTCCCTGGCCAGCACGCGCACCCGGGCGCGGGGGCTGCTCAGGCACAGCTGGGTGAGGGCGTCGAGGAAGGGTGACTGGTCGTACAGCACCGGTTCCAGATCGGGTGTGAACAGGTCGACCCGCCGGCGCGCCTGGGCGGCGAGCAGGGCGGCCACCTGACGGTTGTCGTCGCGGCTGGTGAGCGCGTAGCTACCGGCAGTCGCGCCGAGGACGCAATCGCCGTCCGGGCGTTCATTGAACGGGGGCAGGGGCATGGCGGCGTTCCTCCCGGGCGTCTCAGGGGTCGGCCGTGAAACGGGTCATACGGATATGCGGGATGCCGGCCGTCTCAAACGTATCGCCCGAGGCGATGAATCCGTGGCGGTGATAGAACCCGGCCACCGCCGTCTGGGCGTCGACGAAGACCTCGTCGAGGCGGTGGGCGGCCGCGCGTTCGATCAACATCAGCAGCAGCGCACTGCCGACGCCCCGTCCGCGCCAGCCCGGCAGTACGGCCATGCGGCCGATATGTCCGTCGGTCTGCAGGCGTGCCGTGCCGATGGGCCGGCCGGCCATGTCGTAGGCGATCAGATGCGCACAGTCGGGGTCGAGGCCGTCCCATTCCAGCGCCTCGGGGATGCCGAGTTCGCGCACGAACACGGTAGTGCGGAGGGCACGGATGGCATTTTCGTCGCCCGGCCAGTCGGCGGGTGCGACCAGATAACCGGCGTCTTCAGTGTCGGCGGAATCGGCTGTCATAGGCCGATGATGCCGCAAGGGCGGGATTTTTGAAACTGCGTGGTGTTGTCGCTTGACCACGAAGGACACGAAGGGCACGAAGAAAATCCAAATCCAAACAAATCAGCAAGATGCTGCGCCCCTATTGTCGGGGGTGTGCCTGCGATCTGGAATCCTGTTCACAAAAACTTTGTGTCCGTCGTGTCCTTCGTGGTTCAAAGCAGGATATTCAGATCCTGCGCGCCTGCTCGGCCGCATTGCCGATGTAGCCGGCCGGGGTGAGGTTGCGCAGGTGCTGCCGGGCCTCGGCGGGGATGTCGAGGCCGTCGATGAAGGTGCGCAGGGAGTGCGCATCGATGCCCTTGCCACGGGTCAGTTCCTTGAGCTTCTCGTAGGGCTGCTCGATACCGTAGCGCCGCATGACCGTCTGCACCGCCTCGGCCAGCACCTCCCAGGTGGCATCCAGGTCGGCGGCAATACCCGTCGGGTTGGCCTCCAGCTTGCCGATGCCGCGGAGCAGGGATTCCAGAGCGATGACGGTGTGGGCGATGCCGACGCCGAGGTTGCGCAGCACGGTGGAGTCCGACAGATCGCGCTGCCAGCGTGAGACCGGCAGCTTGGCCGCCAGGTGGGCGAACAGCGCGTTGGCGATGCCCAGATTACCCTCGGCGTTCTCGAAGTCGATGGGATTGACCTTGTGTGGCATGGTCGAGGAGCCGACTTCGCCGGCCACGGTCTTCTGCTTGAAGTAGCCGAGTGAGATGTAGCCCCAGATATCGCGCGCGAAATCGAGCAGCACAGTGTTGTAGCGGGCGATGGCATCGAACATCTCGGCGATGTAGTCGTGCGGTTCGATCTGGATGGTATACGGGTTCCAGTCGAGGCCGAGGTCGATGACGAAGCGTTCGGCGAAGGCCTGCCAGTCGACCTCGGGATAGGCGATCAGGTGCGCATTGTAGTTGCCGACCGCGCCATTGATCTTGCCGAGCATCGGCACCTGGGTAAGCTGCTCACGCTGGCGACGCAGGCGATAGGCAAAGTTGGCCATCTCCTTGCCGACCGTCGTCGGTGTGGCCGGCTGGCCGTGGGTGCGTGACAGCAATGGCAGTTCGGCGTTGGCGTGCGCCAGCGCAACGATGGCGTCGATGACCGTGTCCAGCAACGGCAGCAACACCTGACCGCGCGCCTCACGCAGCATCAGGGCGTAGGCAAGGTTATTGATGTCCTCGGAGGTGCAGGCAAAATGAATGAACTCACTGACCGCATCCAGCTCGGTGTTGCCGGCGATCTTCTCCTTGATGAAATATTCGACCGCCTTGACGTCGTGGTTGGTGGTGCGCTCGATGTTCTTGACCCGGCGGGCGTCCTCTTCACTGAAGTTGATGAAGATGCCGTTGAGGATATGCGTCGCATGTGCGCTCAGTGCCGGTACTTCCGGGATGCCTTCGTGCGCAGCCAGCGCCTGCAGCCAGCGGATCTCCACCAGCACACGGTGACGGATCAGCCCGTACTCGCTGAAGATCGGCCGCAGCAATTCGGTCTTGCCGGCGTAACGCCCGTCGACGGGGGAAACGGCAGTAAGGGATGTCAGGTCCATGGGTTTTCTCTTGAGGTCTTTAGTTTTGAACCGCCAAGACGCCAAGGGCGCCAAGAAAATCAGATTCGAACCGCCAAGGCGCCAAGAACGCCAAGGAAACATAGTTTGAACCGCCAAGACGCGGAGGACACCAAGAAAATCCGGGGTGAACCGCCAAGAACGCCAAGGCGCCAAGAATGATTAATTGAAAGGCAAATACGAGGTCGCTTTTACAATAATTTTTCTTGGCGCCTTGGCGTTCTTGGCGGTTTAAAAAGTATTTCTTGGCGTCCTCCGCGTCTTGGCGGTTCCCAATACCAAAGCCAAATTATCACGCCGCCAGCTGGCGCAGTACGTATTGCAGGATGCCGCCGTGGCGGTAGTATTCGATCTCCTGCGGGGTGTCGATGCGTACGCGGGCGCTGAAGGTCTGCACCGAACCGTCCTCACCGGTGGCCGTTACGGTGACGCGCTTGGCGGTGCCGTCATCCAGGCCTTCGATGTCGAAGACTTCGCGACCGGTCAGTCCCAGCGACTGCGCATGCTCGCCAGCGACGAATTGCAGGGGCAGGATCCCCATCCCGATCAGGTTGGAACGGTGGATGCGTTCGTAGCTCTCGGCGATGACGGCGCGGATGCCGAGCAGGCGCGGGCCCTTCGCGGCCCAGTCACGCGAGGAGCCGGAGCCGTATTCCTTGCCGGCGATGACGATCAACGGGACGTCCGCGTCGCGGTATTTTATGGCTGCAGCGTAGATCGACATCGGCTCGCCGTCGGGCAGGTGCAGGGTGACGCCACCCTCGGTGCCGGGTGCGAGCAGGTTGCGCAGGCGGATGTTGGCGAAAGTGCCGCGCATCATGACCTCGTGGTTGCCGCGGCGCGAGCCCAGCGAATTGAAGTCGGCCTGTTGCACACCGTGTTCCAGCAGGTATTTTCCGGCGGGGCTGTCGGGTTTGATGGCACCGGCCGGTGAGATGTGATCGGTGGTCACCGAGTCGCCGAGCAGGGCGAGCGCGCGTGCGCCACGGATATCGGTGACTGTCCCCGGCGTCTTGCTCATGCCCTCGAAGTAGGGCGGATTCTTGATGTAGGTCGAGGCGTCATCCCAGGTGAACAGCTGGCCTTCCGGCGAGGCGAGGCCGGTCCAGCGGTTCTCACCCTGGAAGACATTGGCGTAGATCCGGGTGAAGTCCTCGCGATTCACGGCACTCGCGACGATATCGCTGACCTCCTTCTGCAGTGGCCAGATGTCCTTCAGGAAGACCTCGTTGCCCTGCTGGTCGACCCCGAGGGGATCGTTGTAGAGATCGATATCCATGGTGCCGGCCAGGGCATAGGCGACCACCAAGGGCGGCGAGGCCAGATAGTTCATGCGCACCTCGGCGTGCACCCGGCCCTCGAAGTTGCGGTTGCCGGACAGGACCGAACAGGCCGCGAGCTGGCCTGCGGCGATGGCCTTGGAGACCGGTTCCAGCAGCGGCCCGGAATTCCCGATGCAGGTCGCACAGCCGTAACCGACCACGTGGAAGCCGAGCGTTTCGAGTTCCTCGAGCAGACCGGCCTGCTTGAGGTATTCGGTCACCACCTGTGAGCCGGGCGCGAGTGAGGTCTTCACCCAGGGTTTCACCTTCAAGCCCAGCGCGGCGGCCTTCTTGGCGACCAGGCCGGCACTGAGCATCACCGAGGGGTTCGAGGTGTTGGTGCAGGAGGTGATGGAGGCGATCACCACGGCGCCGTCGGTGAGGGTGTGCGTGCCGCCACCGACGTTCGCCACCACCGGCTTGCTGCTGAGATCACGTTCCTTTTGCAACGCCGCGAGCGCCTCCTTGAACATCGCCTGGGACCGCTTGAGCGGCACGCGGTCCTGCGGGCGTTTCGGGCCGGCGAGGCTGGGCTCGACCGTGCCCATGTCGAGTGCAACCGTGCTGCTGTAAATGGCGTCGGGCTTGCCAGGGGTACGGAACATGCCCTGTTCCCGGGCGTAGGCCTCGACCAGCGCGACCTGGTCGTCGGGGCGGCCGGACAGGCGCAGGTAATCGAGCGTCTCGGCGTCGATGGGGAAGATCCCGCAGGTCGCACCATACTCGGGTGCCATGTTGGCCAGCGTGGCGCGGTCGGCCAGCGACAGGTGATCCAGACCGTCGCCGTAGAACTCGACGAACTTGCCGACCACCCCGTGCTTGCGCAGCATCTGCACCACCGTCAACACCAGATCGGTCGCAGTCGCACCTTCCGGCAGCCGGCCGCTGAGCTTGAAGCCGACCACCTGTGGGATGAGCATCGACACCGGCTGGCCGAGCATGGCCGCCTCCGCCTCGATGCCACCGACGCCCCAGCCGAGTACACCCAGGCCGTTGACCATGGTGGTATGCGAATCCGTACCGACCAGCGTGTCCGGATAGGCCTGGAGTACGCCGTCGTTCTCTTGTGCGAACACCGTGCGGGCGAGGTATTCGAGATTCACCTGATGCACGATGCCGGTGCCCGGTGGCACCACCTGGAAATTCGAGAAGGCCTTCTGGCCCCATTTCAGAAAGGCATAGCGTTCCCGGTTGCGTTGGTACTCCAGCTTGGCGTTGAGGTCCAGCGCGTCCTTCCGCCCGAAGGCGTCGATCTGCACCGAGTGGTCGATGACCAGTTCCGCCGGCTGCAGCGGATTGATCCTGTTGGGATCGCCGCCGAGCGCCTGCATGGCATCGCGCATGGCCGCGAGATCGACCACCGCCGGCACGCCGGTGAAGTCCTGCATGAGCACGCGCGCCGGACGGAAGGCGATCTCGCGGCCGCCGCTGACGTTGGGGTCTGCCTGCGGATCCCAGGACGCAAGGGCACGGATGTCCTCGCGGGTGACGGTCTTGCCGTCCTCGAAGCGCAGCAGATTCTCCAACAGTACCTGCAGTGAGAAAGGCAGGCGAGAGACCTTGAATTCCGCCTCCAGGGCCGGCAGACGGAAGATTTCGTAGTGGCGTCCGGCGACACTCAGGCTGGTGCGCGCAGAAAAGCTGTTAGACATGCGTACTCCTGAAATTTGGTGTGCTGAATCCGTAGCTTGATTCGGTCGCGTCGGGGCGCGTCATTATGCGGTATTTGTCCGGGACCGGCCAGTTCCGCGGGGTGTAGCCCCGCTCCCATGTAAGTGCTGTCATCCGCGTCAAGCTCTGTACTGCGCTGGATGTGTCGGTGTGCCGGGTGGCCGTGATGCAGGGCTGCCAGCCGACAGCTGCAACCCGTGGGTTTGCCCCTTGGCAGATTGGCCTCCTGCGTGAGGTTCAGCGCTCCGGCGGTCCCATTCGTCGCTCCGCCTCCGGCTGTCGCAAGTCGGCTGCGCGACGAACGGGACCGCCGGAGCATGTCCGCCAACGAGCCTGTAGAGCACCAGGAGCACGGTACATTACGGCCATCAGCCTGATGCGCTTTGCTGCAGCAACTGCCGGGCGGTATCCAGGATCCGCCGGCGGCCGAGCAGCAGCTGCCAGCGGTTGCCGCCCAGCTGGCGCCAGAGGACGGCTGCGCGGATGCCGGCGAGCAGCAGGGCGCGGATCAGGTTCGCCCGGGCGGTGTCGGTGAGATAGGCTGGCTCGCCCTGCACCATGATGCGCGGCTGGAGTGTGCTGATGGACTGCTGGTACAGCTCGCCGAGCGCAGCGATGACGGTCGCGTGGGTGGACGCGGCGAAATACTCGACCTGACCGGCGACCCGCCCGATGCCGGTCCGCAGGGTGTTCAGCAGCGCGCTGTCGCGTGCCAGTTTGCGTTCGAGATGCAGCAACGCGATGACGTACCGGGTGACTTCGAGTTCCTCCGCGGTACCGCCACCACCGAGCCGTGCCAGCAGCGTCTTCAACCCCGGGCCGAGGCCGGTACCGCCGTCAGGCGTGGCGAAGATTGCGGTCGTGGACGGTGCGTCGATCCTGAACAGGCTGTCGATACAGGTCCTGATGTCCGGATCGGCCGCCTGGCCGCGGCGGGCGACCTGCTGGACGAGTTGCGCGGCCTGAAACAGGGCGGCCAGTGC
>Ga0172382_10012522_pt1 | contig 11046 bp, 8 predicted proteins | sample Leawel138RmetaG_FD_122245 | JGI IMG/M metagenome (GOLD analysis project Ga0172382, IMG submission 122245) | Leachate microbial communities from a municipal landfill in Southern Ontario, Canada - Leachate well 138R metaG | ecosystem: Engineered > Solid waste > Landfill > Unclassified | place...
AGAAGCCGGCCGAGTCGAAGGGCGAATGGGATCTGCTGAAGGTCCGCGCCACGATCCCGGCCGACCAGGCCTTCCGGCCGATGGCCGAAGGCGGTTGCGCACTGGTCAAGTAAGTAACCAGTCGCGTCCGGGTTCGCGGAGGCCGGTTCCGGCGCGCAGGCGCACCGGAACCGGCCGGCCGCTCCACCAGGCAACATTCAACGGGCTTCTCGGATGGAAATCTTCGGCGTACCGACGCAGGCGCTGTTCGGCCAGCTGCTGATCGGCCTGATCAACGGGTCGTTCTACGCACTTCTGTCGCTCGGTCTGGCCGTCATCTTCGGCCTGCTGAACATCATCAACTTCGCGCACGGCGCCCAGTACATGATGGGCGCGTTCGTCGCCTATCTGCTGCTGGCCAAGCTGGGCCTGAGCTACTGGTGGGCCCTGCTGCTTGCGCCGATCATCGTCGGCTTCACCGGCGTCATCATCGAACGAACGATGCTGAAGCCCCTGTACAAGCTCGATCACCTGTATGGCCTGTTGCTGACCTTCGGCATCGCACTGGTCATCCAGGGCCTGTTCCGCAATGAGTATGGTTCGTCGGGGCAACCCTATTCGGTGCCGCCGCAACTGAGCGGTGGCCGCCATCTGGGCTTCATGTTCCTGCCGAACTACCGCGCCTGGGTCGTCTTCGCCTCGCTGGTCGTCTGCCTGCTGACCTGGTTCGTCATCGAGCGCACCAAGCTCGGCGCCTACCTGCGCGCCGCTACCGAGAATCCGACCCTGGTCCAGGCCTTCGGCATCAACGTGCCGCGCATGATCACGCTGACCTACGGCTTCGGTGTCGGCCTGGCCGCACTGGCCGGCGTGATGGCCGCGCCGATCTACCAGGTCAGCCCGCAGATGGGGGCCGACCTGATCATCGTCGTGTTCGCCGTGGTCGTCATCGGCGGCATGGGTTCGATCATGGGTTCGATCGTCACCGGCTTCGGACTCGGCCTGATCGAGGGACTGACCAAGGTGTTCTACCCGGAAGCATCGAACACGGTCATCTTCGTGATCATGGTGATTGTCCTGCTCCTGCGTCCGGCGGGGCTGTTCGGAACCCAGAAATAAGGCTGTCATGGCTCAGACGCACACTTCCGCCGCGCCCGCCGTGTCCAACGGCAGCAACCGCCATCAGTTGATCGTGTTCATCCTGATGGCAGCCTTCTTTGCGATCGCACCCGCCTTCGTCTATCCGATCTTCCTGATGAAGCTGATGTGCTTCGCGCTGTTCGCGTGCGCCTTCAATCTGCTGATCGGCTATGTCGGGCTGCTGTCCTTCGGGCATGCGATGTTCCTCGGCCTGGCCGGCTATGTCTCGGCCCATGCGGCCAAGGTCTGGGGGGTCACCCCCGAAGTCGCGATCCTGCTGGGCACCGGGTGTTCGGGCCTGCTGGCCGTGATCACCGGTTACCTTGCGATCAAGCGGCAGGGCATCTACTTCGCGATGATCACGCTGGCGCTTGCCCAGATGGTGTTCTTCTTCAGCCTGCAGGCACCGTTCACCGGTGGCGAGGATGGTATCCAGGCCGTGCCGCGCGGCCGCCTGTTCGGGGTCTTCGATCTCGGCACGGCTGCCGGCATGTACCCGGTGGTACTGGTGATCTTCCTCGGCGGCTTCCTGCTGATCTGGCGGATCATCAACTCGCCGTTCGGCCAGATCCTGAAAGCGATCCGCGAGAACGAGCCGCGCGCTGTCTCGCTGGGCTATGACACCGATCGCTACAAGCACGTCGCCTTCATCCTGTCGGGAACGCTTGCCGGCCTGGCCGGCGCCACCAAGTCGCTGGTCTTCCAGTTGGCATCGCTCACCGACGTGCACTGGACGATGTCCGGCGAGGTCGTCCTGATGACGTTGCTTGGCGGGATGGGCACGCTGTTCGGCCCGGTGGTCGGTGCCGCCGTCATCGTCTCGATGCAGAACTATCTGGCGCAACTCGGCGCCTGGGTCACGATCGTCCAGGGGCTGGTCTTCGTCGTCTGCGTGCTGGCTTTCCGGCGCGGGATCGTTGGGGAGATTGCGAACCTGATTCGCAAACCGCTCTGAGCTTCCCGGGGCACGTCGGGAGCCCGCTGGGGGCATCGGCCGGGCGCCGGGCGAACCCGCGGTCCGGCCTGCGGCCGGACTGCTCTGCGCTGCTCGCCCGCGTGGCCCCGGCGCGCAACTCGCTGCGCTCCCTTCGCTTCGCTTCGTTCGCTGCGCTCGGACAAGCGCGCCGAGTCAGATTTTTGGTGGCGCGCTGCGCGCGCGGGCCCCGCGGGCTGTGCTGCTCGACGCGGGTTCTGAAGGCCCGGCGCCCGGCCGATGCCCCCACCGGGCTCCTCGAGGCGTTGTCACCGCGGAACTCGTGACTCCGGGGCTTGCGAACTCCTGATCTCGCTGCGCTCAGTGGGCGGGCTGCTCGACGGGCCCGTCGTCGGGCTGCACATGGCGGGGCCATGCCGAGAGCGGTGCCCATTCAGCACTCCTGCCACCCCAGCCACTCCGGTTCGGTGTCGCTACGCAGCAGGGGCAGGGGGCGCTTGCGGGGCGGGGCGCTTTGCCGGCGCCGAGTAGCGCAGGACGTGGGGCCTGCGCGCGCAGCGCGCATCCAACATCTGACTTGCCGCCGACTGTCTGAGCGAAGCGAGCGCCGCACAGCGGCGGGAGCGAAGCGAGTTTCGGCGGCAGGCCCCACGTCCGAGCAACGCAGGGAAGTCCGGCCAAAGGCCGGACCGCCGGCACCAAGCCCCGCCCCGCAAGCGCCCCCTGCCCCTGCTGGGCCGGGGCGCCACCGAGGTCAGTCCACGATCGTCCGGGCCTGCTCGCGCAGATACAGCGGCAGATACCAGAACGAGCCGATCGCCTTGCCGGTGCTGCCGCTGGCCTTCCAGCCGCCGAAGGGCTGGTAGCCGGGCCAGGCGCCGGTGGTGGCGCCTTGCGGGCGGTTCACGTAGACGACGCCGGCTTCGATGCGGTCGAGGAAGCCGTCGATTTCATCCTTGCCGCCGTAGAAGCCGGCGGTCAGGCCGTAGTCCGATGCGTTGGCCAGGTCGATGGCGGTCTCGACCGAGTCGACTTCGTCGATGAGCACCAGCGGTGCGAACTGTTCTTCATGCCAGACGAAATGCTCGCGTGGGGCGCTTGCGATCGTCGGGGCGACAAACCAGCCGCGCTCGAGCGCGCCTTCGGTCAGCAGGCGGCCGCCGGTGAGGAGGGTGCCGGTTTCCTCGATCGCTTCGACGGCGCGGCGGAAGCGTTCGCGGGCCGTGCGATTGATCAAAGGCCCCATCCAGTTATCCCTGACCGTCGGGTCGCCGACCTTGATCGCCTCGGTCAGTTCGACCAGCCGTTTGCGCAGTTCGCCGGCGGCTTCGCGTTGCACGTAGACACGCGAGCAGGCCGAGCACTTCTGGCCCTGCAGACCGAAGGCCGAGCGCACGATGCCGGCGGCCGCCCGTTCGAGGTCGGCGCGGGCGCTGACGATGGCGGCGTTCTTGCCGCCCATCTCGGCGATGCACGGGCGTGGCCAGCGGCCGCTGGCGAAGTCGCGGGCGATGCTCACGCCGACCTGTGCCGAGCCGGTGAAGGTGATGCCGGCGACGTCGGGGTGGCGCGCCAGGGCGTCGCCGACGGTGCTGCCGGGGCCGGTCACGTGGTTGGCCACGCCATCGGGCAGGCCGGCGTCACCCAGGGCCTGCATCAGCAAGGTGCCGCTCCAGGCGGTGTCCGACGCGGTCTTGAAGACGACCGTGTTGCCGGTAGCCAGCGCCGCGCCGATCGGGCCGCCTGCCAGGGCGTGAGGAAAGTTGAACGGGGCGATGACCGCCCAGACGCCATACGGGCGCAGCATGGTTCGGTTGCGGCTGACGTAGCCGTGGAGCGGATCGTTCGGCAATGGCCGGTCGAAGCCGTCGCTCTCCTCGAAGCGATCGCAGTACCAGCGGATCAGGTCGGCGGTTTCCTGGACTTCGCCCAGTGACTCCATGCGGTTCTTGCCGACTTCGAGCGACAGGCAGGCCGAGAGGACCCAGACTCTTTCCTCGATCAAGGCCGCGGCCCGGCGCAGGATCGCGAGCCGCTCGGGCCACGGCGTGTGCGACCAGGCCTGGAAGGCGCTGCGCGCCGCGGTAACGGCCTGATCGACCTGCGCCGCGCTGCCGTTCTGGAAGTGTCCGAGCAACAGATCGCGGTCGATCGGCGAGCGCAGTTCGAAGCCATCGCTGCCGGTGACCTCGCGGCCGCCGATGACCATGGTGTGTTCGGCGCCCATCATGGCGCGGGCCTCGACCAGCGCAGCCTCGAAGCGCTCGTGCAGCGAGGCCGGTGGATCGAACATCGTCGAGTAGGTGAGCCGGTAGGTTTCACCAGCGTCGGGGGTGCGCGTCGATGCCGCCATCGGAGGTCTCCTGGGTCTGGAATGACTGGATGGTAGCAGCGCGAATGTGTGAGTTGGCGCGTGGAGTTGGCTTGACAGAGCAGGCCCGGGTGGCGGTTGCCGGACTTGGCTTTGGTGAATCGGTTTGTCTGTGCGCCGACTACCGGACCAGATCGATACCAGCCTTCTCGCGATCCCAGATCTCGGGCAGCCGGCGTTCCGCCGATTCGCGCAGTATCTGCTTCTGAACCTTCTCGGTCGATGTCCGCGGCAGGCTGTCGACGATCTCGACATAACGAGGCACCATGAAATATGCCATGTTTCGTTCGCAGAATCGGATTAATGCCGCCGGATCGATCGTACGGCCTTCCCGGCAGACGATGCTAGCCATGACTTCATCTTCCGACATCTCTGAGTTGACCGCGTAGACGGCGACATCGGCAACGTCGGGGTATGCGGCAATACACTGCTCGACTTCCCACGACGAGATGTTCTCGCCACGTCGGCGGATCGCGTCTTTCTTACGATCCAGGAAGAACAGGTAGCCTTCCGCGTCGAGGTAGCCTCGATCGCCCGTGTGAAACCAGCCCCCCCGATTCGCGCGTTCGGTTTCTTCCGGGGCTTTATAATATCGCCGTCCACTGAGACCGGCCCTGTGGGCGCGCAAACAGATTTCGCCGGCTGCTCCAGGGGGCTGCGGCTGATCTTCATCGTCGAGGATGGCAACCTCGATGTCGGGCCGAGGTTGGCCCGCAGAGCGCATTTTCTGCAGCAGTGAGCCTGGCTGCAGAAAGGTTCCTTGGCCGAAATCGGTCAGCGAGTATGAGGAGACGATCTCGACACCGAAGCGGGCCTTGAACTCTTGCGCGAACGAAGGCACCGGTACCATTGTGCATTGGCGCACGCGATGCCTGCGATCGTCGGGTGATGGTGGGGCTCCCCAGAGGATGTTGGTCATCGAACTGAGAAGATTGAACTGGGTGACCCCATTGTTGCGGACGTCGGACCAGAACGAGCGCGCCGAGAAACGTCGGGCAAGAACCAGTGTGGCATCGGCGAGCAGTGCAGGAACTGCCGCAGCGTGCAAGGCGTTGCCGTGAAAGAGTGGGAGACAGGTGTAGACCGTGTCGCTCTCCATCAGGCCGAGGTACTGCACTCGGCCGATCGAGAACTCGAAACTCTGAGCATTGTCGATGACGACACCCTTGGATGGACCGGTCGTGCCAGATGTGAACATGATGGCTTGGACATCGTGAGGTGACACCTCTGGCCAGACTGCCTCGATCGATGCTTGTGCAAGGGTTTCGTAGGAGATGATTCGCCTGCCGGCCGTTTGCAGGCGGGATGCGGTGGCCATCGCCTCGGCGGCAACCGTTGTGTCAGTGTCGGTCGCGCTATCGTCGACAATGATCAGCACCGCGATTTCCGGTAATCGTGGTGCGACTTCGGAGAATCGTTCCAGGTAGGTCGTTCCGACCACGATCACCGACGCATCACACAGCTTGAGGAAGTACTCGAGCAGATCGCCCTTGGCGGCGGTGTTTACCGGGCAGACCACAGCGCCGACGCAGCCGAAGGCAAAATTCAGGAGCAAGGTTTCGGGACAGTTTCCGACCAGCAGGGCGACATGTCGACCCTTTCCGACGCCCGCACGCAGGCAACCGCCTGCCAGTTGCTGCGAAAGTGCCTCGACCTCGCGATAAGAAAAGTGTCGTCCTTCGAACACCAAATAGGGCTTGTTGCCGTTCCGCTCGGCTTGCCGGCGCAGTAGCTGTAGGTAGGTCATCTGCTCCCGGGCGATTCCAACTTCCCTCACGGCCTTCATCGTCAATTCCACCGTCCTCACGTCAATCGAACCATCGTTACAACCGGATCTGAGTCATCCCGTTGGCGCGGACAAGTGTTGCCGATCCCGTTCGGCCGGTCTATTCGGTTTTTTGACTTCTCGAAGGACATCGATCCAAAATATGGATCGAATTCTCAACTGATGGCGTTGTTATGGAACTCAGGCACCTACGCTATTTCGTCGCTGTGGCGGAAGAACTCCATTTTGGGCGGGCAGCGAAGCGGCTCTCTATCACTCAGCCGCCATTGAGCTTCAATATTCAGAGCCTGGAAGAACATCTCGGCACGCGGCTGCTCGATCGAGACAGCCGAAGCGTCTCGTTGACGGTCGCAGGCGAGGCCTTTCTGGCGGAGGCACGGCGCGTGCTCGCCCAAGCGCAGCATGCAGAGGAGGTGACGCGGGCAGTTGCCAGCGGTAGGCTGGGAAGCCTCCAGTTAGGATTTACCAGTTCCATGCTTTACCGGGGGGTTCCCGAGATTCTTGCCGGCTTCGTCGATCAGTCACCGAGCGTCGACTATGACCTGATCGACATGCCGCTCAGCGAGCAGGTCGAATCCCTGAAACAGTACCGCGTGCACGCAGCGTTCACTCCCGCGTTGTCAGTTCCGCGTGGTCTGGCCGGCCACCGGCTCTACGATGACGAGTTTGCATGCTGCCTGCACACGGCCCATCCGCTCGCGAGCCGTCGACGCATCCGTCTGAATGCCTTGGTGGACGAGCCCTTCGTCCTGTTCGCGCGGCATACGACACCGTCGGGGCATGAGCATGTGCTGTCGATGTGTGCGGCGGCCGGTTTCCTACCCAAGACCCGCTTCTACGTGAAGCAGTGGCTCACGGCCGTCGCTTTGGTCTCGCGAGGGTTCGGCGTGGCGCTGGTGCCCTCTTCAATCTCGGCGGCGGGGGTCAAGGACGTCTGTTTCATCACTCTTGATGACCCCCGTCGCCAGATCAGTTCTTACTTGATCTGGAATCCAGAGAATGTCACGCCGACCCTCGCACGTCTGATCGAGTACTGCAGGATCTTGTAGGCGTCCTGTCGGACCACATGCATAGGGCATGCAGTTCTGTGTCGATCCAAAATTTGGATTGATAATCGAGCAGAAAAGGAAATCAGGATTGGACACCTGCGCACACTGTCGGGAGACTGCTGCCAGGAAATCGATATGGCAGGCGGGGCATGCGCGGGTCGGCGGCAATCGTGGGCATAGGGCAGACGGAGATTTCCCGGGATTCGGGGCGCAGTGAGTGGGTGTTGGCACTCGATGCGATCCGGGCCGCTCTGGCGGACGCTGGAGTGGAACCTGATGATGTCGACGGCTTGATCCGTTACAGCTACGACAACGTGACGCCGGCGATGGTCGTGCGGGCGCTTGGGATCCCCGATGTCCGCTGGTTCAGCGACATCCCGTTCGGCGGTACCGCACAGTGTGGCGTCATTGCCCAGGCTGCGGCAGCGATTCATGCCGGAATTGCGCGGATCGTCGTTGTTTGGCGAGCGTTGAACGAGCGCTCCGGCGTTCGGTATGGACGAGCCGAGCGACACATCGAGACAGACGGGCCGGTGGTGTACGCCCATGGCGATCGGACCCCTTCCGGACAATTCTCGGGGCCGTTTGGTCTGCACGTGCCCGGACAGTCGATGGCGCTTTGGGCACAACGCTATGCTCACGAGGCCGGCCTTGATACCGACGGCTTCGCCAGCGTGCTCGGGAAGGTTGCCATTCAGCAGCGAGCCTACGCCAATGCCAATCCTGCGGCGATGATGCATGATCGGCTGCTCGATCTGGATGGCTACCTTGCCGGCAGAATGATCTCCGAGCCTCTCCGGCTATTCGACTACTGTCTTGAATCCGACGGTGCGGCGGCGTTCGTGATGACCGATGCTGCCACCGCGCGGGCGCTGCGTAGCGATCCGGTCTACGTGCTGGCTGCCCAACAGAGCCTGTTCCCGAATTCTGAACCGATCACGGTCTATGCCGAGGATCTGATGGTCCACTCCGGAGCCGGAAACGTGGCCAAGCTCTACCGTGACGCAGGTGTTGGTCCGGGCGATATATCAGTTGCCCAGTTCTATGACGCCACGTCGTTCATGGTGCTAAGCGATCTCGAGACCTACGGCTTTGCACCGCGTGCCGCCGGCTGGCAGTACGTTCTCGAGCACGGCATCGGACCTGAAGCGCCCCTGCCCGTGAACACTCATGGCGGACATCTGTCGGAGGGCTATCTCCACGGTATGAACCATATCACCGAGGCTGTTCGCCAGTTGCGTGGCACAGCCTGTACCCAGGTGAGGAATGCCGAGAAGGTGCTGCTGGGTTGCAATGGTGCAAGCGCGGCAATCCTTGCCAGGTGAAGGACTGAGTGCCATGGTGATCGTTCCGAAGCCCGATGCTCTGACTCGACCTTACTGGGATGCCGCCCGCGCGGGCAGGCTCGTCGCTCAACGCTGTAATGTCTGCTCCCGCATCTGGCATCCACCGTTGCCGTCATGCCCGGCGTGCGGTGCCCAGAGCATTGTATGGATACCGTTGTCGGGTAATGGGGTGATTTACAGCCATACGATCATTCACCACGCGGCACATGCCGCAGTTGCTGACCGCACGCCTTACCTGGTGGCTTTGGTGACGCTCGATGAGGGGCCACGTTTGGTCAGCAATATTCTGGATTGCCCGATGAGGGCTGTCCGGATCGGCATGCGTGTGGCCGTGACCTTTCAGGAGATCGCCCCGGACATCTTCCTGCCTCAGTTCCGTCCTCTTGAAGCAGGGGTTCGGTCATGACATTGACGCCCGCTCGCGCGCTGCTGAGTGGTATCCGAGTACTTGATATCGGGACGCTGCTGGCCGGGCCGGGTGCTGCGACCCTCCTGGGGGATCATGGCGCCGAGGTCATCAAGATCGAGCGGCCCGATATCGGCGATACGAAGCGCAGCATGGGGCCCTTTTGTGAATCGGAAAGCCTGCTTTTTGCCGTCGAGGACCGCAACAAGAAGTCGGTCACCATCGATCTACGCACATCGCGTGGCCAAGCCCTGCTGCGCGAGTTGGCTGCCGTCAGCGATGTCGTGATCGAAAACTTTCGTCCAGGTACGCTCAATCGTTGGGGGCTGGGCATTGGTGCCCTCAGGGATGCAAACCCCCGCATCATCCTCCTGAGCGTCAGCGGTTTCGGCCAGACGGGACCAAATGCCGACCGCCCAGGCTACGATCGTATCGCATTGGCATACAGCGGGCTGCTGCATGTGACCGGTTATCCGGATCGCCCGCCGGTACGCTTCGGGACGCCGATAGCAGACTATGTGACAGCCCTCACAGGCGCATTCGCAGTGATGCTCGCTTTATATGGTCGCGATGCGCTTGGTGGCCGCAGCCAGCATATCGATCTGGCGATGTACGAGGCTCTGTTCAAGTTCAGCGACGTTCTGGTGACCGCCTACGACAAGATCGGGCTGCGGCGTGAACGTTCCGGTAACCATTTCTTCGGTGCTGCCCCGGGGGATCACTTCCAGACTCGATCAGGTCGTTATCTAGCCTTGGCGATTGCCAGCGATCCGTTGTTCGAGCGCTTGTGCGGAGCGATGGCAAGGCCCGACCTGATTGCCGACCCGAGGTTCACCTCCCATGCCCTGCGCTTCGAACATCTCGAGGTGATCAATGGAGCTGTTGCCGACTGGATTCTGTCCCGTTCGGATGCCGAGATTGCCAGCCGACTGGAAGAAGCCGAGATCCCGTACTCCTTCACGCTGACGGCAGAGGACATCCTCGCCGATCCTCATTATCTGGCTCGTCAGTCCATCGGGGTCGTCGACGATCCGGTGCTTGGCCAGTTGAAACTGCCCAATGTGGTTCCACGTTTTTCCGATTCACCGATGCAGGCGATTGCTCCCGCACCTCGACTCGGACAGCACACCGATGAGGTTCTGGGATCGCTCCTTGGGTTGTCTGACAGCGAACTTGCCGATCTTCACTCTTCGAGGGTTATCTAGTAATGAAGACGAAACTGCGGACTATGGTGGCGGCTGCCGTCCTTTCCTTTTCCATCGCTGCGCCGGCCCTGGCAGATGGCTGGCCTTCCCGCCCGGTGCGCCTGATTGTTCCGTTCGCGCCCGGTGGCAGTACGGATGTCACGGGCCGGATGGTGGCCCAGAAGCTTGGTGAGGTGCTGGGGCAGCCGGTCGTGGTGGATAATCGCCCAGGTGCCGCAGGTATCCTGGGCGCCGAGGCGGCCGTGCGCGCGCCAGCCGACGGATACACGCTGCTGCTCGGTGGCGGCAACAACGCCGTCAACGCGAACTTGTATGCGAAGCTGTCATACGATTTCACCAAGGATCTGATCGGGGTCGCACTGATCGGTGTTGCGCCGAACGTCATGGTGGTGCCTCCTGCTCTGCCAGTACAGACAGTGGCTGAGTTCGTAGCCTTCGCGCACGACCAGAGGGGCCAGATCAACTACGCTTCATCGGGCAACGGCGCTACGACGCATCTCTCGGCGGAGCTGTTCAAGTCGGTCACTGGTGTGGAGATGACCCACATCCCGTACAAGGGCAGCAGCCCGGCGCTCACCGATTTGATGGCTGGCCATGCTCAAGTGATGTTCGACAGCATCATTTCGGCAGCCCCGTTGATCCGCAGCGGGAAGCTGCGCGCCTTGGCCGTGACGAGCGCACACCGTAATTCAGCGTTGCCGGAAGTTCCGAGCCTGAAAGAAGCTGGGGTGTCGGTTGAGGCAGTGTCCTACTTTGGGATCTACGCGCCTGCGGGCATTCCGGCGCCCATAGCCATCAGGCTCAATCGGGAGATCCGTCAAATCGTGCAG
>Ga0172382_10012525_pt1 | contig 11044 bp, 8 predicted proteins | sample Leawel138RmetaG_FD_122245 | JGI IMG/M metagenome (GOLD analysis project Ga0172382, IMG submission 122245) | Leachate microbial communities from a municipal landfill in Southern Ontario, Canada - Leachate well 138R metaG | ecosystem: Engineered > Solid waste > Landfill > Unclassified | place...
AAAAAACCGAGACGGCAGATGCGTCTCGGTTCGTAATTCTATTACAGTGCTCTCAAGCTTCTAGTTCGATGATGGGGTCACCAGGACCTGTCAGCCATTCGGAGCCTGTCTCTGTAATTAAAACTTCGTCCTCCATACGGAAGGAGCGATAGATGCTCTCGACACCTTGCTCAAGGTGATAGGGGTAAACACCTTGTTCGAGGGCAAAAACCATTCCGGGTTCGAGGGGGATTTGATAGTCATTACCAATCACTGGGAACTCCACCACAGATAAACCTATGGAATGCCCACTTGAATGAATTACAAAGGGGGAATATTTTGAATTGCGAATTACATCCTCGCAGACTCGGTTAATCTCTGAGACTAAAACACCAGGTCTCATCACATCTTTGGCGACACGTACCGACAAGCTGGCAAGCTCTGCTAGTTCACGTTCAAATTCCGGGGCTTTACCAATAGAAAACACCCGCGTCAAATCGGAAGCATAACCATCAATATGACCGCTGATATCCACAAGAACGAAATCACCCTTTTGGATGACCCTGTCAGTAGCGTAGGTGTTAAAGGTTTTGTATTTCTCATCACCGCTGGTGACTGTAAGGTAAGAAAATTTGTCCACACCCATCTGAGTCATCTTACTAGCGATTCCCTTAGAGATATCCAATTCAGTAGTGATCCCGGCTCTAATTTCTCTGCCCGTTTCAATAATTGCCTGTTCTGTGATCTTACTAACGTGGGTAATACGATCAACCTCCCAGGGGGTCTTAACCATTCGGGCATGTTGGATCGCCTGGGTGCCATCCACAAAGCTTACCTCCGGGATACCTTCAATCACTTCCTTGAGGAGGTTGAGCGACCAAGCATAATTCAAGCCATCGCCCACCTCCAGTCCAATGGTTTTAGTTGAAGGTGCCAAATCATGAATTACTTTTTGTACACCATCAAGGGGGTCGCTGATATCCAGCTTTCCGAGCTTCCTTGAATCGGTACCCCAGCAATAGATGTTAGGAGTCCAACTAGTAAATTGAACCGTCGTTTTCTCAAGGATGCGCAAGATGATTGCGGGGTCGCCTTTAAGTGGTACTAAAACATAGACTGGGCGAAACAGACTTGACGTATACCAGGATCTGTAACCTGTAGAATAGTAGATATTTTCCGGTGTTGATAAGAGTAGCATATCGACACCCTGCATGCGCATTTCATCCTGCAATTTACGATTGTGGAGTTGATATTCTTCAATCGAAAAGGATTTGTTTTTATCGTCAAAAGCCATTACGCACCAATTTATTCCCATTCTAGGCAAGTATGCCCAGTAATCCACCGGCCAGACCCACAGCCGTCAGCAGTAAAATTACCTGCACGGAGGTCCAACCTTTTTTCAAGAGCCAATAACAACCCAATGTCAGTAATAATGGCAATATACCGGGCAAAATGGCATCAAATAATTGTGTTTGGATATTGAAGATTTGATCACCACCCACAGGAATGTTGATTCCGACATTCAGTTTTACAAAATTGCCAACAAGCGAACCTAAAACCATACAACCGAGAATCGAAGCGCCCAAAATGAGCTGATTTATACGTCCACTTTCCAGGAAGTTCAAGATTGCTTCGCTTCCCTTTTCATAGCCGAGTTTATAAGACATCCAGTAGATTGACCACATGAATGCGGCTTCTACAATAATATAGCCTATTGGCCCAGCCAGGTTTCCGGTCGTGCCAGTGATCCCGATGAAAAGGCTCAACAACAATGGGGTGATCACACCGCCGTCAATCGTATCACCGATTCCAGCCAGTGGGCCCATTAGCCCCGTCTTAGTCGAAGTAATCATCTCATCGCTAATATCCTCAGCACCTTGAGCTTTCTTTTCTTCGAAAGCTGCTGTTAGACCTACGATGCAGGCACCCCACTGTGGTTCGGTGTTGAAGAACTGCATCTGCAGTTTCATCCGCTCAGCACGTTTTTCTGGATCTTTGGGATACAGCTTGTTGATCACTGGCAGCATAGCCCGGCAGAAACCAGTACCCTGCATTCGTTCATAGTTATAGTTGGATTGGTTGAACATTATCCAATTGAACCATGAACGTCGAATGGTTCTCTTGTCAAGCAGCACAAACGCTTTCTTTTCAGTTTTTGCTGTTGCGAGTGCCGGGTCCGTGGATGCCTTTACTGGATTGATCATATAATTGATCTGCATGTAAACAATAGTGATAACCAGTGATAAGAAACCGACTGCAATCGAGTTCAGGTGGAAGTATTGCACTAGCAGGAAACCAAGAAAGAAGAAAATTATGGATTGACCTTTAAAGATCGATTTCAGTGTCAGAGCGATACCAACAGCAGGGAGCATACCGCCGATAATCGACAGGACGTTTACAACCTTATCACCAAGGAATTGCAAGACTGTCTGAATATGGCTTGCTCCAAAATAAACCAGAATGAAACAAGGAATGAAAGAGAATAGGAAGAGCATCAACTGCGGTAATAGGGTGTCTGCTATCCAGAAATTCTTAGTATCCCCTTTTTCGGCGTATTTTTCCGCAAGCCTGACATAACCGGTGTTGAGGGTCATCTTGGTTACCCAGATAATCGAGCCCAACAATCCGACAGGGACTGCTAAAGCCATCGCGGTATTCGCATCCACACCACCAGTAATTGCTAATGCGGTACCAACAACACCGGCAAGCGCGATGTCACTGGGCAATGCTCCGCCAGCACCGATCCAACCCAGATAAAGGACGTTAATCTGGGCTCCCACCACCGCACCGGTTGTAGGATCGCCTAAAATAATTCCTGTTAGGAATCCCGAAACTAGTGGCCTCATGAGTGTCCACCAACCAACGCCTAACCCCCAAGTACTGTTACATAAATAATAAAGTAATGCTACAAATACTGCCTGAAGTATAGACATGTCTCTCCTCTTTTGTTACTCAATGAAATTTTGAATAGGAATTGGTTTATCACTAGGGATCATTTGATAAACAATATGTGTGCCTTTTGCGAGAATCCTGGAAAAACATTCGATCTCAGATTTACTCGCAGAGACGTTCCGATTAAATGTTTTTCTATCGTTCCTGGCACCCATACCACCCAAGATAACTCGGGGGATTTCGATACCAGCGTTAACCAGTTCTTCAATTCGTTCAGGCACTTTTACGATGAGAAATATTCCTTCTTTCTCAGTAGGTTCTTGTTTGAGAAAAGCTAACCCTTCCTCGCGGTCCAAAAGCAGAACTTCGACCCCAGCAGGAGCGGCGGCCTTATAAATTCTGCTCATAAACATATCTTTTGAGAGAGTGTCATCAATGATGAGAATTTTATCAATTGAGTACTCTTTCATCCAAAAAGCTACTACCTGCCCATGAATTAACCGATCGTCAATACGAGTAAGTGTTAGGTTTTTCATTCGCTCCTCTAGTTCATAATTTTAAAAAAAGATACTCGAATTCACTCAATAGTCCTCCTTTCGTGATCCCATTGCGGATTTTAAGTAGTCGACGCAGTCCAACATTGCACTTTGTCCCAACGAAAGGGATTCCTGTAACATGCCAGGAATATCCTCGGCGTTACGATTGCTAACGATTTCCATCACCAAAGGCAGATTGATTCCAGTTATATGAAAAAAACGATGGTGTTCCATTAAGGGAGTAATAAGATTAAAGGGTGTACCAAAGAATAAATCACTCAGGAAAAGCACTTCTTGTCCTGAAGCACTGGATTTTTCGAGCTCATCATTAAGCTCACTCTTAACGCTTTCTAAATCGCAATTTTCTAAAATTGAATAGGTCAGGAATTCCTCTTGTTTTCCAAGAATCATCTCTAAAGAGCTTCGGATACCTTCTGAAAAAGTTCCATGCGTGATAACGATAATTTTCAACACTACTCCTCCACGGTAGAAGACGTAATATTACTTCGGATTATCTCATTATGTAGTAATATTGCAAATAATAATCGTCAAATAATTTTATGTCAAGGGTATAAACATAACTTATAATAAAAGTCAGGAGGTAAAATGACCGAGAACAATATCATCACCGACGCTATGAGCAGGATCAATGCTTACATTAGTTCGCTATCAAATTCAGAAAAGAAAGTTGCCGAGTACATTCAATCGAATGCATTCGAGGTGGTAAAAATGTCGATTTCTGATGTGGCTCACAAAGCTGGTGTCAGTGATGCAACAGTGGTTCGATTCTTCCGTGCTCTGGGCTATAAGCGCTGGGTTGAATTCTTGGTTTCACTTTCTCGTTCGCTTCCAATCTCAAGTGAAATGATTTATAGCTCTATTGCTGAGGAAGATTCACCGGGAATTGTGACTGAAAAAGTTCTGACCGGATCAATCCGTTCCGTCCAGGCGACCATCGAAGTCCTTGACCATGAGTCTATGAACAGATGTATCGACTACCTTGATCAAGCGGAGACTGTGCTCATTTGCGCTGTCGGTAATTCCATCCCTATGGCTATTGAACTTCATCTTCAACTCTTCCGGCTAGGAATTCGCTGTGAAATTTTCACCGATGCATATCTTCAGATCATGCGAGCAACGCTGATGAATAGTTCAGACGTACTTTGTGTTCTCTCCCAATCGGGTAGTTCTCAAATCCCGGTGAAGACTGCATCTATCGCTAAGGAGAAAGGCTGTAAGATCATTGCGATCACCGGAGACAAAAGTTCCCCTCTGGCCGCCCTTGCTGATGCGGTTTTACTATCAGTTGGGCAGGAATACAAACCCGAAGCAATTAATTCGCGTATTACCCAATATGCCATCATCTATTCTATATACGTCAATCTCGGCATCCGTCATATTGGGCGATCAGTTGCTAATGAACAAGCAATCTGGGAATCGATTAGCAACGTTGAAGGCTTGTAGTTACTGAGAACTAGGTATTAATAACCTAGAGATCAACAGCGCGAGGGCTAGGTGCTCTCAGGGGAATAAAGCAAGGCTCTGGGGCCTACATAACTGCTTTTCTAAGCAATTTCATTCTAAACCTCTTCCAACCGCGCCATAAAGTGCCGCAGCACGGGCGGCGCCCAGGTCACGCGCAAACCCCGGATCGCTTCCGCCTTTTTCATGCAGGCCATAGCCGCCTCCCCAATATAGTCAAGGTGACTGCGGGTGTAGACACGCCTGGGGATGGCAAATCGCAGCAGCTCGAGAGGAGCATACACGGTTTCACCTGTTTTTGGATCCAAATGTTCAAACATCAGGCTGCCAATCTCAACCGTGCGCACTCCGCCAGCCAGATAAAGGGCATTACCCAGGGCAACCGCCGGGAATTCGCGCTGCGGGATATGAGGCAGCGCTTTTCCGCCGTCCACATAAACCGCGTGCCCACCGGTCGGCAGATAGACTGGCAAACCTGCCTCGCTCAAGACCTGCCCCAGATAGCGCGTATGGGCTTCACGATAGTTAAGGTAATCCTCATCGATGGCTTCATACAAACCCACCGCCACCGCCTCAAGGTCGCGCCCGGCAAGCCCGCCATAGGTCAGAAAACCTTCATGGACGATCAGGTTTTGAGCAATTTTTTGCTTCAGATCCGGATCCCGGAAAGCGATAAAGCCGCCCATATTGACAATCGCGTCTTTCTTGGCGCTCATCGTGCAGCCATCGGCATACGAGCACATCTCGCGCACAATCTCCGCCACCGAGGCATCCGCATATTTCGGGTCACGGATCTTGATAAACCAGGCGTTCTCAGAGAAACGGCAGGCATCCAGAAAGAATGGAATGCCGTGGCTGTGATAGATTTCTGCTGTTTGGCGGATGTTTTCCATCGAAACCGGCTGCCCCGCTGCCGAGTTGTTGGTGATGGTGAGCATTCCCAGGGGAATGTTTTCAACGCCTGTAGTCTGGATGAATTCCTCCAGTTTCTGCAGGTCCATATTGCCTTTGAAAGGCAGATCAATGGCGGGGTCATTGCCCTCGGGAACCGTGAAGTCCACCGGATTGGCCCCCAGGACGAGCAGATTGGCCTGGGTGGTGTCGAAGTGGCGGTTGTTGGGGACGGCCTGGCCCTTCTTAACCAACGTCGAGAAAAGCATCCCTTCTGCCGCCCTGCCCTGGTGAGTCGGGAGAACGTATTCAAAACCTAAAACATCCTGAACGGCTTTTTCGAAGCGATAATAACTTTTCGCGCCCGCGTAAGATTCGTCCCCACGCATCATGGCCGACCACTGGTCAGCGCTCATCGCGTTGGTACCGCTGTCGGTCAATAAATCGATGAAAACATCTTCGGCAGGGACGTTGAACAAATTGAAATAAGCTTTCTCCAGGGCTGTCTGCCGTTCAGCCGGTGTGGTCATCTTAACTTTCTCGACTACTTTGATACGGAACGGCTCCATAAATGGTATGGTCATATACTCTCCTTTAATTGTCTTGAGTTAAACTGGCCAGGTGTTTGCCGGCCAGAATTCCACTTCCAAAGGCAAAATGCAGGTTAAATCCACCGCACGGTCCCGAAACGTTCAGGCTTTCGCCCACCAGGTACAGTCCAGGCACCAGGGTGGATTCGAAGCTAACAGGATCCACCTCGCTGACAGGGACGCCCCCAATTGTCACCTGACTGTTCCTGAAATCTCCCGCGCCCGTGACCTTAAAACGATTATCTGTGGCTACGCGCAATAGGCCGAGCAACTGCCCGCCCTCAACCTGCCTGATCGGCGTCTCAGCCGGTATGTCGGCCTGGCTGAGGAAGAAATCGACCGCTTTCGGCGCCAGCGCGCGCAGCAGCAGCGCCCTCAGGCTGCCCCGGGCCTTTTCCAGGTCGGCCAGTTCTTCCGCCATACCTTCCCAAAACGGGGCCAAAAAGTTGACCTGCAATTCAAGGTTGCGGTCAGGATAGAGAGCCACAAAATGGCTCAGGTTCATCACACCCGGTCCGTTGAATCCCCTTTCCGTCACAATCAGGTTGCCAAAGCTGCTGCCCAGACGTTCTCCATCCAGATATAATGAGGTGACGGCGTCAAATCGCAGCCCTTTCAAAGCGCTGAAGGCACCTAAAGCAACGTAAATCGGACCCAATGCCGGCAATAATTCTTCCACGGTATGACCAATACTCTTCAGTGCCGGGAACAACGCGCCTTTCGACCCCAGCTCCGGATAGGCCTTACCTCCCGCCGCCACGACCAGTTTATGGAAGTACTCAGTCGTTTTCTGCTCATTCCAGTTCATTTTGAGTTCAAACTGCCCCTCTTTCAGGCTGAACCACTCTACCCCTGTGGCTACGCGCAAGCGCAGACCCGCTTCGCCAAGGCGTTCCTTCAGAATTGCCACAACCGCTTGTGCGGATTGCGAAAGCGGATAATACCAACCGTCATCTGTCTTGAAGGTGGGAATGCCCAGTTTCTCAAAAACATTCCTCAGGTCGGCCACCGGGAATGCCCCCAGGAAGGCGCTGATCCATTCTGTGTCCTGGCAGTAATACAGGGAGGGGTCGACGGCGTCGTTGCTGAGGTTGCAGCGCCCGCTGCCGGTCACCAACAATTTACGACCGATGGTTTGATTGTGTTCAAACAGGCTCACTTCCCCCATCCCAGACGCGGCCTGCAAGGCAGTCATGATGCCTGCCGCTCCAGCTCCAATCACCGCGATTCTCATGCTTTGATTATAACCCCAACCACACTGGTTTCTGGCAGTCCGGCTGCAATCGACGGCAAAACTTACCCCAGCTGTTACCTTATGTTGGCCAAACTCAGGTATGATTAACGGCAATGAACGAGACATCTAACACGGGTAAGCAGATCCGCCTGACCAGCCTTTCCGGCTGCGCTGGTTGAGCTTCCAAGCTCGACGCGGAAACGCTGGCGCAGGTACTGTTGCCGATCAAAGAGACCTTCACTTCCGATAACTATCCCAACCTGCTGGTCGGGTTGGATTCTGCTGACGATGCCGCTGTCTGGAAACTGGATGCGCAGCGCGCCCTGGTACTCACAACCGACTTTTTTACACCCGTGGTGGACGACCCCTACGACTATGGTGCCATCGCGGCTGCCAACGGACTCTCCGATGTTTACGCCATGGGCGGCAGGCCCTTCCTGGCCCTCAATATCGCCGCATTTCCCTCCGATTTGCCACAAGAAGTAATGCAGGCTATTTTCCGCGGGGCCGCTGAAAAAGCCAAAGAAGCTGGTGTGGTTATCGCCGGAGGTCATTCCATCACCGACAAAGAGCCCAAGTTTGGTCTGGTCGTGCTTGGCATGGTCGACCCGGCTAAAGTCCTGACCAAAGGCGGTGCCCAACCGGGAGACCACATCTTGCTCAGCAAACCACTTGGTTTCGGGGTCACCACCACCGCCCTCAAACGCGAACTTGTCAGCGAGGACGAAGTAGCAGAAGTCACTGGTTGGATGAAGCAGCTTAACCGCAACGCCTGTCAGCTTGCTCTCGATTGCGATCTCAAAGCGGCAACCGACATCACTGGCTTTGGTCTGCTCGGGCACGCCAGCGAGGTTGCCGCGGCCAGCCAGGTAGGGCTGGATTTCTGGTTCGATCAAATCCCCTTAATCCAGCCCAGCCACAAGTACGCTCAGGCCTTCACCTACCCAGGCGGAGCTTTCAACAACGAACATTATTATGGGCGCCAGGTCAGCTTTGACCCTTCCCTGAGCGAAGCGCTGCAGATGCTGCTGTTTGACCCCCAAACCAGCGGCGGCCTGCTGCTCTTCGTCCCCGCAGAAAGGCTGTCTGACTTCAAAAAGAAAGCCGCGCAACGCCATCTTCCGATCTGGGAAATCGGTACAGTTTCCTCCCAACTCGGCCTGCGTGTCCACAAGACCTTCTAAAAGGTATTTTCCCCCTCTTTCCACATTAAACCTGGCGAGATGCGAGTGAATTTCCTCGCTGAAAACTGCTACGGGTCCACCCATCAAAAGATAGCTCCTTATTATCCACTGCCAGTGATATAATCTTTCGAATTGTTATCTTATGAGGTGCTTATGAAGGTTCTTATCGTTGGAGGAGTAGCCGGGGGCGCCTCAGCCGCAGCCCGTCTGCGCCGTGTCTCTGAAAATTCTGAAATCATTGTTTTTGAAAAAGGCCCCTATGTTTCTTTTGCTAACTGTGGTTTGCCCTATCACCTCAGCGGCACGATCAAGGACCGTGAACAACTGCTGGTGACCAGTGCCGATGACCTGCGCAACCTGCTCAACCTGGATGTTCGTACCAACCACGAGGTGCTTTCCATTGATCGTGAAAATAAAACCGTCACCGTGCGAGACCTGCTTAACCAGCGCGATTACAGCGAGTCTTATGACAAACTGCTGCTCTCTCCTGGAGCCAGCCCGATCGTGCCGCCCCTGCCTGGTATCGACCACGAAGGCGTTTTTGTGCTTCACAACATTCCTGAGCTTGACGCCATTATCGAATGGATCAAAACCCATCAGCCCAAGAAAGCGGTGGTTGTGGGTGGTGGCTTTATCGGTATGGAAGTAGCCGAAAACCTGGTAGAACTGGGCTTGAAGGTTGATCTGGTCGAAATGCTCAACCAGGTCATGGCGCCGTTGGATTACGAACTGGCTGCCGAAGTGCATCAGCACCTGCAAATGCACGGGCTGGGGCTGCACTTGGGCGATGGTCTCAAGTCCATCCAAACAGGCAGTGACAGCGCCCTGCAGGTCATCACCAGCAGTGGGCTTAACCTGCCGGCAGATATGGTCATCCTCTCCATCGGCGTGCGTCCCAACAGCCAGTTGGCAAAGGATGCCGGTCTGGAAGTGGAACCGCGCGGGCACATCTGCACCAACAGCCGCATGCAGACCTCCGACCCAGATATATATGCTGTGGGCGACGCCGTTCAAATCCAATCCAGCCTGACAGGTAAACCGACTTTTTTGGCGCTTGCTGGTCCAGCCAGCAAACAGGGGCGCATAGCGGCGGATAACATCGCCGGTCGCGAGATGGACTTCAAGGGTGTTATCGGCACCTCGGTTGTCAAGGTTTTTGACCTGACAGCTGCCAGCACCGGTCTCAACACCCGCCAGCTTAAAGAAGCCCAGATCCCCTTCGACAGTGTCACCACTTTCAGTCACAATCACGCTGGCTACTATCCGGGTGCCGCGCAGATTCAGTTGAAACTTTTGTTTGGTCCCCAGGGGCAGATTTACGGCGCTCAGGCCCTGGGTGTCAGCGGGGTGGACAAGCGCATCGACGTGATCGCCACCGCCATCCGTGGCAATCTGACTGTCTTTGACCTGGAAGAGTTGGAGCTTGCTTACGCCCCGCCTTACGGCTCAGCGCGCGACGCGGTCAACATCGCCGGTTTCGCCGCTGCCAATATTCTGCGCGGAGATGTTGAAGCGCTGCAGTGGGATCAGTTTGAAGGGCTCGACCCAGACAATTGGTTGATACTGGACGTGCGTTACCCCGAAGAACATGCCGTCATCAGCATCCCCGGCGCGCTCAACATTCCTCTGCCGCAACTGCGCGGTCGCTTAGACCAACTGCCCAAAAATAAACGCATCCTGTGCGTATGCAGCACAGGACAGCGCTCTTATTTTGCTGCTCGCATCCTGCGCCAGAATGATTTCGACGCCGTGAACCTCTCCGGTGGTCTTAATATCCAAAAAAGTACCAGAAAGCCTGAAGAGACAATGAAACAACCTGACCTGCCATTAACCGCCCAAGCCGTCAGAAGCGCCTTTGCCGCCGAACCTCATGTTGAATACCAGTTGGACGCCTGTGGGCTTCAGTGTCCCGGTCCTATCCTCAAACTTTACAATAAAGTCAAAGAAATGAACGCTGGCGAAGTTGTCGAGATCAAAGCAACCGATTTAGGCTTCGCCAAAGACGTGGAAGCCTGGACAAAATCCACAGGTAATACGCTGCTCGATCTGGATATGGCTGGCGGACAGGTAACCGCCCGGATTCAAAAAGGGCTCAACCAAGCCATGCCTCTCGAAAATCAAGCGAACCTGCCTGCCCCAACCTCCGGCAAGGACCTGACCATGGTGGTGTTCTCAGGTGACCTCGACAAAGCCATCGCCGCTTTTATCATTGCCAATGGATTTGCCTCAATGGGACAGAAAGCAACCCTGTTTTTC
>Ga0172382_10012529_pt1 | contig 11043 bp, 10 predicted proteins | sample Leawel138RmetaG_FD_122245 | JGI IMG/M metagenome (GOLD analysis project Ga0172382, IMG submission 122245) | Leachate microbial communities from a municipal landfill in Southern Ontario, Canada - Leachate well 138R metaG | ecosystem: Engineered > Solid waste > Landfill > Unclassified | place...
AGGTAAACTATGGAATCCATATATTTATTAGTTGGTCAATCAGCTTTTTTAATAAATGATCAAATAAAAGCATATCAAGAAAAATTTAAATTGAATGAATTTAATATTGTTAAGTTAGATGCATTAGAAACAGAAATTGAATCTATCAATCAAGAACTACAAACTGTTTCATTTTTTAGTGATTTAAAAATGGTTGTTATAGAACATGTTGAAAGTTTAACCAGATACGATGAAAAATTACTATCAACATTCTTTAAGTACTTAGAACATCCAAGTGATGATATCATCTTAGTACTTACAATACCTGAGATTCCTAAGGATCATACACTTGGTCGTTATTTAGAGAAGTATGCATATATTGAAACGATAGCATCCCTTGAAGGCGATGCACTCATCAATTATATTGAATCATTATTTAAAAAAGATGGATATCAAATTGAAAAACGCAGTATTGAAGTTATTATAGAGCGTACTCAAAGTGATTTATTTGGCATACATCAAGAAATAAATAAAATTAAAATGTATGCTTACGAAGAGAAGATTATTTATATTGAAGATGTGGAATTACTGGTTACAAGAAACTTAGAAGATAATATATTTTCTTTTTCAAGTGCCTATTTAAGAGGAAACATCAAGTCATACATGCAAATATATGATGACTTACTAACAAATCGTATGCCATCAAATACAATCTTCAACCACTTGTTTAACACCATCCATTTAATTTTACAAACAAAAAATTTAATGGAACAAGGTTTAAATCAAAAACTTCTTTCTGAAAGTTTAGGGATATCTAGTGGTCGTGCTTATCATTTAATGAAAGAAGCGAAACAACAAAAGAAACGTGACTTAGAAAACCTTATTCATGGATTAGCAAAGCTAGATGTAGAGATTAAAAGTGGCGTTAAGGATGAAAAATTAGGATTTGAATTGTTACTACTAAGGAGGTTAGCATGAAACTAACATATAAACGTATATTGGTCTTTGATTTTGAGACAACAGGGTTAACACCCAAACGTGATAAGGTTATTGAAATTGGTGCCGTATTACTTGAAAAACAAGCGGATAGTTATGTAATGATAGAGGAAATTGACTACCTTATCAAGCAACAACAACCGATTACAGACTTTATTTCGAATTTAACAGGTATAACAAATGAGATGTTGGCACAAGAAGGCGTTGAAGAAGAGTTTGCTTTTAGGCAATTAGATAGTCTGATTGATGAAGATACATTACTTGTTGCTTATAACTTAGGGTTTGATATCGGTTTTTTAAGTGCACTATATAAAACTTATGTTGCACACAATTATTTAATCGAAAATGATATATTAGATTGTATGGCAGTTTATAAAGATAGATTTCCTTATCCGCATAAACTAGAAAGTGCAGTTGCAACATTAGGACTATCCAATGCAAGTGCGCACCGTGCGAGTGAAGATGCCAAAGCAACCTTTAAAGTTTTAGAGCGTTTAGCAGAAACTGAAAATAATTTAAAGCTATATGTAAATGTCTTAGGCTATAATAAAAAATACGGTCTACCAGATAGAACGTATTTTAAAAAGCATATTGAATTAGTCGCTCAAGGCTTCAATGGTTATAGAGAAATCGAAAAAAGGGTAATAAAAAACACCATTTAGGTGTCTATTATAAGGAGTTTACTAGATTTGCTAGCGCAGATTTATTACGCGCAACAAAGTTCTTGTGGAAAATTCCTTTAGCTTGCCCTTTATCTAACTTTTTATGTGCAAATGACATTTTAGCTAGTGCAAGATCTTTATCTTTAGCTTCTACAGCTTTTTGAACTGCTTTAACTGCAGTTTTGTATGATGATTTAAATGAAACGTTTGCTTGATGACGTTTTTCGTTTGTTAAGTTACGTTTGATTTGGGATTTAATATTAGCCACAAATTCACCTCCTAAATAAGCACATATCATTTTACCAAAACAAACCAATAAATGCAATAACAAATCATATTTATGATAAAATAAATGAGATGAGGAAAAAAATGACAACAGCCAACAAACTAACTATCTTAAGAATCTTATTAATACCTATCATGATTATCGTGTTATATATCGATGGTTTAAAGATACAAACTGCATTTTTAAACATGGATGTACAGCAGATTATTTTTGCAGGTTTATTTGTTTTAGCCAGTTTAACAGATTTCCTAGATGGCTATATTGCTAGAAAATACAACCAAATAACGACATTTGGTAAGTTTTTAGACCCAATAGCTGATAAAGTTTTAGTCTTTACAGCATTATTATATTTAATGGTTCAAATGCCAAATAGAGTTGGTATTTGGGGTGTTATGATTATTATTGTACGTGAGTTTTTAGTCACCGGCGTGCGCTTGATTGCAGTTGAACATGGTCAGGTGATTGCTGCAAGTAGTTTAGGTAAATATAAAACTTTAACCACGATGCTAGCAATCATAATGTTTTTATTCAATGATTTCGGATTATCAATGATAAATGCAAATCTTATATGGATAACAAACATTATTTATTATGCAGCAATATTTTTCACAGTTTGGTCAGGATTTGATTATTTATATAAGAATCGAGAAATTATATTTGAAAGTATGTAAAATAAAAGTCAAAACATTTATTTTGCACTACTATACTATAGGAGGAATGATTGATTTATGAGTGATAATAAAAAACAACAAGCATTAGAACTTGCATTAAAACAAATTGAAAAGCAATTTGGTAAGGGTTCTATTATGAAATTAGGTGATGGTGCAGATCATTCGATTGCAGCAATTCCGTCGGGTTCAATTGCCTTAGATATAGCATTAGGTATAGGTGGATATCCAAGGGGTCGTATCATTGAAGTCTATGGACCAGAATCAAGTGGTAAAACCACATTGACGCTACATGCAATGGCAAGTGCTCAAAAGCAAGGCGGTACGGTTGCTTTTATTGATGCAGAGCATGCACTGGATCCGGGTTATGCTAAAAGTTTAGGTGTAGATTTAGATAATTTAGTATTATCTCAGCCGGATACAGGTGAACAAGCATTAGATATTGCAGAAGCATTAATTAAAAGTGGATCCATCGATATGATTGTAATTGACTCTGTTGCAGCATTAGTACCAGAAGCAGAAATTGCTGGAGATATGTCAGCAAATCACGTTGGATTACAAGCACGTATGATGTCACAAGCCATGCGTAAAATGAGTGGTGTTATCTCCAAATCCAATGTTGTTGCAATCTTTATTAATCAAATTAGAGAAAAAGTTGGAATTATGTTTGGTAATCCTGAAACCACACCAGGTGGACGTGCACTTAAATTCTTCTCATCTGTTCGTTTAGAAATTAGACGTGCAGAAGCAATAAAAAATGGTAGTGATATGATTGGTATACGTTCAAACGTTAAAGTGGTTAAATCAAAAGTAGCACCACCGTTAAAAATTGCATCTATCGATATTATGTATGGCAGTGGTATTTCACGCAGTGGTGAAGTACTAGACTTGGCAGTTGCTTTAGACTTAATTAATAAAAGTGGTGCATGGTATAACATTGGCGAGGAAAAACTGGGTCAAGGCCGCGATAATGCAAAGCAATATTTAGAAGAAAAACCAGAGCTGTTAAATGAATTAGAAAAGAAAGTTAGAACGCATTATAATTTAAAATAAATTGTTTGTTTCACAAACATTAACAATATTGATAAAAGTGGTGAATCTATCACCACTTTTTATTTATATAATTTATAATAGATATTGAACTATAATTTGTGAGGCCAATAATGATTAACATAATAAGAAAAACCGGATGGTTTATAAAAAAAGAGTGGAAGAGCTATACAATGATGTTGATTTACTTAATCATGATTGCTGTATTAGCGCTAACACCTGCGTATGTACTAGGTATTGCTATTGATGTGATTGTATCCAAGGGATTAACTTGGGAAAGTTTGTCGTTTATTGTTGGTGCTTTAATCTTGATACCAATTGTTCGTTATTTGACATCTTTTATTTATAATTATACATCGTCTAAAACGGCTCAAAAACTAGCTTTTGAGTTTAGAAAAATATACTTAAAGAAGCTTTTTGAGATGGATGCCGAGTTTTATGAAAGATTCCAAAAAGGGGATTTGATTTCTAGAGCTACCGCGGATTTAGATATGATTACTGTTGCTGCGACTTCTGTATTAGAAGGTATTATTTTTAATGTTGGAATTATTATGTTTGCCATTGGTGTTATGGCTTTTACAATTTCTTGGGAACTCACATTAATCTCTGTTACTATCATGCCAATTGGTATATCCTTACTCAATAGAATTCGTATGAGCAAAAGAAGTTATGTGAAAGTTCACCGTGAAATCTATGCAAGTATGACTGAAAAAATATTAGAGTCTGTAGAAGGTCAAAAAACGATACGTGCCTATGTGCAAGAAGAAAATGACTTAAATGAGCAACATAATGCTATAGAAAAGGATATACGTTCTTGGCGCTATATCATTAACTATGAAAACAAACTTGCACCATTGTTTGAGTCTGTTTATGCTATCGCTTATATTTTAGCATTTGTTTTTGGTGCGTTTTTTATTATCAATCAACAAATGACATTAGGACAACTAATAATCTTTATCTCTTATATTGGTATATTATATGGTCCGATTATTTCTATATCTGGTGTTTTTCAACATATTAACAATGCAACTGTTGCAATCGACCGTTTTGATGAGATTATGCAAGTTGATCCTCAAGTTAAAAATGAAGATATTCCAGAACCAATTATTGATTTTAAAACAATTGAGTTCAAAAATGTCACATTTAAATATCCGCTGGATGAAAGACTCACCTTAGAAGATATTAATCTAACTATCAAAAAAGGTCAAACTATAGGCGTTGTAGGTCCCACAGGTTCTGGTAAGTCTACATTGGTGCGTCAATTATTACGTGAGTTTAATGTCACAGGTGGCGATATTTATATTGATAATAAGAATATTAAACGTTATAACATTAAAGGTTTAAGAACAATAGTTGGTTATGTACCTCAAACGCATATGTTGTTTAGAAGAAAAGTGACTGAAAATATATTAATTGGAAAACCAGAGGCGAGTATTGATCAATTAAATTTAGCGATTAAAATTGCTGATTTTGAAAAAGATATTGGGTTTTTAACAAACGGGTTACAGACACGTGTTGGTGAAGGTGGTACAACTTTATCCGGTGGACAAAAACAAAGGTTGTCTATTGCTCGTGCAATTATTAGAGACCCTGAGATATTAATTTTGGATGATTCATTATCTGCAGTTGATGCAAATACTGAAGAAACAATTTTAAGACAACTAAAAACATATCGTTCAGGTAATACGAATATTATTGTTGCACACAGGTTTTCAGCGATTCGGGATGCTGATCAGATTATTGTTATGGATCAAGGGCGAATTGTTGAAATTGGTAGACATGATGAATTGATTCAAAATGATGGTTGGTATAAAGCACAATATGACCAACAAATGAAGATGAAATAGGTGTAGTATGAAACAATTTAAAAAAGTTTGGCGTTATATTAGACGCTATAAAAAGTTATTAACTATTTCAATCATTAGTATGCTTATTGTTCAAGTTCTTGGATTACTTGCACCCTTAATTGTACGCTCAATTTTAGATGATCAGTTAGTCGGTGTGACCAAACAGTGGTATGAGACAACAGATAGCTCTAAAGTAGCCTATAATGGCCGTTTTTATACACAAAGCGAGGTGAGTGATGCACCATTAACAATTGTTATTGTTAATGGTAAATATTTAGCCATATATGATGAAATCATCATTGGTAATCAAACCTATATAGAAAACTCATCTACATCAGGTATCTTGCGTGTGACTACACTTGATAATCAATTTATTGAGTATGATGCACAAGTTTTAACAGGTGGTGAGGTGAGTCGTTTTTATTCACCATTCTTGCAACCAATTATTATACTATTGTCCTTATTGATTGCACGTTATGCTTTCCACATACTGTTTTTATTCATTCAGCGTATAACTACCGCCTATATTACAACCAATGTCGTAAGAGATGCTAGAATGGATGCTGTACGTGCGCTCCAAAATATGCCAATGTCATATTTTGAATATGAACCAGCAGGTAAAATAGCTAACCGAATTATTACCGATGTCAATGGTATGATCAATTTGTTTTCTACATTGATGAATTTAGTATTTAACTCATTTTTATCGGTCATCTTTGCCTATATTGGTATGTTCTATTTAGATTCTAAATTAGCATTGTTCACATTTATATTATTCCCACTAATTTATGTATGGCTTAAAGTATTTATTCGTAATTTAAATGAAATTGCACAAAAGGTATCAGAATCTGCATCAATGATTACAGCGCAGCTAAATGAAATAATTAACGGAATTAATGTGCTACAGATATTCAATTATCAAGATCAAACGGAAAAAGAGTTTGAGATCACTTCAAACATCTTTAGAAGTGAGCAATTAAAAGAACAACGACTACATTTAACAATTGGTTGGAATATGATTAGGTTACTTGGATTTTTAGTGACTGCATTCATTATTGCTTATTTTGGTTTCCAAAGTTTAACAGTTGCTACCTATGTGATGTCAGCAGGTACAATTTATGCATATAATGACTATTTATCTAGACTTATGGAACCTGTTTCGATATTATTTAGAGAGTTTGGAAATTTACAGCTAGCATTAGTTCGTACGGATAGAATATTTACAATAATTGATGCAGACCAGGAAGATGATAGTTTTGAGGTTATTGATCGATTTAAAGGGCATATAGAATTCAAAAATATTACGTTTGCATATGTTAAAGATGCACCAGTTCTAAAAAATGTCAGTTTAAATATTGATGAAGGTTCGATGGTTGGTATTGTAGGGCATACCGGCAGTGGTAAATCAACAATGATTAACCTACTATTAAGATTCTATGATTTTAAAGATGGCGATTCTGGTCAAATTTATATAGATGGTATTGATATTGATACGTATAGTAAAAGAACTTATAGAAATCATATTGGTTTAATTTTACAAGATCCGATGATTTATAAAGGAACGATTGCGAGCAATATAAAGTTTGGTCAAGATGTTCTTGATGAAAAAGTAGAACAGGTTTTACGCGAAATTGGTGGTGGACCATTAATTGATAAACTACCGGAAGGTATACATCAACCACTATTACGTGGTGGGAGTAACTTATCGGTTGGTGAAAAACAGTTGATTAGCTTTGCAAGAGCAGTGCTTCATGATCCTGCAATTCTGATTATGGATGAGGCAACAGCAAATATTGATACAGAAACAGAAGGCATGATTCAAACAGCTTTAAACAAGGTTAAACTTGGTCGTACCACGATTGTTATTGCGCATAGACTATCTACAATTAAACATGCAGATAAGATTGTTGTACTAGATAATGGTAATAAAGTAGAAGAAGGCACACATGATGAATTACTTGCTCTTGATAACAAATATGCCCATATATACAAGTCCCAAATGAATGTAAAAATTGAAACTGTATAACAAAAATCCCTAACCTTATAACGGTTAGGGATGCTTTTATGATTCTTGATTTTCTGCTTCAGTTATTTCATCGGTTACAGTTGTAGGTGTAATATCACCTAAATATGTTCTAAAATAATGTGTAACGGTTTCTTCTTGATCAAGTGCAAGTTCAACATGATATTCTAATTCTACATATAAATATGGATCTGTTACATTAACAAACCATAATGGAGATTGTGGTAGCACATGATTAAATGATATTTTGCGGTTTGTTCCAAAAGTTGTTGTCATTGGTACAGTTGTCAAGTTTGATTTGGCATTTATCCAATCAGTCTGGATGATAAATTTAGCAGAAACTTCATGTACATGTTTACCGGTTTTGACTGTTTGGCGTACTTTAAACGTGTAGTGTCCATCTGTGTCATCATAATATTCAGGGATTAAATAATCGATGAGTTTAATTTGAATAATGACCTCATTTGTTTCTAGATTAATGATTTGATGATTTGTTTCATCTTCTAAAGTGATATAAGTTGTTTGAAAATTTGAAGTTATATGACCATCAAAATCTACATTCTTATATTTTAGATAATCGCCTACATATAGTGCAATAACAAAGATGACTGGGATAAGTACAATGAAGGAAAACAGAATAATTTTCAATCGATATTTTAGTAACCATCTTCCAAATTTAGATTGTGGTTCATGTTTAGGTAGCATAGATGTATTTCTCCTTATAACGTTTACTCAAAAGATATTATACTATAAAATGTGCAACTTTAGAAATGTTTCGGTACATTTCTTTTGTTATTTAATGCAAATAATGTAAATCATGGTGATATTTAAAAAATGGATGAAATTTGCCGTACCGTTGAAGGCGTTTTTCATTGACTAAGTCACTGAATCAAGTTATAATAAATTAAGTACAATATGTACGAAACTAATTTTTGATTAATATTTAAATTAAAAGTTAAAACTAAATATGGAGGTTTGAAGAGATGTTTAACATAATGTTTAATGTTGACACTCCTGCATTAATTACCTTCATTTTGCTAATCGTCATTGGCGCTCTAGCGGGTGCTTTGGTGGGCTACTTTATTCGCGTAGCTCAACATGAGAAAAGTTTACGTCAAGCTAAAGAAGTAGCTGAGCGTATTGTTGAAGACGGAAAAAAAGAAGCTGATAGAACTAAAAGAGAGATGGTTTTTGAAGCTAAACAAGAAATTTTAACGTTACGTAAAGAATTTGATGAAGATATAAAAGATCGTCGTCAAATCGTCATAAATCTTGAAGAGAAAGCATCCCAACGTGAGAATGCTTTAAACCAAAGATCACAATATTTAGATAAACGTGAAATCGGTCTGGACGCTAAAGAAGAAAGACATAACGAACGTAAAGAACAACTTGATATCCAATATAGCAAAGTGGAAGAATTAGTAAAGGAACAAGAGCAAAAACTCAGTTCTATTTCAGCATTGTCAAAAGAGCAAGCTCGTGACCTGATAATGGCACAAGTAAGAGATTCTATCTCAAATGAAATTGCAGCATATATCCGCGATGAGGAAGATAAAGCAAAATCAATTGCTCAAAATAAGAGTAAAGAACTCTTAGCACTTGCGATGCAAAAATACGCAGCTGAAACAACATCTGAACGCACAGTTACAGTTGTTGAAATACCAAATGAGGACATGAAAGGTCGTATCATTGGTAAAGAAGGTAGAAACATTAGATCACTTGAGGCTCTCACTGGGGTAGATCTAATTATTGATGACACACCTGAAGCAGTCGTTTTATCGGGGTTTGACCCAGTTAGACGTGAAGTTGCTAAACGTGCATTAACAATATTAGTTCAAGATGGTAGAATTCATCCGGGACGTATTGAAGAAGTTGTAGAACGTGCTAGAACAGAGATTGATATGTTCATACGTGAAGCAGGTGAAGAAGCCGTATTTAAAACAGGTGTAGGTAAAGTACATCCTGATATTATTAAACTTTTAGGACGTATGACCTTTAGAACTTCTTATGGACAAAACGTACTAAAGCACTCAATTGAAGTAGCATTCCTAGCAGGAAAGTTAGCGGCTGAAATTGGTGAAAATGAAATGCTTGCACGTCGTGCAGGATTATTCCATGACATTGGTAAAGCAATCGACCATGAAGTTGAAGGCTCACACGTTACAATTGGTGTCGAATTAATGTCACGTTATAAAGAACCAAAAGAAGTGATTGATGCCATCGCATCTCACCATGGTGATAGCGAACCGGAATCAATTATTGCAGTCTTAGTAGCAGCAGCAGATGCTTTAAGTGCTGCGCGCCCAGGTGCACGCTCTGAATCGATGGATTCTTATATGAAACGTTTAACTCAATTAGAAGATTTATCTAATGAAGTTGAAGGTGTCGATAAAGCGTATGCTATTCAAGCTGGACGTGAAGTACGTGTTATGGTTATGCCAGATAAGATTGATGATTTAGGTATTATCAATATTGCACGCACAATTAAAGAAAAAATTGAAGCTCAAATGACTTATCCTGGAACAATTAAAGTGACAGTCATCCGTGAAAAACGTGCTTCAGATGTTGCAAAATAAAAATTATAAAGAATAAAGAGGCAATTTTGCCTCTTTTTCTTATATAATGGATGTATGAAAATATTATTTATAGGTGATATCTATGGTGATCCTGGTATAGATTACTTGTTAGAAAATATCACGCAACTTAGACAAACATACCAACCTAACTTAATCATAGCAAATGCTGAAAATGCAGCAAATGGTCGTGGCATCAATAAAAAAATATATAAAAAACTGATGCAAGCAGGTATTAGCCTATTAACTATGGGTAACCATACATGGAAAAACGCTGAACTAAAAACATTTATATCAGAGGCCAACATTATACGCCCAATAAATGATCGTTCTAATTTGGGTAGTGGTTTTAAAGTTATCAACTTCAATGGGCAAAGAGTATTGGTGATCAATGCACTGGGTAAAGCATTTATGAATGATGAATATGATGAACCTTACAAAATGGTTAAAGCTATATTAGAAAGTGAAACTTATGACTATTCATTTTTAGATTTTCACGCAGAAACAACATCAGAAAAAGTTGCTATGGCATATTTTTTAGATGGCTTAGTTGATGTTGTTGTTGGTACACATACGCATGTACAAACAAATGATGAACGTCTTTTACCTAATGGTACATTATTTTTAACCGATGTTGGTATGACAGGACCACTAGAAGGTGTGATTGGCGTTAAGAAAGAAATAATTATCGATAGGTTTATTCATGGAGAAAGTCGACCAAATGAAGTAGCTTTAGGTAGATGCCAGTTAAATGCTTGTTTAATCACCTTAAGCCCAAATAAAAAAATAGAAAAGATTCACATTGAAGAGCCGACAAAGCTTTTGTAAATGTTATATTAAAGCAATTTCAAGTTGTTTTACAACAACGAATCATTTGTTTTTATAAATTATTATATGATATAATAAAAGTAATCATAATGATGAGGGGGAAAATCGTATGGCGATATTTAATAAAGAGG
>Ga0172382_10012530_pt1 | contig 11042 bp, 9 predicted proteins | sample Leawel138RmetaG_FD_122245 | JGI IMG/M metagenome (GOLD analysis project Ga0172382, IMG submission 122245) | Leachate microbial communities from a municipal landfill in Southern Ontario, Canada - Leachate well 138R metaG | ecosystem: Engineered > Solid waste > Landfill > Unclassified | place...
CACCCGCAGCCGGGCCGTCGGCGCCGAATACGTCGGCGGTGCCGTCCGTAAGCACGTTGCCCGTCACGGTGCCGCCCTCGGTCACCGTGTTCACATCCGCCTTCGCCGTGGGTACGTCGTCGATAATTTTTATACTCAACGTCCCCGTAGCGGAATCTCCATCCCTGTCTGTAGCGACCACCGTAAGATCTTCGAACATATCGTTTCTGCCGTCCCCCGGGTCGTGCTGTTCGTTGTCTTCCAGGGTGTACGAATAGGTGATGACACCCGTGACGGGATTGTAGCCCGTTATGGTGAAAGTGTTCCCAAAGTCAGTCGTGAAGGTTCCCCCGCCGACGATGGAGCCGCCGTTGATAAGCAGGTGTCCATCAATGGAAAGACTGTTGAGGCCATCGGGCGCGCTCACACGAAAATCGCCGTATGTGGTCGTCGAATCGAGGCCATCCGAGCCGGGCGACTTGTCAAGACCGCGCTCCGCTGACAGGTCGTCTTCTTCAACAGAAGCGTCACCGCCTTCACTCCTGGGGGTCAAATCGAAAATTTCAACACCATGGTTGGTGGATTCCGGAACCGCATCATATTCAAAAACCTCGAGGTCCGGGAATAGGATGCCCCGGGTTTCGGCGCCGCTTTCCGGGGTGACTTCTTCGCCCGTCAAAGCGAAATTGACAACCGGATGGCCGCCTCCGGCATTGGCTTCGCCTCCCGCCGCCGGCGCTTCAGGCTCTATGGGCTCATCCCCGGCCAGCAGGGCCTGCTGGATCTGGTCGGCTTCCGCCGCCGCGTCCGCCGCCGCTCCGGCTCCGCCGTAAACGTCCTCATCCAGGACGATCTGGGACATACGCCCAAGATCCAGATGAGTGGGAGGGGGGCCGGCAAGGATGATGGACACGCTCCCGTCACTTTCCGTGATGATTAGATCGTTTGCAAAGACCTGGCTGTTCGGCGTCAGAATCCGAATGGTGCCGTCCGGTGAAACGGCCTTGACGGTCCCGTAAAGAATAACAACCTTACCAACGGCGCCCTGTTGTCCTGATCCCGCCTTGAGCATTTTTGCCATGATCGATTCCTCCCCATTCCGGTATTGATATTTTTGTCATATTCAAAATATTTTTTCGATTGCGACCTTTCATTAATCCATTCTTTCAGGAAAAACCATTGTACCTTGGTACAAGGAAGAACATTTTTTTCGGTGCCTGTTTTCAGGAACCCAAGAAAAAATCCCGGATTTCGGCTGCGAAGAACAGGCCAAAATCCGGGATAAGGACGTCGGTCGATAGCGAACGGGTTGTTAGTTACACGGCGAGCTTGCCCAGAACCCCCAAGGCGAAGGCCATGACGAAAAGCGCAACGGTTTCAATAATACCGAGAACCACAATGTAATTCCCGAACCCTTTTCCAGTTTCGCCCATGGCGTCACAGGCGCAAGCAGCCGCTTTTCCCTGCATCCAGGCGGAAAGGCCGATGGCGATGCCTGCGACAATGCCCGTTCCCCAGAGGAAAAACCCCTGCATCGCGTATTCGGCCATTTTGTTCATCAGAATCATGCCGTAAATCGTCTGGGTCAGGGGAGCCCCGACAAAGGCGACCAGTATAAAGGATGCGGTCTTATTCTGGGAGAAGCTCTTCTTCCAGGCTCCGATGGCGGCCATGCCCGCCTCGCCCGAACCCAGGGCGGAACCCATCGCGGCAAAGGCCAGGGCGGCCAGGGGCCCGAGATCTCTCAACTGGGCAATGACATTCATATCCATAATTATTCTCCTTTTCTGAGAGGTTTATACATGACGCCGGACCATTTGACATCCGCGTGGTTTGAAAATTCCAGAACATTCAGACGGACGCCGTGAACCAGGATCGACATGGGCGCCAGAAGCAAGTTCAGTCCGTGACCGAAGAGGATGATCGGTACGGCGATGAGGGCGGGCAGGACGCCATCGAAACCGATCCCCGCCGCCATGCGGTTGAAGGCGTCGGAAACGGAAACACCGGCCAGGCCGACGGCAAAAAGACGGATGTAGGAAACAACGTCGGTAAAATTGTTCATGAGATTCATGAGATAGTTGCCCAGCCCCTTGGCGAGATTTCGAAGCGGATTCCCCCGGGTCTCGGTGAAAAAAAGGACCAGGGCGGAACCCGCGCCAAACAGATAAAAGACCGCTGGGGACAGGGGCTTTCCGAGTATCAGGGTGTTGGCCACGAAAACGGAACACCACAGAACAGCGATCCAGCCCAGGTCAACGAGCAGGGTAAGACGGGGCCATTTCAAGGCCATCTGCCAGAGGTGGCCGATCGACAGATGTGCCGCCCCGATGATAAAACAGAGCATCTGGACGTTGACGTCTTTTCTCAGAGCGGGAATCAGCGGCTGCACCCATGACGGCAGCCAGTCCTGGCCGAAGCACGTTCCGCTCAAGGCGCCCATGACGGCGATCACACCGCCCATGAGATAAAAGAAGTAAAAAATAGTCAGGTCCCGTGTCTTTTTGCCCCATTTTCGTTGAGCGAAAAAAGTCAGCAACAGGACCAGGAGCCCATAGCCGAGGTCATTGACGAGGAGCGCCACGAAAAGGCTGAAAAATACGAAAAAGACGGGACTCATGTCCAGTTCACGGTAGCCGGGAACGAGTTCGATAAATGAAAACAGGGGCCGCATGGAGTTGACCCAGCGGTTGTTGACGAGCAGGGTCGGAACGGTGTCGTCTTCATCCGGGTCAGCGGCGACGAAACCCCAACTCAGAGCCGTCGCGGTCCTTTCGAGTTCATCGACCTTATCCTGCGGCGCGAATCCCGAAAAAACGGCCAGAGTCCCGAATTTGCCCATGCCGGAGATCGCCTCCGCCAGCTCCAGTTCCTTTTCCAGGCTTCCTTTACGCTTCTTCATCGAATTAAGGGCGCCGGCCATGTCCCGGATACGCTCGTTGTTCTTCGAGATTCTTTGCTTTGTTTCAGACAGTTCCCTCTTCAATTCCGACAGGGAAAGAGCCGGGAGGCCGGCATCGGAGAAGGGGAGGTCGAGAGGGTCCCGGGAGATGACGGCGCAGCCGACCAGTGGGCCTTCCCGGAAGAGTTCTCGAACGATCACATCCGGGGGTATGGCCTTCAACTGTTCAGGCTTGACCCGATAGAGACGGATCGCGAGATTTCGTTCGGCCAGCCGTGCGATGTCTGCCGGGCTGAAGTCACCCCATTTTTTCCAACGGCTGATTTCCCCGAGCAGACGTGACGCCTCTTCCTGAAGGGCCTTGTTCTGGAGGTCCAGATCGGACACCTTTTTCGCCAGTTCCAGGGGGTCCTCCATGGGGGCAGGGGATATCGTATCGCCTCGCGCTGCTTCAATGATACCCGTCGCCTGTCCGATCAGGGCGATGTTCTCACGCAACTTTTCGAGGTTCGTTCCCTCCGGCGACTTGAGGTGATTGACGTGAAGCATGCCCAGGGCGGCGATCTTTTCGAGAGTCGTCTCCGCGTCCTTTTCCCTTACGATAATGAATATTTTTTTCATGGGAACGATCATCGGGCGGCCTCCCGGACCGGTCGGGCCGTTCTCCGCTTGACCAGCTTGCTCCGCCCGATGCTCCCGGCAAGCTGATCGCCGATGTGGATCCTGATCAGACGGATGTGCTCCTGGGCTTCGGGAATCTTGACCTTTTCAAAGAGGTTTACCCGTTGGGTCGTGGTGAGAAGTTCCCGTCTGAGCAGTTCTTCTCCCTTTTTCAAGGCTTCGAGCTGGAAATAGGAGTCGATATATTCCCTGAAAAGCATGATTCCGCGATCCAGCCACAGGGGCGTTGCGAAGAGGTCATAGTCGGGAACCTGGAATTCGAGATGGTCGAATACGGGGATGTCAACCCCCGCAACATTTCTCGACGTGAAGAAAACCTCCCGCGTATCGAGCGTGTCGCCCATGACGATGCCGGATTCCGCCAGGAGACCCATCCAGGGGATGATGTCCCCCGCCAATTTATCCAGTTGCAGGCGGCAGGACTCCAGGGCGCGGCTCTGCTTGTTGAGTTCAAGGTGAAGCTGCTGCTTTTTCAGTTGGAGGGTCGGCAGAAAGCGCTGATACGCCTGCAGCCGGTCTCTTTGGATCTTCAGTTCTCCCTGGGTGAGGCGGACCGTGCTCATGATGCCTGCTCCACCCGGCCGGGCCAATGCCGTTCAAGCATCGATTGCTTGATGCCTGTTTCTTCCGGGCTGAAACAGTCGGCCAGAATCTGCCACCCCAAATCGAGGGCGCTTTCGAGGGACATGTTCACGGACAGGGACATCATTCGTTCCTCGAAGGCCCGGCCATAACGAAGGAGCTTGCTGTCCCAGTTGCTCATCTGGAAACCCATCGACCGTTTCTCGAGGGTTTCCCGGTACATGGCGAAAAGCTGGATCATCGTGTCCATCATGGTGCGGTGATCGTCCCGTGTCTCTCCGTTGACGTTCTGCTTCAGGCGGCTCAGGGAACCAAAAGGTTCGATGACACCGTTTTTCAGATAGAACTGTCCTTCCGTGATGTAACCGGTGTTGTCGGGAACGGGGTGGGTCACGTCGTCACCGGGCATGGTCGTGAGACCCAGGATCGTGATGGATCCCGCCTCCTCGAAATCAACGGCTTTTTCGTAGCGGGCCGCGAGCTGACTGTAGAGGTCTCCGGGGTACCCGCGGTTCGAGGGGATCTGCTCCATCGTGATGGAGACTTCCTTGATGGCGTCGGCGAAATTGGTCATATCCGTAAGGAGGACGAGGACACGCTCGCCCTCGATGGCGAACTGTTCGGCCACGGCCAGGGACATATCGGGAATCAGGAGGCTTTCGACAACCGGATCGGCGGCGGTATGGATGAAGCAGACCGTCCGGGTGCTGACGCCGTGCGTTTCAAAGGTGTCCCGGAAGTAAAGGTAATCGTCATGTTTGAGACCGATGCCGCCCAGGATGATGATATCGACTTCGGCCTGGGTGGCGATTCGGGCCAGCAGTTCGTTATACGGTTCGCCGGCGATGGAGAAGATCGGGATCTTTTGAGACTCGACGAGGGTGTTGAAAAGATCGATCATCGGAATGCCCGTGCGGATCATTTTGTCTGGCATGATGCGCTTGACCGGATTGACCGACGGCCCCTGGATATCCACCATGTGGTCATAAAGGAGGGGGCCCCCGTCCAGGGGGAGGCCGCTTCCGCTGAAAATACGGCCTAAAAGGTCTTTGCCTGTTGCGACCCGCATGGGGTGGTTGAGAAAACGGAGCCGATCACCCGTTGAAATTCCCCGGGTGCCGGTGAAGACTTGAAGGGAAACCAGGGATCCATCGATACGGATCACCTGGGCGAGGGAGGAACCACGGGCGCTGGTTACCTCCGCGATATCTCGATATCCGACGTTCTCCGCTTCGACGGTGATCACGTCACCGACGATTTCCAGAATCCGGCTGTAGAATTTACGCATGGCCTGACTCCTCCGAATGGGAAATATGCTTTTCAAGCAGTTTGCCTATGTCCTTTTCGAGGGAAGTGAACCCTTCCGTTTGCCATGGCGTGGCGTTCAGGGTCCTGAAAAGCTGTCCCATTTGCTGAAAGAAGAACCTTGCGGAATCTTTGCTTTCAAATACCAGCTCCGTCGTCAGGATTTGGTGAAGCATACCGTAAACGTGGGCCTGGCGCTCCATGACGGTGGCTTCGTCAACGGGGTCGAAGGCATTCTGCTGGACATAGGCAAAATCGAAGAAGTCTCCCTTCAGGTAATCGACGAAATCTCCGAGGGCGGTCCCTTCCTCGCCGATCACTTTCATCATCTGGGAAACATCGGAGCTTTTTCTCAGCATGGCATGGCCCGCCTGGGTTTGCGCCTCCGGTATGGAACCGGTGTACTTGCTCCAACTGATGAGGGGGTCGATCGATGGAAATTTTCTCGCATTGGAACGCTCCCGTGAAAGGCCCTGAAAGGCGCCGACCACCTTCAATGTCGCCTGGGTGACGGGCTCCTCGAAATTGCCGCCGGCGGGGCTGATCGTTCCGCCGATTGTGACGGAGCCGTGGGAACCGTCATTGAGGAGAACGATTCCCGCCCGTTCATAAAATGACGCGATGCGTGATTCGAGGTAGGAGGGAAAAGCCTCCTCGCCGGGAATTTCTTCTAGGCGGCCGGACATTTCCCGCATGGCCTGCGCCCAGCGCGAAGTCGAATCGGCCAGCAACAGGACATGCAGCCCAAGCTGGCGGTAGTATTCAGCGATTGTGACAGCCGTGTAAACACTGGATTCGCGCGCGGCCACCGGCATGGAACTCGTGTTGCAGATGATCACCGTCCGATCGCTGAGCGACTGGCCCGTGCGCGGATCCGTCAGGTGGGGAAACGTCTTGATGGTTTCCACCACTTCACCGGCCCGTTCCCCGCAGGCGGCGATGATGACCACATCGACTTCGGCATGGCGGCTGATGAGTTGCTGCAACACGGTCTTGCCCGCGCCGAAGGGGCCGGGTACGCAATAGGTGCCCCCCAGGGCGACAGGGAAGAGGGTATCGATGACACGCATCTTCGATACAAGGGCGCGATCCGGTTTCAATTTTTCCTCGTAAGCCCTGATGGGGAGCTTGATTGGCCAGCGCTGGTGCATGGTTACCTCGCGCTGTCGCCCCCGGCTGTCTTCCAGCAGCGCCAGCCTGTCCGTAATCCGGTAGTCCCCCGGGGGGACAATGGACTGGACCCTGTAAAACCCCCGAAGGGAAAAAGGGGCGAGGATGTGATGCTGGAATATTTTTTCGGGAACGAAGCCGATTTTATCTCCCCGTAGAATCTTGTCACCCTCCCTGACTTGGGGTGTGAAATGCCATAATTTTTCTTTGTCCAGAGGAAAACTGTAAGCGCCCCGTTTGAGGAAAAAACCGAATTCATCGGCAAGGACGGGCAGGGGGTTCTGAAGACCGTCGTAAATCTGGCCCAACAAGCCCGGCCCCAGATCGACGGAAAGGAGTTCGCCTGAAAATTCGACGGGATTCCCCGCTGAAAATCCCACGGTGTCTTCAAAAACCTGCAAATCCACTTCATCGCCGCGGATTCGGATGACCTCGGCTTTGAGCCGCTCATCCCCGTGGACGATGAATGCAACTTCATTCTGGATGACAAACAGGCCTTCAATGTTGACGGAAACCATGTTGCCGTTAATTTTAACGATTTGTCCTATACGAACTTTACTCATGATCGATTGATTGGAAGCTCTTTCAGGTTGAAGGAAGAAAGGGTTTCATTGAAAACGGCCGCTTTGTCCGCCGTATCAATGACATGCCATTTCAGCAGGATTTTCAGCTTCAGCGTATAAATCAGCAAAGCGGAAAAGTTGAATATGTGTCCCGATTCCATTTCTTCCAGACAATTCCAGCGGGTCTGGTCCAGTATCCTTTCCGATTCAAGCGGATCCTGATTTTTGTATGCCTCCGAGGCATACCGTTCGATCCGCTGATCGATTTTTTCTTCCCGAGACTTCAGGTATTTTTCCGGAGAGACACCGAGGTCGGTGCTGCGGAGTCTCACGAGATGATTCCTGAGGGTTGTTTCGAAGGCGGCGAACATACGTCCGACCGGTTCCGTCGGCGACGGAACGTCCACCTTTTCCGTGGCGTATTCCCGAATCGTCCTCTGTTCATCCTCTGGAATGAAACCCGTCAATTTTTTTATGAAATCCTCCATCGAGAAGGGCGGGTTCATTCCGTAATGCAGGCCGGGCAAGGTCGATAGAATATAGGAATAATAGCCCGACATATCAGATCAGACCGCGGCCTGGGTCGAGTCGTTAATTTCCCTGAAAATAGCGGCCATGCGCGGCTTGAGATAAGTCATCAAAGCCTCCCCCAGGGCGTCGTCAGTGAAACTGAAAAAAGATTTTCCGCCATCGTAGCTGATGACAAACCCACGGTCGAACCTGCGAAAATGGCGCAGGGTAATGCCCTTCTTTATTTCCTCCTGCAACTTGGTAAAAAAAGCATCCAGGGAATTCAACTCTTCCTGGGTCATGACGACGATGTAGTCCGTTTCCGGATGGGCGCTTTGCTCGAGAATCAGTTTGCGCATAATATCGCTGAGCATGTCGTCGGAAAGGGAAGCAGAGATTTCCTTTTTGACCACTTTTAAAAGCATGGCGTTGATCTGTTGACGCAGGGCGATGAGGAGATTCCGCCCCGCCTGTGCCAGGGCCAGTTCATCGTTCTTACGCAGCTCCTCTATGGTTTTTTTTGCCTCCGCGATCATGGCATCGGCCTTGACCGATGCTTCCTCGACAATCCTGCGGGCCCGTTCACGGGCTTCATCTTCGATCCGGTTCGCTGTGGCTTCCGCTTCTTCTATGCCTTCATTTTTGATTTTCTCTATAAGTGAGTTCAAGGTCTCAACCATAATGTCTCCAGAATGAAAGAAATGAGCGCTGGGATGTGTAATTTTATTCCGACGAAAGATCAGGGGAAATAGGGTATATCTAACCGGGATAAAACAGCTTTTAGCAAACAGTCCTTGCGAGCGAAGCATCTATAACATACATCCCCTCCGGTTTCAAAAAAATCTAAAAAGTCGCCCGTTACCGATCAGATTCATAATCCACTGATATTTCTATCTTATCCAATAAAGTATAATGATCATATATATACTTTCTATAGAATAGAATATAATATAACACAAAATAAATCAATATTGCGTGTTGACTTAATCGATATCGTTTTTTACATTACGGAGAAATCGATAATGCAGGAAAGGAGTTTCACATGAGCAAATCGCTTCGAGGAACGAGAACGGAAAAAAATCTTCTGGCTGCTTTCGCCGGAGAATCCCAGGCAAGAAACCGCTACACATATTTTGCGAGTGTCGCCAAAAAAGAGGGGTATGAACAGATTGCCCGTATTTTTCTGGAAACGGCTGAAAACGAAAAGGAGCATGCCAAAATATTCTTTAAGTTTTTGGAAGGCGGCGACGTCGAGCTGACGGCCGCTTATCCTGCAGGCGTCATCGGGGATACGAAGGCAAACCTGGAGGCCGCGGCTGCTGGCGAAATGCACGAATGGACGACCCTTTATTCCGATTTCAGCGCGGCCGCGAAAGACGAGGGTTTTGATGAAATTGCCCGGACCTTCGATCAGGTCGCCAAGGTGGAAAAATATCATGAGGCCCGTTATCGCGCGTTGATCAAAAATGTCACCAACAGCGAAGTCTTTTCGAAAAAAACCCCGGTCAAATGGCATTGCCTGAACTGTGGTTATGTTCATGAGGGAGCGTCGGCACCCCAGGTGTGTCCTGCGTGCCAACATCCTCAGGCCTACTTCGAGGTACTGGCGGAAAACTATTGAGAAAGCTTGCGTCATCATTTTGACCGGAGGGGAGTCGTGAATCCCGGGATTTCTCGTATGGGAAATGACAAATGGGAGCTTCTCGAAAGGACGAGCAGAGTTGAACTCAGGAAACCCGATCTTCCGGACAATCCCCGTTCAATGGGATGTCCAGGAGGGGTTTTTTGTTCAGCGTCTCTTTCCATAGCCTGATATCAGACAGCGCGCGATCGGCATAATGCGATCCCCGGTACCGCTTGGGAATTCTTCTTTGTTCAAGGGGGGTAAAAAGACCGAAATTAACGTTCATCGGCTGAAAATCGTGCAGGTCTTGCCTGGTTATGTGGTGGATCAGCGCGCCGATCGCCGTAGTCGGAGGAGGGGGGCTGATCTCCCCGCCGGATAACGACGCGGACATCGAGATTCCGGCCCAAAGCCCTGTTGCGGCCGATTCCACGTATCCCTCGACGCCCGTGATCTGCCCGGAGACGAAAACCCGTTTGTCTTTTCGGAGCTGCAACGTCTTGGTGAGCAATTGCGGCGCGTGCAGGTACGTGTTGCGATGAACACTTCCATACCGGACAAATTCGGCTTCTTCCAGGCCGGGTATGGCGCGGAAGATTCGCAACTGTTCAGGATAAGTTAGTTTCGTTTGAAACCCCACCATATTGAACAGGGTTCCCCCGGCATTTTCCCGACGCAGTTGAACAACGGCGTAAGGAGATCGGCCTGTTTTGGGATCTGTCAAGCCGATCGCTTTCATGGGACCGAACAGCAGGGTATGCATTCCCCGTGCGGCCAGCACTTCGATGGGAAGACAGCCTTCGAAACACTTCATGTCCTCGAAGGATTTCAGGGGAACCACCTCCGCCGTACTGAGAGCATCCCTGAAACGATGATAGGTTTCTTCCGTCATGGGACAGTTGAGATAATCCCTCGCGCCCTTGTCGTAGCGCGATGCAAAAAAGGTTCTTTCATAATCGATCGTTTCGGCATCGATAATCGGCGAAATGGCGTCATAAAAGTACAGGTATTCCGAGCCGGTCAGCTCCGCAAGACTTTGCGACAGACCTTCCGAGGTTAGAGGCCCCGAGGCTATCAACACCATGCCCGTATCCGGAATGTGGGTGATTTCTTCCCTGACGAGATTGAAGCCCGGGCAGGCGGAAAGGCTTTCCTCGATGAAGCGGGCGAATTTAAGCCGGTCGACGGCCAGGGCGGATCCCGCCAGTATCCGGGTCGCATCGGCGGCACGCATGGTGAGGGAGTCGAAATGCCGCATCTCTTCTTTTAACAACCCCACGGCATTTTCGCGTTGATTGGAACGCAGGGAATTACTGCAGACCAGTTCTCCCAGGTGGGGTATCCGATGCGCGGGGGAGTATCGTCCGGGTTTCATTTCGTACAGATTGACCCCGTAGCCTCTGGACAGCAGTTGCCAGGCCGCTTCACAGCCGGCAAGCCCCCCGCCGATGATGATGGCGCGGTTGTCTCCGTGTTCCGGTTTGTTGCGGGAGATCATACTAGGGATCTGTCTTCGTAGGCTTTGAAGAAGACGTGTCTTTTTTCATTTTGACGATCGTCTTGCAGGCGGGGTAGCCGGAGCAGCCGAGAAATTTCCCGAATCGTCCTGAACGGATGATCATCGCTTTTCCGCACTTTGGGCATACGATATCCGGCGCGATTTCAGGCGGTTCCCCCTTTTTGGCCGAACCGCCGTCCCGGCCGATCTTGACAATGTGATTGCAGG
>Ga0172382_10012531_pt1 | contig 11042 bp, 9 predicted proteins | sample Leawel138RmetaG_FD_122245 | JGI IMG/M metagenome (GOLD analysis project Ga0172382, IMG submission 122245) | Leachate microbial communities from a municipal landfill in Southern Ontario, Canada - Leachate well 138R metaG | ecosystem: Engineered > Solid waste > Landfill > Unclassified | place...
ACCAGAGTCAGCTTGGGAAAAGCGACCTGGATGCCAAACAGCTCCACCACTCCCAGGGCAATACACAAGGCCTTGAGCTGAGCAATGAGGAGCGCTGCCAGCGCGGCCCCCGAAATCGAACCCATCCCGCCCACCACGACCACCACGAAGGCGTCGCCGATCACGGCCATGTCCAGCCCCAGATTGGCCGGCTGGCGCGGCAGCTGCAAGGCGCCGGCCAGTCCCGCCAGGAAGGCCCCCAAGGCGAATACACTGGTGAAGAGCCATACCGGATTCACACCGAGTGCGCCGAGCATTTCACGATCTTGCGTGGCGGCACGTATCTGCCGGCCCCAGTGCGTGCGGTTAAGCAGCAGCCACAGTCCCAACCACACCAAGGGACCGATGACGATCAGTAGAAGGTCATAGACGGGGAAATAGCGTCCCAGCACCGGCACAGCGCCTTCCAGGCCGGGCGCCAGCGGACCCAGCAGGTCTTCTGGCCCCCATAGCCACAGCGCCAGGTCCTCAAATACCAGAACCAGGGCAAAAGTGGCCAGCAGCTGGAACATCTCAGGGGCGCGGTAGATCCGCCGCAACACGGTGAGTTCCACCAGAGCGCCCAGCAACCCGATCAGCAGCGCCGAGATCAGCAAGGCACTCCAGAAACCCGGCACGCTGTCGCCCCATGCCTGAACCAGCGTCCAGGCGACGTAAAGCCCCAGCATGTAGAGCGAACCATGCGCGAAGTTGACGATGCGGCTGACACCGAAGATCAACGACAGCCCGACCGCCACCAGAAAGAGCGATGAGGCTTCCGCCAGGCCATTTAGGGCCTGCACCAACAGCGCTGCCAACGTCATGACCGCCGTCTCAGTGACGTCATGGCGCCAGCCTCAGTGAGCGTGATCCGGGCGCCATTGTTTCACCAGCTCATCCGGGGGCTGCACGGTCGCTCCATCCACATAGCGGATGTCGGTCATTACACCCTTGCCGTCCTGTACCGCGAGCGTTCCGACATAGGCGCCCATCGTGGATTGATGGTCTTGCGGCCGATACGTGATTGGGCCGAAGGGCGTCATCACGTCCAGCCCACGGAATGCCTCGATCAGCGCCTCGGTGTCGGTGGAGCCTGCCGCCCGCAAGCCTTCAGCCAGAGACATGATGGCGCTGTAGCCAATGACGGTGCCCAGGCGCGGGTAATCGTTGTAGCGCGCCTGATAGGCCTCCAGAAACGCCTGATGCTCCGGCGTGTCGATGGCATACCAGGGATAACCGGTCACCACCCAGCCTTCCGGTGTTTCACGACCCAGCGGGTCCAGATACTCGGGTTCGCCCGACAGCATGCTCACCGTCGGCAAGTCGTCCAGGAAGCGACGCTGGTTGCCGGCCCGCACGAACTTCGCCAGATCGGCGGCAAACAACACATTGAAGAGGGCATCGGGCCTGGCATCGGCCAGCGCCTGCACCACATTGCCGGCATCGATGCGGCCTAGCGGGGTGGCCTGTTCGGCCACAAACTCGACATCGGGCTGGGCCTCTTTCAATAACTGCTTGAAAGTCGCCACGGCCGACTGCCCGTACTCATAATTGGGGTAGACGATGGCCCAGCGCTTGCGATTCATCTTGACCGCATCCGGAATCAGCATGGCGACCTGCATGTAGGTGGAATTGCGCAGCCGGAACGTGTAGCGGTTGCCCTGCTCCCAGACAATCTTGTCGGTCAGTGGCTCGCTGGCCAGAAAGAACACCTTGCGATGGCGCGCAAAATCCGCCACAGCAAGCCCGATATTCGACAGAAAAGTACCTGTCAGCAGGTCGACCTTCTCGCGCGTGACCAGCTCTTCAGCCGCACGCACGGCATCACCGGGATTGGAGTTGTCGTCCTTGATGATAAGTTGCAAGGGTCGGCCATCCACCCCGCCGGCGGCATTGACCTGCTCCACCGCCAATTCCATGCCCATACGATATGGGCCCAAAAAAGCCGGTTGCGTCTTGTAGCTGTTCAGTTCGCCGATGCGTATTGGCGGCTGTGCCTGGGCGCTGCCTGCAGCCAGAGCGACTGCCCCGCAAAACCCGGCCAGGGCCTGTGTCAGGCGCCGTGCGATGGGCATGTTCATTGCCGAAATCCCGAAGTCAAGGTTAAGAATCTGCTGTACCTGCATGCCTGGCTGAACCCGCGCCACGCACCATTATGCTAAACCTGAGCATAATTCGCCGTCAAGACGCAAATCAGCTCCCCTCTTCCGCGCGCTCCTGTGCCATGCCAAGCCCGCTCGTCACGACGCAATAGCTCATCAAGAACAGCGGTCAATCACCTTATAATGATTTTTTCAGTTTGCGGATGTCATCGTAATGGAGCTATTGCTTGACCCAACCGTATGGGTCGGCCTGTTAACCCTGGTGGTCCTTGAGATCGTCCTCGGGATCGACAACCTCATCTTTATCGCCATTCTGGCGGATAAGCTTCCTCCACATCAGCGCGACAAGGCCCGCGTATTGGGGCTATCTCTGGCGCTCATCATGCGTCTGGCGCTGCTGTCGGTGATATCGTGGATGTTTCACCTGACAACCCCCTTGTTCCACCTGGGCGGCATGGGCTTTTCCGGGCGCGATCTCATTCTGATTGCGGGCGGCTTCTTCCTGGTCTTCAAAGGCACCATGGAAATGCACGAACGGGTGGAAGGCCAGCGCCATGCCGTGCTGCAATCCCCCGCCTACGCGAGCTTTGGCATCATCGTCACGCAGATTGTGGTGCTTGACGCCGTCTTCTCGCTCGACGCCGTGATCACCGCCGTGGGTATGGTGGAACACCTCGAAGTGATGATGGCGGCTGTGATCATCGCCATTGGGGTCATGCTGGTGGCTTCCAAGCCGCTCACCCGCTTCGTCAATGCCCATCCCACCGTGGTCATTCTGTGCCTGGGCTTTTTGCTCATGATCGGCTTCTCCCTGGTGGCGGAAGGCTTTGGTTTCAAGGTGCCCAAAGGCTATCTGTACGCTGCCATTGGCTTCTCGGTCATCATCGAATTCCTCAACCAGCTGGCCCGACGCAACCTGCTGCTGATGCGCTCCGACCGCCCCATGCGCGAGCGCACCGCCGAGGCCGTGATGCGTATGTTGGGCAAGCGTAGCGGCGCATCGCCAGAGTCGCCCGACAACGAACTGAGGCCGGTCGACGGTATTCCCTTTGCCGATGAAGAGCGGCACATGGTCAGCGGCGTGCTGCGCCTGGCCGAACGCAGCGTTCATTCGGTCATGACGCCCCGCACCGACATCAGCTGGCTCAACCTGGAAAATGACGCGGACAGCCTGCGAGCCGAGATCAATCGTACGCCCCATGGCTTCTATCCGGTGTGCCGCGGCTCCCTGGATGAAATCGTCGGCATCGGGCGCTCCAAGGATCTCATCGCCGATCTCATCGTCGATGGCAAGGTGAACCAGCAGCGCCTGCGTCCGCCCATCATCGTGCACGAAACGGTGCGCATGCTCGACCTCATCAATATCCTGAAGTCGGCGCGCGGTCAGTTGGTCATTGTCATCAATGAGTTTGGCACGGTGGAAGGCCTGGTGACCCCCATCGATGTGTTCGAGGCCATTGCCGGCGACTTTCCCGACGAAGACGAAACCCCGGACATCATCGCCAAGAGCGACCACCAGTGGGTGGTCGAAGGAGGCACCGACCTGCATCATTTCGAACAGACGCTGGATGTGGAAGGCCTGGCGCAGGAAGCCGAGGACTTCAGTACCGTAGCCGGCTTTCTGCTGCAGCAGCTCGGCCGGCTACCGGAAGTCGGTGACACCTTCAGCCTGCGTTACGGAAGCGACGAGCTGCGCTTCCGCATCCTCCAACTCGATGGCCGGCGTATTGCCAAGGTGTTTGTCGAGCGCCAGCCGGCCTCGGAAGAACAACCCTCCCCCGAGGCGGCGTAACGGTGAAAAACCTTCTTTCCAAGCTGTGTTATAGTTATGCGCTTGTCGGGGCGTAGCGCAGCCTGGTAGCGCATCTGGTTTGGGACCAGAGGGTCGCGAGTTCGAATCCCGCCGCCCCGACCACCTCATTCACGGCCTTCCGTCACTTCGGAAGGCCGTTTTCCATTAAGCGGTGGGCAACACAACAGATATGCTGACCATTCTGGAAGCGGATGGCTTGCGCACGCTGCATTTCGGCACGCCTGCGGTACAGGGTGCCATGCGCATAGAGCGCCCCGATGACATCGAACTGGAATACGTCCAGCAGATGATGATGTGGCTGCTGTTTCGCGACAGCGCCGAACACATCGTCCAGCTCGGCCTGGGTGCCGCTGCCCTGACCAAGTTCTGCTATCGCCGCCTGCCGGACGCGCGCGTGACTGCCGTGGAACTCAACCCGGATGTCATCGCCACCTGTCGCCAGCAGTTCGCCCTGCCGCCCGATGACGAACGTCTGACAGTCCTGAATCTGGACGCCATGGACTACGTGAGCGATTTCTCCCGGCGCCGCAGCATGGATATCCTGCAGGTGGATCTCTATGATGCCCAGGCGCAAGCGCCCGCCCTCAGCTCCGAGGCCTTCTATGCCGCCTGTGCGAACTGTCTGACTCACAACGGCATCATGACCGTCAACCTGTATTGCGACTGGCCCGACCACGCCCGCCATATCCGCATGATGGAAGCCTCTTTCGATTCGGTGGCCTGGCTTCCCGAAGTGCACGATGGCAACATCGTGGCAATCGCGTTCAAGCGCTCCCCTAGCGTGGACTTCGACGTTCTGCGCGAACGCGCCACGGACATCCGGCAAGCGCTGGCCCTGCCCGCCCACAACTGGGTCGACGGCCTGCTGGCCTGGATGCTGGGAGAGCTGGACATGCCGGTGCTGCCGGGCTGACGCGGCCAGGCCACCGCGCCGCTACAAGGCCTCGAACACTCGGCGCAGGATGCCGGCGGAGTAATGGCTGGCCACCGCTGCCAGAAAGCCGCTGAAATCGTGGCTGGCATCATCGTCCGCGCGGTCTGATACCGTGCGGACAAGGGCAAAACGGGCACCGTACTCGTGGCAGACCTGGGCCACGGCCGCCCCTTCCATCTCCACGCACAAGGCCTCCGGCAATTCGCCCCGCAGTGCCTCGACGGCGGCGGCATCGTTGACGAACTGGTCACCGCTCACAATCAGGCCAATGTGTACGCGCGGGGCCGATAACTTGAAGGCGTCGCGCGTGGCCGGAGAGATATCGCGGGACCAGTCCTCTGCCAGATAGCGGCGCGCCGCCCGCTCCAGCCGTGAACGCAGGTCGGCGTCTGCGGAGATACGGCTGCGGGCCAGCAAGGGAATTTCGTGACGGGGAAACAATGGGCTGGCATCCAGGTCATGCTGCAACAGCGAGTCGCCCACCACCACATCCCCCACGCTCACGTGATGGGCCACCCCACCAGCCAGCCCGGTGAAGATGAGGCGCTCGACATTGAACTCGCGAATCAGCGTGACAGCCGTCGCTGCGGCGGCGACCTTGCCTATGCGCGCCAGTACAACAACACAGGCGTGCCCATGCAGCCAGCCTGCGTGATAGTCACGCATGCCAATGCGTCGGGTGGTCACCGCTTCCATTCTGTCGAGCAGGTCGGCGATTTCCTCGTGCAAAGCCGCCATGATGCCGATACGATGCATAGCCTTTCCCCTGATTGCAGAATCGCGAGCTTAACTCATGGGGAAAGCCCTTAGATATCCGGCACGACTTCAGGCATTTGACTCTCTATACTTGTTGCGCCCATCCGTACTCAAGGACGTTGATCATGTCACCTGTGCAATACCTGGATTCCATCGCAGAAAACTTCGGCGAATACATCGCACTGGACGATTCCGAGATCGCGGTATCCTATTCCGAACTGGCCGTTGCGGTACAGGCCATGAGTGTGGCGCTCGCCAATATGGACCCCAACCCGGGCACCACCGTCGCCATCTGTGCCGATTACTGTCACGAGTATCTCGTGGCCGTGCTCGCTGCCCAGGCGGCGCATAAAAAGCTCTTGCCGCTGAGCACTGGCGCCACCACCGAAGAACTCGCAGACATTGTCAATGCCGCCATGCCCAGCACCATTATCGTGGACGAACGCGGCCATGCCCTGATTCCCTGCGAGGAAGACTTCAAGATTCACTTTTCGCAGTTTCCCGGCCTGGTGATGACCTACCGCGGCGCGGAGATGCCGGGCCCGGGCTCCTTCGAGAGCTTCACACTGCCCCAGGCCGAGGAAAGCACGGGCGAGGCCTGAAGCCACGACACGGACAGCGTGGACAGCCGCTTATAATCGCGGCTACAGCCATTCTTGTCCACGCTTCATGTCCCAGAACTCTCTCGACGATCTTGCCAAACTCCTGCTGCGCCTGGTGCTTGGCGTACTGATACTTTTTCATGGCTGGGCCAAGCTGCGCCACGGCATTGGCGGCATCGAAGCCATGCTGGCCGTACGCGGCCTGCCGTCCTTTCTGGCCTGGGGCGTCTACCTGGGCGAGGTAGTGGCCCCATTGCTGCTCATTCTGGGCGTCTATACCCGGCTCGCAGCGGCTCTCATCCTGGTCAACATGCTGGTGGCCCTGTTTCTTGCGCACAGCGGTCATTTCACGGCCTTCACGTCCAGCGGCGGCTGGCGGCTGGAGCTTCAGGCCATGTTCCTGGTGGCCGCCCTGGCCGTGCTGCTGCAGGGTGCAGGGCGGCACGCATTAGGCGGCAGGTGGAACTGAATTCCAGGATCTCATCATGATGCCGCCCAAGCGCAAGCCCCGTCTCGCCCTGGTATTGGGCAGCGGCTCGGCCCGAGGCTGGGCGCATATCGGCGTCATCAAGGCGCTGGAAAGCGCCGGCATCCGGCCCGACATCGTGTGCGGAACGTCGATAGGCGCGCTGGTCGGCGCCGCCTACGCCGCCGGGGAATTGGATCGCTTCGAGCAATGGGTGCGCACGCTCAGCGTGCGCGATGTCGTGTCACTCATGGACTTCCATCTGAACGGCGGCATGCTCAAGGGCGAGCGCCTCATGAGCTTTTTTCAGCGGCATTTCATGGACTGCCCCATCGAAGCCCTGAAGCTGCCCTTTGCCGCTGTCGCGACGGACCTGCACACCGGGCAGGAAGTCTGGCTCAAGGAAGGCTCCACGACCGACGCCGTACGCGCCTCCATTGCGCTGCCGGGGTTGTTTTCGCCTGTCTGGCTGCAAGAACGCCTGCTGGTGGATGGTGGCCTGGTCAATCCGGTGCCGGTCACGCTGGCCCGCGCCATGGAAGCCGACATCGTCCTGGCGGTGGATCTCAACACCGATATCCTGGGCCGCCACCTGGAAACGCATGCTCAGCAGAAGGTGCGCAGCAGCGTCGGCAGCGCGTGGCGGGCCCATCTGCCCCCGGCGCTGTCCTCCTTATTGCCTGCCAGCCATCACGATGTGGCTGCCATGCCCTCCCTCATCGATATCCTTTCAAGCAGCATCAACATCATGCAGGTGAGGATCACCCGCAGCCGCATGGCAGGCGACCCGGCCGACGCGGTCATCGCGCCACGCCTGGCCTCGCTGGGTCTGCTCGACTTTCACCGTGCCGGACATGCCATCGAACAAGGCGTTGCCGCCGCCCAGGCCAGCCTGCCCACCCTGCAAGGCATGGGACTGGGTCGCGGCTGACAAGCAAGCAGATGGACAACAACGCCGTAAACGAAACCGGCAGCGCGTACAGGACAGCGCTGCCGGAATGCCTGAGGGTAGGTAGAAAGCTCGCCAGCCCTAGTAGACGCCGGAGAACTGCTTGAGCACGTCCGGGTTCTCAAGTGTGGACGTATCCTGGTCGATCTCCCTGCCTTCGGCCACCAGCCTCAGAAGGCGACGCATGATCTTGCCGGAGCGTGTCTTGGGCAGGTTGTTGCCAAAACGGATTTCCTTGGGCTTGGCGATCGGCCCCACCTGGCTGGCCACCCAATTGCGCAGGGTTTCCGCGACCTTGTGAGCTTCATCGCCGCTGGGCGCTGCCTGCTTGAGCATGATGAAGGCCACAATGGCCTCGCCCGTCGTGGCGTCAGGACGCCCGACCACCGCTGCCTCGGCCACAAGCTCGTGCGCCACCAGGGCGGATTCGATCTCGGTGCCGCCCAGCCTGTGCCCTGACACGCTCAGCACGTCGTCGGTTCGGCCAAGTATCCAGAAATACCCGTCCTCGTCGCGCTGGGCGTTGTCGCCTGCCATATACATGCCGCGCAGCTCATCGGGGAAGTAGCTGCTGCGATAACGCTTCTCGTCACCCCAGACCGCCCGTATCATGGCCGGCCAGGGCCGCCTGATGACAAGCAGACCGCCGGCGCCCGCCGGCAGTTCGTTGCCAGCCTCGTCGACCACCGCCGCATCAATGCCGGGCAAGGGCAGGGTGCAAGAGCCCGGCTTGAGCGGCGTGGCCCCGGGCAGCGGCGTGAGGATATGTCCGCCCGTCTCGGTCTGCCACCAGGTATCCACGATCGGGCAGCGCGAACCGCCAACGTTTTCGTAATACCACATCCACGCTTCTGGATTGATGGGCTCGCCGACCGAGCCGAGCAAACGCAGGCTGGACAGATCGTAATGACGCGGATGATGCTCAGGACTGAGCTCCGACGCCTTGATCAGAGAGCGAATGGCCGTGGGCGCCGTATAGAAGATGCTCACACCATGGCGCTGAATCATTTCCCAGAACCGACCCGCATTGGGATAGGTGGGAACCCCTTCAAAGACTATCTGAGTCAGCCCTGCCGCCAGGGAGCCATAGGTGATATAGGAGTGGCCCGTCACCCAGCCGATATCCGCCGTGCACCAGAATACGTCCTCGGGGCGCGCGTCGAACACCCACTCAGTGGTGACCTTGGCCCATAGCAGATAACCGGCCGAGGCATGCTGCACGCCCTTGGGCTTGCCAGTGGAACCCGAAGTGTAGAGCACGAATAACGGGTGCTCGGCCTCGACCGCCACCGGCTCGCATTCTTCAGGCTGACCTTCCTCGATGTCGCTCAGACGGATGTCCCGCCCTTCCACCCAGTTGATCTCGGCGCCGCTGCGCTCATAGACCACAACCTTTTCCACCACCTCGGCCCCTTCATAGGAAAGGGCCTCGTCTACCGCTGCCTTCAAGGGAATCTGCCGCCCGCCCCGCAGTTGCGCATCGGCAGTCAATACCAGCTTGGCACCGACGTCGACAATGCGCTGGTGCAGGCTGCGGGCGGAGAAACCGCCAAACACCACGGAGTGGGTGAGACCGAGTCGCGCGCACGCCTGCATGATGGCAATGGCTTCGATCGACATGGGCAGATAGAGGATGGCACGATCGCCCTTGCCATAACCGAGGGCTCGTATGCCGTTGGCGATACGGCAGACCCGTGCGTGCAGCTGACGATAGGTGACCGTCTCCACCTTGCCATCATCCGCCTCGAAGATGATCGCGGTCTTGTCGGCGTTGCCATTCCTGAGATGGACATCCAGACAATTCTCGGAAACGTTCAGTTCGCCGTCTTCGAACCAGGTGTAGAAAGGCGCTCTGGACTCGTCCAGGACCTTGGTGAATGGCTTGCGCCATTCAATGTTCGACTCCGCCAGACCCCGCCAGAATCCTTCCGGATTCCGGTCGGCCTCTTCACACATCTCCCGATATTGGTCCATGCTCGAAATCCGCGACTTGGCAGCGAATTCCTCGGAGGGGTGTATCACCCTTTTTTCGACCAACATGGTGTTGATGGTAGACGACATGTATTGCTCCTCTAATGATTTCCGCCGCCGACACGCAGCGACATTCCTTATGCGTTGAGACAGCCGCTCCCGCGACGCCCCACCCAGGAAATGGTACTCGATTTGAGAGGAACAACCAGCAGACCTGAATCAGCCAAACCGGCCTGTGATGTAGTCTTCCGTTTCTTTGCGGGCCGGCTTGACGAAGATCTGGTCAGTTTCGCCGTACTCCATGAGCTCGCCCAGGTACATATAGGCGGTGTAGTCTGAACAGCGTGCAGCCTGCTGCATATTGTGGGTGACGATCATCACCGTGTAATCCGACTTGAGCTCAGCGATGAGCTCCTCGATCTTGGCGGTGGAGATCGGGTCCAGCGCCGAGCAAGGCTCGTCAAGCAGCAGGACCTCGGGCTTGATGGCCACACCGCGGGCGATGCACAGACGCTGCTGCTGACCGCCCGAGAGCCCATTGCCGCTTTGACCCAACTTGTCCTTCACTTCGTCCCACAGCGCGGCCTTGCTGAGTGCCCATTCGACCCGTTCGTCCATTTCGGCCTTGCTCAGCTTTTCGAACAGGCGCACACCGAAAGCGATGTTGTCGTAGATGCTCATGGGAAACGGCGTGGGCCTCTGGAACACCATGCCGATCTTTGCACGGATGAGCGAGATATCCAGCTCCGAAGTCAGCAGGTTCTCGCCATCGAGCAGAATCTCACCTTCCGCACGTTGTCCGGGATACAGCTCGAACATGCGGTTGAAAGTACGCAGCAAGGTGGACTTGCCGCAACCCGAAGGGCCAATGAACGCTGTCACCTTCTTCTCGAAGATGGACATGCTGACATCCTTGATGGCGTGAAAATTGCCATAGTAGAAGTTCAGGTTCTTGACATCGAGCTTGATACGTTCAGCGGTAGCGGGAGTAGTCATTTGTGAGTTCCGGGCGGCGGGGCCGCCGTCAGCTTATTTGTTGCGGAAAAGGCTGCGCGCCAGAATGTTGATGCCCAGCACCAGCAGAGTGATCATGACGGCGCCAGCCCAGGCCAGCCGGTTCCAGTCTTCGAAGGGGCTGGCGGCGTACTGGAAAATCACCACCGGCAGGTTGGCGATCGGGCTGTTCATATTGGTAGACATGAACTGGTTGTTCAGCGCGGTAAAGAGCAATGGCGCGGTTTCGCCGGAGATGCGCGCGATGGCAAGCAAGACGCCGGTGATGATGCCCGATATGGCGGCGCGATAGCAGACGAGCGAGATAATGCGCCATTTTGGGCAGCCCAGAGCGGCAGCGGCTTCGCGCAGGCTGTTGTGCACCAGCTGCAGCATGTTTTCGGTCGAGCGCACGACGACCGGGACCACGATGATGTC
>Ga0172382_10012532_pt1 | contig 11042 bp, 10 predicted proteins | sample Leawel138RmetaG_FD_122245 | JGI IMG/M metagenome (GOLD analysis project Ga0172382, IMG submission 122245) | Leachate microbial communities from a municipal landfill in Southern Ontario, Canada - Leachate well 138R metaG | ecosystem: Engineered > Solid waste > Landfill > Unclassified | place...
AAAATGATTGTTGATGATTTTTGCTCTATTTACTAGATTAGATTTAGTTTTGATATCATCGAGAGATTCTCTTAGAATTAGTTTAGCCTTGGCTGGATCTGCACCAAAAAGTCTTAATTTGGCAGCTGTTTCAAAAGTTCTAGCCCCGGTGTGAACAGTAAAATTATTAGTGTCGATCATCATACCAGCTAACATTATCGTTGCTTCAAAAGGATCAAGCACAACTTCTTCTCTAAAGAAATCGATTAGCTCTGTAACAAGCTCAACTGATGAAGATGCGTATGGTTCGACATAGTTCATTAACATATCGGTTATTGCATTATCAAGACGTCTGTGATGGTCAATCACAACAATATGCTTAGTTTTTTCTGTGAGAATCGGCACATTCGATTGAGATGGAGAATGATGGTCGACCATTATTAATAGGGAATTATGATTGATTTGTTCTAGAGCGTCTTCTGGATCTATTAAATAATCTAACAATTTAATATACTCTTGATTTAACATGTTAATTAATTTTGAGGTAGTCTGATCAACATTGTCAAAGTCAAGAACAATCTTTGAGTTCTTATTCTTTGTTAAAGCCATCTCTAACAGACCAACAGCTGCACCTAACGCATCTAGATCGGTCACTTTATGTGGCATAATAAAGATATTGCTTCTTTCGTTAAAGAAATCTTCTAAAGCTCGTGAATTAACTTTTGCTGAAATCTTTGATCTCTTTTCAACAGTATTTGTCTTACCTCCAAAGAATTTTATCGGTTGATTTTTTAAATTAACAACAACTTGGTCTCCGCCGCGTGCAATTGCGAGCTTCAATGCTTCTTCCGCCGCTTCACCTAACTCTGGTGGGGAAGCTTCATAAGCTGCGATACCGATTGAAAGCGTGACTCTAACATCATTGTCATTGGCAATTTTGCTGATAACATTCAAAATTGTGAACTGATTCTTCATCAACTCATCAAGTTTTTTTCTATCCATCATGATCACTGATTTTTCAGGTCTCAGATTAATAAAATAAATATTGTTTGTTGAGCACCATGAGTTTAAAGCCGATAAAAGCAACCCTTGAATATTGGCTTTAACCTGAAAGTCAAGATTAGAGGTGGCTTCATTAAAGTTATCTAGACTCATAACGCCGATAACATCAGAAAAATCGTAATATTTTTGTTTGATTATCTCTCGATCAGTCACTTCAAAAAGGTAGACTGAACTGTTTTTAGGATAATGCACTACATCATAAATCTTATCATATACGTTGGTAGTAAATTTACCGATTCTTTTAGAAACATTATCGTACAAATCTCTGTTAATGACTTTTAAAGTTCTATCTACTAATGCATTGGAAAAAATCTCTTTAGCAAATGCATTAGCGTAAACGATATTGAATTCCTCGTCATATAAAATAATTCCTACTGCCAAACTAGAAAGTGCTATTTCTTCAGAATTGAATCTTCTTTTTTGGAGAGTATTCATCTCTCTAATTTTATTTTCTAACTCATTGATTCTGATTTTTCTTGCTTTATTTAGATAGTGGGAAACAATTAAAGAAATTAAGAATACCAATACAAGAATGTTATAGAAAATAAAATATATTAAATCAAGGTCTGGAATAATTAAAAATACACCTTCAGGAAAAAGGAATAAATATCCTAGTACGATAAGAATTACAAAGATTATGAACCAAAAAATAATTTTTGTAGTCCTAGTTTTTTTCATCTGTAACCTCGCTTGAATTCATAATATGATATTATATCATAATACTACTAAAAAATAAACTTGAAAGGGTAGAAAAACATTTTGATATTCAATGTTTTTTTTCGCAAAGAAAAAACCTACATACGTAGGTTTTAAATTCAAGTTTAGTACTATTCTTTTACATATGGTAACAAAGCCATAAAGCGCGCTCTTTTGATAGCTGCAGCTAAATGTTTTTGGTAATATGCACTTGTACCAGTGACACGTCTTGGTAGAATTTTGCCTCTATCTGAAACGAATTTTCTAAGTAATTCGAAATCTTTAAAATCGATATATGTAACTTTATTTTCAGTAAAATAGCATCTTTTTCTATTTCTGCGGCCTCTAGATTTAAATCCTGGTCTAGCCATTATTTATTCCTCCTTTTTAGAATGGTAAGTCATCTTCAACGTTGTTGAAAGAACCTGTATCGATATCATTATCTTCGTTTTTATTATCGTATGAATCATCTGTACCAGATGATTTTGTATCTAAGAACACTACTGAATCACAAACTATTTCAGTAACATAACGTCTTGCATTAATTTTTTCATCTAAGTAATCGCGAGTTTGCAAACGGCCTTCAATGGCAACCATTGAACCTTTATTTACATACTTTGCTACATTTTCTGCCTGTTTACGCCAAGCAGTACAATTGAAAAAATCAGCGTTCTTGTCATTATTTGTGCTATTAGATTGGAATGGACGATTAACTGCTAAAGAGAATGAGCATACAGGAATATTATTTGGTGTGTATCTTAATTCAGGGTCTCTTGTAAGTCTCCCAATAAGTACAACTTTGTTAAACATATAAATTTCCTCCTAAGCTTCGTCTCTAGCAATTACGATATGGCGAATGATATCTTCACGGATTTTCATTACGCGATCAACTTCATTGACTGCTTCAATAGGAGCAACTACGTCTAAAACAACATAGTAACCTTTAGTGAAATCAGCAATCTCATAAGCTAGATCTCTAATGCCCCATTCATCAACTTTTGCTTCTTGAGAACCGTTAGTTGTTAGAACTTGATTTAAATTCACAATTAAATCTTTTCTTGCTTGTTCTTCAAGATTAGGACGAATGATGTACATGATTTCGTATCTTTTCATACTTATACCTCCTTTTGGTCTTTTGGCTGCTTATCGCAGCAAGTGAGATAAATCACAACGATGTATTATATCATACTTAAATAATTATGTCTAGAAAAAAAACACCTTTTCAGGTGTTTGTTTGTTACTAGTTAGCTGTTGTTTCTAAAACTGTTGTAGGAGCTTCTGTAGTAGGTTCTTCAGTTGTTGGATTCTCTTCAGGAACAAATCTTCCCTGGAATATTTCCACTACTTGTTCGTAAACTTCCGCATCCGCAATTAAAAGACAATTACCATTAATGTAATCTTCTCTATCTAAACCTTCAACAAGAGCTTGTAAAGTTAAACTTTGATCTAGAACTTCATTCATTCTAGCTTCAGAATCAAACTCAATAACGATTACAACAATGTCTCTAGAATTAGTAAAAGCATAAACTGAAAATCCGATAACATTAGCAATTTGATTGATTGTAACTGTTGTTACGTTAGGTACAGTTGAAGTCGTAGTAATATCGTTAAATTCTTCTGTTGTAACTGTAGTTTCAATAATTGTAATGTTTAATTCTTCAACAATTGCATCTACATCATTAAATAGTAATGAACCACCTTTAAAGTTATATTGATAGTAGTTGTATCCAGCTTCTCTAAAGTTTTTTGTTACCTTATTAATAGAGCTACAAGCTGTCATACTCCCGATTAATAAAACAAATGTTAATAAAACTAAAAATTTCTTAAATATTCTCATAAGTGCACCGTCCTAAATATAATATTTCATATTATAACCATCTCTTGAAAATTATATCTTAATCAACAAGATAAGTCAATAAAAATTCTTTTTGATACCTGTTAAGCTTTCTTCCTGAAAGGAATAAGCATTGACACTTTATTTTTGTATTCTGAATATCCTGGTCGATCATGTAACTTTTTTTCCATCAAAGGTATTGATATGAACATGAAAAGTAAAATCATTAATATCGGATAAATGATGTTGATGTTAATAACTTGAACGAAAGAAAAATACATAATGTAAATGCCTATCCAAAAAGTCAGCTCACCTAAATAATTAGGGTGGCGAGAATATTTCCAAAGACCTTCATCTATACAACTTTTCTTCATCTTGTTATTTGTACGAAAATCATACATTTGCTTGTCTGCGATAAACTGGATTACAGCTGCTGATATAGAAAGAATAAATCCGATAACAAATATAAAGTTAATACCTTGATATTGCATGACATCATGAGCATTAATCAATTGAATATATACAACGAGGGTTGGTATCATGTGGATACCAAAAAAATTTGTAATCGGATAAATTTTTGGAGCTTGATTTTTTAAGTGCGTATAACGCCAGTCCTGATGTTTGAACCCACTCCAGTTTTTCCACCAATTTAGAGTTAATCTGATTCCCCAAACAAGAACAGCTACTAATAATAAAATAACGTTGATACTGAGATTCTTGTAAAGAACAATCCATTCAATAACGATTACAATAGGTATAACACTCCAATAAGGATCGTAAAGTGATGCGTTTTTAGTAATATTACTAAAGAAGAAAATTACTATAGTCATGAATATTGTTGAAGCTAGAGTGGTTAAAACAACATTATAATCGTTATTAACTCCATATATAAGTGTTAAACCGCCAATAAAGATTGCGAACAGATAAGTAACTAGAAAAACCCATAAAGTTTGCTTTTTTGACATTGATTGAAAATCCATAAGATCCTCCAAGTTTCAAGTATCAAAATTGTAACATATTACAAACAATAATTAAATCTCTTATATAATTATTTTTGCAAATATTTCAAGATGTGATTAAAGCAAAACTTAACGGTTTCAAGTCTAATAATTTCTCGGTCTCCTTCAAAGTTCTTTAAGAATAACTCGATTCTTTCATCAATCATTACCCCAATATATACTTCTCCAACATTTCGGTTTTGATCAGGATTTGGGCCTGCAACCCCTGATACAGCTACTAATATGTCTGATTTTGTTTTTTCTTTTAATCCATCAAGCATCTCTTCAATCGTTTCAAAAGAGTAAACTGAAAAATCTTTAATTGTTTTTGTCTCAACATCTAAAATCTCTGTTTTAGCTTCATCAGAATAAACTATATAACTCTTTTCAAAAACCTTAGATGCTCCAGACTCATTAGTTAAAGAACTTGCTAAAAGTCCGCCGGTCATTGATTCGGCAAAACTAATCTTTTTATTTTTCAATATTGCTAGATCAATCATTTTTCTAGCTAACAATCCAATCTCATCTCTAAGGTTTTCCTTCATAGTTCACCTCATTTTAATTGTTAAATCTAAAATGAAAAACATCGCCGTCTTTTGCTCTATACTCTTTACCTTCAAGCCTAAACTTACCTGCTTCTTTTGCTTTTGCTTCAGAACCCGCATTAATTAAATCAACATAACTGATGGTTTCAGCGCGAATAAAACCTTTCTCAAAATCGCTGTGAATAATTCCAGCACACTCAGGGGCTTTCATACCATCTTTAAAAGTCCAAGCTCTTACTTCTTTTTCACCTGCAGTAAAGAAAGTTTTAAGGCCTAATACTTCATAACTGACGCTAATCAATTCATCCAAGCCGGATCTTTTAATACCAAGCTCTTCCATGAAAAGATTCTTTTCTTCAGGGTCTAATTCCTGCAGTTCTTGTTCAATTTTTGCACTTATTACTACGACATTAGCTTTATCTTTTTTTGATATCTCTTTTACTTGTTTAACATATTCATTGCTTGAATAATCATTAATTTCACTTTCGGAAATATTACACACGTAAAGTATTGGTTTAGCTGTTAAAAAGGAGAAATTCTTGATTAATTTAAGTTCATCATCGCTTAAATCTAGAGCTCTTATTGGTACTTCATTCTTTAACCCTTCAAGAATTTTTTCTAGCAAAACATATTCTTCTACAGCCTCATTATCCAACTTTAATTCTGCTCGTTTTTTTATTTTTGGCATTCTTTTTTCGATTACTTCCATATCAGCGAAAATCAGCTCAATCATAATTGTCTCTATATCTCTTAGAGGATTTACGCTACCATCAACATGAACGACATTATCATCGTCAAAACATCTGATGACTTGAACTATAGCATCAGTTGTTCTTATGTGCGATAGAAATTGATTACCTAGACCTTCTCCTTTTGAAGCGCCTTTAACCAAACCGGCGATATCTCTAAACTCAAAAGTTGTATAAATTGTCTTTTTTGGATTATACATTTTAGTTAACATGTCAACTCTTTCATCCGGAACTTCGACAACTCCGATGTTTGGTTCAATGGTCGCAAAAGGATAATTGGCAGCCAATACTTTTGCTTTTGTTATTGCGTTAAAAAGGGTCGATTTCCCTACGTTAGGTAAACCGACTATCCCTGCAGTTAATCCCATATATTCTCCTTTAATTCTTTAGATAAATTAAACAACTTAACCGTATTTTTAAATGTATGTCTCTCAACTTCTTCATAAGAAACACCTTTAATATTGGCGATTTCTTTCACGATGTACTTTAAATACTTTGATTCATTTGTTTTACCCCTGTTTGGCACAGGAGCTAAATAAGGGGCATCTGTTTCGACTAAAAGATAGTTTAAATCGATCTTTTCAGCGACCTCTTTTGGGACTCTCGCATTCTTGAAAGTGACAGGCCCAGCTAATGAAATATAAAGATTCAAATCAGTGAAGTTTTTCACATATTCATAAGAACCGCTATAACAGTGCATTACTCCTGATAAATCTTTATCTTTATATGCCTTTAAAATCTCAAAGGTATCATTAGTAGCATCTCTCATATGAACTACTATCGGAAGCTTATATTTATTTGCTAACTTTATTTGCTTAATAAAAACATCCTTTTGCTTTTCCTCATAAGATCGATCCCAATAATAGTCCAAACCCATTTCACCAATACCTTTTACTTTAGGGTGAGTTAAGTTAGCTTCAAGCCAAACTAAATCATTCTCTTTGCAATGTTTGGCAGCGCTTGGATGAATTCCTATAACCGCGAAAACTTCTTCATACATTGAAGCGATTTCAATTGCAAGTTCAGAAGTTTCTTTATCATAACCAATGCACATAAAGGCTTTTACGCCTTCTTTTTTTGCATTTTCAATTATTTCCTCTACACGCGGAAAAAGCTCAGTGTCATTCAAATGAACATGAGAATCAATTATCATATATATACCTCTTGTTAATTTAGATTATCTAGATAAAACTTCGCTAATTTTTCTTTTGTAAAACCAAAGTATTCTTGAACTTCTTCACCTTTGCCGCTTCTACCGAATTCATCAATACCATATACGATATCAGCAAACTCATACCAACCAAGTGTTGAACCCATTTCTACAGCGATTATCAACTTGTCTTCTGGTAAGATTTCTGTGCGATAATCTCTTGACTGCTTGATGAATAGTTCTCTTGAAGGCATGGAAACAACTCTAATATTCAAGTTGTTTTCTTTTTTCAATAATTCAGCTGTTTCAACAGCTAGTTCAACTTCTGATCCTGTTGCTAGGAAAATTGCTTCAAAATCATTGTCGCCAAAAACAGTGAAAGCACCTTTTTTAAAAGTATCATAATCAACAGTATAATCAACTTTGATATTTTGTCTTGTTAAAGCGATAATATTAGGTGTTGTTTTTGCCTCTAAAGCAAATCTAAAAGCATGTCTCACTTCATTTGCATTACCAGGTCTAAACACATTGATGTTCGGCATTGCTCTAAACATTGTCAATTGTTCAATCGGTTCATGGGTAGGACCGTCTTCACCGACTGCGACTGAGTCATGAGTAAAAATATATGTCGAAGGGATATTCATCAAACTGGCAATTCTCATTGCCGGTTTCATATAATCAGAAAAAATGAAGAATCCTCCACTGAAAGCTTTCAAATTATGTAAAACCATTCCATTGATGATTCCGGCCATAGCATGTTCTCTGACACCAAAATTGATATTTCTTCCCGTGCGATTATTAACATCAAAATCGCCGTTAATACCTTTAACTTTTGTTGATGAAGTTAAATCGGCACTCCCGCCAATTAAAGCTTTTGAGTGTGGTGATAAAGCATTGATCAATTTACCGATTGTAACTCTAGTAGCTTCATTTACTCCATTTTCTTGTGGTATTAATTTATTAAAATCAAGATTAATTTCATTATTCATTATTTGAGTTAATTCTTTATAGTCTTCAGGGTATTGATTTTGGTACTTATTCAAGCTATCTTGCCATGCTTTGAAGAGTTTATCTCCTCTAGCAGCAAATGTCTTTTGAAAATCTTCGTAAACTTCTTCTGGAACAGTGAATTCAGGATAATCAAAACCAAGTGATTTTCTCATATTGGCTGTTTCTTCCAATCCAATAGGTGATCCGTGAGTCTTTGAAGTTCCAGCATTCTTCGAACCAAAACCGATAATACTTTTAACTTCGATGAATGAAGGTTTATCACTATATTTAGCTTGTTCGATAGCTTTTGAAAGAGCAGTTAAATCATTGGGTTCTTCAACTAGTTGATAATCCCAATTCATGGACTCCACCTTCATTTGAATATTTTCATTAGTGGCCAAATACGTTGGTCCGTCTAGTTGAATATCATTAGAATCAAACAAAACAATCAATTTGTTCAGTTTCAATCTTCCAGCCAAGGCCATAGCTTCCATAGCCACACCCTCTTGAAGATCGCCGTCTCCACATAAAGCGTATGTATAATGATTAATAACTTCGATATTTTCTTTATTGAAACTAGCGCTTAGATAGCTTTCTGCAAGAGCATTCCCCACACTCATTGCCAATCCTTGTCCTAAAGGACCTGTTGTAGAATCAACACCAGGGGTATGTCCGTATTCGGGATGTCCCGGAGTGATGCTGCCAAGTTGCCTAAAATCTTTTAACTCTTCAATACTTAGGTTATATCCAGACAAGTGTAATGTCGCGTACAATAGCGCACTACCATGACCAGCTGCTAAAAAGAATCGATCACGGTTAAACCAATCAGGTTGCTTTGGATTCGCATTTAGATGCTTGGTGAATAATTCATAGACTGTACCTGCTGCACCTAATACAATTCCAGGATGTCCTGAACTCGCTTTATTAATCATATCTAAACCTAAAAATCTTAAAGTATTTATCGATTTTTCCATATTCTCACCTATTCTATTATATATTTTATTAACATCAATATTATATCATAAATCTTGAACGATAAAAAGCATAAAACAATCAGTTTGCATTTTGCTTACTCGGAATAAATTCCATAAAAAAAAGCCCTTAAAAATTGGATTTAAAGGGCTTGAAAGATTAGTCTGCAATTACTTCTGGTTCCTGAGTAATTACAGCTTTGTTAGCATTAAATGTTAACGCTCCAATTAACAAGATACCAATCACTATCAATGTGAAATAAACAAACATCAATGGATCGGATAAGAACGCTCCATAAATTAAGTATAAAGCTCCGATAGTCGCTAAAATCGGCACAATATATCTTTTGAAGAATCCTAACTCTGTAAAGTTTTTAATTATATTATAGTAGACTAATATGAAAGATGCATATAAAAAAACAATTATCAGAACTGACGTATCCATAAAACCACCCCAATAACCTTGGAAATTTCCATACCAGATAACACCCCATAAAAGTGCAAAAACAAAACTAACCAATCCTGAAGCATAAGGTTGATCTTTCTTTCCTAAATTGGTAAACAATTCAGGGAATGGGCCAACACCTTTAATACTTATTTGATACATTCCTCGCACAGATCCCAAAGTTACACCATTTAATGTTCCAAGAACAGAAATTAGAATCAAGATTGATACTAAAGAGCCAAAGAAATTTCCAAACAATCTACTAGCGGCCAGTATTGATGTGTCCAATGAGCCAGCAAGACTAATAGCTTCTTCATTAGTAATAACACCAGATAAACCGATAAAGAAAAATACATAACATAAAACAATGACTAGTGATCCACCGATTAATGCTCTTGAAAGATTCTTTTTTGGGTCTTTTAACTCTTGAGTAATCGCAAGAGCTGTAATCCAACCGTCATAAGCAAATGCAGTAACTGCAACAGCTGCTGCTAAACCGGTTCCGGTAGTGCTTATCACTGTCGCAGGAACTTTAAACGATTCAATGGTTGTACCGTTAATAAGCCCGAAAACTAAACCAACAACAGCGATTAATACTAGTGGAACTAGTTTAATACTAGTAGCGCTCACCTGCCATTTTCCAGCTAAAACTGGTCCGAATATGTTAAGAATATAAGAACCTACAAAGAAAACACCTGCTAATATCCATGTTAAATCCCGCTCAGCTCCTATAAGGCTATTTGTTATGCTTCCAGCCAACCAAGATAATACACCAACTAAAATAGGGAAGTAAACGAAGTTAATAAACCAAGCAACCAAGTAGGCTACTTTATCTCCAACTACCCCCTCGACAAAATCAATAATTCCCGATTTGTTAGCTTGTTTCAAAGCTACAATTCCAAATGCCAAACTTGAAAAAATAATTATTGCTCCACCAATAATCCAAGCTAAAATAGCAGTCGTCATACTACCACCTGCTTTAAATAATACATCACCTGCACTCTTAAATACCCCACTACCGATAACAATCCCTACAACCATGGCCATTGCTGTGAAAACGCCAAACTTTTTTGATGGTAACTTCATTTTCATTCTTCTCCTTTTTTTATTATTTTTATAAAGATAAAAAAACGCTGTAGCTTAATCTACAGCGCATAATTTAAAAATGTAATATATTAGCGGATATAGACAAGCATATATGAGTAAATGAGCTTGTCTATCAGTCTTTAATAACTGATATCCAAACCTCGATTTTTCCACATATGATGATATGATCCACTAAATTGTAAAAACATTTTTTTACCTCGATAAAAATTTATTTTGCAAGTATCATACCAAATATAAATACTGATGGCAATAAGAATTTTGCTTTTTTTAATGATAACGCTTACCACAAAAAGATTTTCTTTAAAAACAAAAAAAGCATCCAAAGGGATGCTTTAAATTGATTGTTTAGTTATAAACTATTCTAAAATAGTAACAACTGAACCAGCGCCTACTGTATGTCCACCTTCACGGATAGAGAACTTAGTTCCTTGTTCTAACGCGATTGGGTGAATTAATTCAACTTCCATTTCAATGTTATCTCCAGGCATAACCATTTCAACACCCTTAGGTAATTGA
>Ga0172382_10012533_pt1 | contig 11040 bp, 7 predicted proteins | sample Leawel138RmetaG_FD_122245 | JGI IMG/M metagenome (GOLD analysis project Ga0172382, IMG submission 122245) | Leachate microbial communities from a municipal landfill in Southern Ontario, Canada - Leachate well 138R metaG | ecosystem: Engineered > Solid waste > Landfill > Unclassified | place...
CAGGATGCGCGGGGCCAGCCGGGGATGCAGGTGCAGGGCGGCCTGCGCCTTCAGCACGAGCACCGGGTCAGCGGCGAAATCGGCCAGCAGCGCCTGCACCTCGATTGGCTGGCCGGCCAGCCAGCGCGGATCGGCGTCGACCGCACGCGCGGCGTGGAGGCGGACCGCCCGCTCTTCTATCCCCATCGGTGCATGGTTTGCCGCCAGGGCGGCAGCGCCCAGCAAGGCCGCGATCAGCAGGGCGAGCAGCTTCCTCATCGAGCCTGCCCCCGGGCTGCCGCGCTCAGCCGGCACTGCGCAACATCAGCAAGGCGATCGCCTCGGCAGCGATCCCCTCGCCGCGGCCGGTGAAGCCGAGCCGCTCACCGGTCTTGGCCTTGACATTGACCTGGGCACCCGGCATCCCGAGCGCCTGGGCGATGCGCTCGACCATGGCCGGAATGTGCACCGCCATCCGCGGCGCCTGCGCGATGATCGTCGCATCGACGTTGACGATCTCGAAGCCGGCCGCCCGCACCCGCTCCGCCGTCTCGACCAGCAGCGCGACACTGTCGGCGCCGGCGAAGCGCGCATCGGTATCGGGAAAGTGGCGCCCGATGTCCCCGAGCGAAGCCGCCCCGAGCAGCGCATCGGTAATCGCATGCAGCAGCACGTCCGCATCGGAATGACCGAGCAGGCCCTGCGCATAGGGCAGCCTGATCCCGCCGATGATCAGCGGCCGGCCCGGCACCAGTGCATGCACGTCGCTGCCCTGGCCGACCCGGAACGGGAAGGCTCTCCCGGCACTGACATCCGCTCCGGCCTCGGCATCCGCTCCAGCACGGGCCCCGGCATCGTCAGGCAACGGCACACGGCCTGCATCGTCGATCGTCATCGGCGTCATGGTCGGCATTTCATGTCGGGCCCCATCATGCCCGAACAACCGGCGCAGTGCCGGCAGGTCGGCAGCCGTGGTGAGCTTGAAATTGTCACGTGACCCCTCGACGAGCCGCGGCGCGAAACCGGCGCGCTCGATCGCCGCCGCCTCGTCGGTCACATCCGGAAAGCGTTCGAGCGCATCGCACAGCAGCCCGCAGCGGAACATCTGCGGCGTCTGGGCCAGCCAGAGCCCGTCGCGCGACAGCGTGGCCGCCGCGCGCAGCGAACCGCCGGACCCGGCCTCGGCGCGCTTGACCGTATCCCCGACCGGCAGGGCCAGCAAGCCGCCGACCGGATCATCGGCCAGCGCCGCCCGCAGGCGCGCCAGCGCTCCGGCATCGAGCGCGGGCCGGGCTGCATCGTGGACCAGGACCCAGGCGTCGTCCCGGTCGCCATGGCAGGCCCGCAGGGCATGCAGACCGGCCAGGACCGTGTCACGCCGGGTCGGCCCGCCTTCGGCGAGCAGCGTCAGCCGCGGCAGGCCGATCAGGGCAGTTCCAGCCCGGCGATCGTCCGCTGCCACGACGACGACGAGTTGCTCGATCCAGTCGGCCGCCAGCAACGCTTCGGCCGTGCGCGCGATCACCGGGCGCCCGCCCAGATCGAGATACTGCTTGGGCAAGGCGGCGCCGACCCGCGCGCCGACGCCGCCGGCCGGCATCAGCGCAAAGCAGCGGAACGGCCGGGGCGATGAGGCGAAAGCGGGCATGACAAACGGGATCTGGCCGGAAAAGTTAGAATTTTAAGCTTTGGCCGTCCGCGCACCCTCGCGACGGACGCCAACCGGATACCGATTTGAACCGCACTGCCCTGCTGCCCGAACGCGGCAACCCGCTGCCCGCCCCGACCCTGCCTGCCACAGGCGCCGGAACCCGCCGCGCCGCTGAGGACCCGACCCCCGCCGACGCGCAGGCCGCGGCCGCCCTGCTGGGCTCACTGCCCGGCCTGTCGGCCATCGCGCTGCCCGCCCCTGACAAGGTCCGCAGCCTGCCGGATGGCCACGGCTCGTCCGACGCCCTGCTGCTGGCCGCACTGGCCCAGCGCGAGTCGCCGGCCGGCCGCACGCTGGCCATCGTCTGCGCCAGCGCGATCGACGCCCGGCGCCTGGACACCGAGATCGCCTGGCTGGCGCCGGGCCTGCGGGTGCGCCTGCTGCCCGACTGGGAAACCCTGCCCTGGGATGCCTTCTCACCCCACGAAGACCTGATCTCCGAACGGCTGTCGACCTTGCACGCGCTGCATCGCAGCGAGGTCGATGTCTTGCTGGTGCCCGCCTCGACCGCCCTGCATCGCTTCGCACCGACCAGCTTCCTGGCTGCCCGCACCTTCCACTTCAGGCAGGGCCAGGCACTCGATGCGCAACAGTTGCGCGCGCAGTTGACGCTGGCCGGCAACGAACACGTCTCGCAGGTCGTGCATCCGGGCGAGTATTCGATCCGCGGCGGCCTGATCGACCTGTTCCCGATGGGCAGCCCGCTGCCGTTCCGGCTCGACCTGTTCGGCGACGAGATCGAATCGATCCGCACCTTCGACCCGGACAGCCAGCGCAGCCTCTATCCGGTCGACCGGATCCGCCTGCTGCCGGGCCGGGAGTTCCCGATGGACGAAGCCGCGCGCACCGCGTTCCGGGGCCGCTGGCGCGAACGCTTCGACGGCGATCCGACCCGCAGCCCGCTGTACCGCGACATCGGCAACGGCATCGCACCGGCCGGCATCGAATACTGGCTGCCCCTGTTCTTCGAGACCACGGCAACGCTGTTCGACTACCTGCCCGAACAGACCGTGGTCGTCTCGCACGGCGACATCGAAGCCGCGACCCGTGCCTTTGCCAACGACGCCGGCCAGCGCCACCGCTTCCTCGCTCATGATCCGGAGCGCCCGCTGCTGCGGCCCGACGAGATCTTCATCGATACCGAACACTTCTTCGTCGATGCCCGGCGCTTCGGACGCTGGGCGCTGGCGCGGCCGGGCGACGCAAGCCCCGATCCGGCCGCCGAGCCAGCGACCGCCGATCCGGCACCGCCCGCCCGTACCGGCTTTGCCCAGCCGCTGCCGGAGCTGGCAGTCAACCGGCGGGCGGACAACCCGGTCGAGCAGATTGCCCGCTTCCTCGACGAGCAGCCGGGTCGCAAGCTGATCCTGGCCGAATCGCCGGGCCGGCGCGAAACGCTGATCGAACTGCTGCGCGAGCACGGTGTCACCCTGCCCGCCGTCGACGGCTGGGCTGCTTTCGCCGCCAGCGGCGAGACGGCGGCGCTGGCCGTCGGGCCGATTTACGACGGCTTCAGGCTGACTGGTGGCGACCTGGCCATCGTCACCGAGGCCGAACTGTTCAGCGGCGCCGTCCGGCGCACGCGACGCGGCCTGCGGGAAACCCAGACCGACGTCGACTCGATCATCCGCGACCTGTCGGAGCTCAAGCCCGGCGCGCCGGTCGTCCACGTCCAGCACGGCATCGGCCGCTACCAGGGGCTGGTGGCCATGGACCTGGGGGATGGCCCGACCGAGTTCCTGCATCTGGAATACGCAAACCAGGCGACCCTGTACGTCCCCGTTTCACAACTGCACCTGATCGGCCGCTACAGCGGGGCCAGCGCCGACGAGGCGCCCTTGCACCAGCTCGGCTCGGGCCAGTGGGAAAAAGCGCGCCGCAAGGCCGCCCGCCAGGCCCGGGACGCTGCGGCCGAACTGCTCAACCTCTACGCCCGGCGGGCGGCGCGCACCGGCCACGCGTTCAAGCTCGACATGGCTGACTACGAGGCCTTCGCCGACGGCTTCGGCTTCGAGGAAACACCCGACCAGCTCGCCGCCATCCACGCCGTCATCCACGACATGGTCTCGGGCCAGCCGATGGACCGCCTGGTCTGCGGTGACGTCGGCTTCGGCAAGACCGAGGTCGCGCTGCGTGCCGCCTTCGTCGCCGTGGCCGATGGCAGGCAGGTGGCCATCCTGACCCCGACCACGCTGCTGGCCGAGCAGCATTTCCAGACCTTCTCGGACCGTTTCGCGAACTGGCCGGTCAGGCTTGCCGAACTCTCGCGCTTCAAGTCCGCAAAGGAATCGAAGGCCACGCTCGAAGCCCTGGCGCGCGGCGAGGTCGACATCGTGATCGGCACCCACAAGCTGCTGTCGCCGTCGACGCACTTTCACCGGCTCGGACTGGTCATCATCGACGAGGAACACCGCTTCGGTGTGCGCCAGAAGGAGGCCCTGAAGGCGCTGCGCGCCGAAGTCGATGTGCTGACACTGACCGCCACGCCGATCCCGCGCACGCTGGCCATGAGCCTGGAGGGAATCCGCGATTTCTCGGTGATCGCGACGGCCCCGCAGAAGCGCCTGGCGATCAAGACCTTCGTGCGCCGCGAGAGCGACGGCACGATCCGCGAGGCGCTGCTGCGCGAACTCAAGCGCGGCGGCCAGGTCTATTTCCTGCACAACGAGGTCGACACGATCGAGAACCGGCGCCAGCGGCTCGCCGAGCTGGTTCCCGAGGCACGGATCGCGATCGCCCACGGGCAGATGCCCGAGCGCGAGCTCGAGCGCACGATGCGCGACTTCCACCAGCAGCGCTTCAACGTCCTGCTGTGCACGACGATCATCGAGACCGGGATCGACGTGCCGACCGCGAACACCATCGTCATGCACCGCGCCGACCGCTTCGGCCTGGCCCAGCTGCACCAGTTGCGGGGCCGGGTCGGCCGTTCACACCACCAGGCCTATGCCTACCTGCTGATTCCGGACGAATCGGCGATCACCAAAGATGCGGTCCGCCGCCTCGACGCCATCCAGACGATGGAGGAACTGGGCTCGGGCTTCTACCTGGCCATGCACGATCTCGAGATCCGGGGCGCCGGCGAAGTGCTCGGCGAGAACCAGTCCGGTGACATGAAGGAAGTCGGCTTCGCGCTGTACACGGAGATGCTCGAAGAAGCCGTGCAGGCGCTCAAGGCCGGGCGCGAACCGGATCTGAGTGCGCCGCTATCGGCGACCACCGAGATCAAGCTGCACCTGCCCGCCCTGCTGCCGGCCGACTACTGTGCCGACGTGCACGAGCGCCTGACGCTGTACAAGCGCCTGGCCAACTGCGACAGCTCCGACGCCCTCGACACCCTGCGCGAGGAACTCGTCGACCGATTCGGCCGGCTGCCCGAGCCCGCGCATGCGCTGATCGAAACACACAGGCTGCGCATCCTGTCGCGACCGCTGGGCATCGTGAAGATCGATGCTGCGGCGGAAACCATCGTGATCCTGTTCGGGCCGAACCCGCCGATCGAGCCGGCCACGATCATCCAGCTGATCCAGAGCCGCCGGGACGTGAAGCTCTCCGGCCAGGACCGGCTGCGCTTCGAGATCTCCACCACCGATCTGGCCGGCCGCGTGCAGCGGATCCGCGAGATCCTCAAGGCCCTCTCTCCGGCCGCCTCCCGATGAACCTGATCCTGCAGCATCCGGAACTTTCCGAGACGGCCATTGCCGCCTTCAGCGCCGCGGTCGGCCACGCCCCCGAGTTGCGAACGCCGACGCTGGCGCAGTGGCGCGAGGCCGGACTCGAGCGCGCCGCAGTGACGGCGCTCGCGCAACACGTCGGCGTCGACGCGGCGCTGCAGCGCCCGGGCGCGCGGCTGGCCGACTACCGGCTGGCGGTCTTCGACATGGACTCGACCCTGATCACGATCGAGTGCGTCGACGAGATCGCCGACTACGCGGGTCGCAAGGCCGAGGTTGCGGCCATCACCGAGGCAGCGATGCGCGGCGAGATCCGCGACTACGACGAGAGCCTGCGCCAGCGGGTTGCCCTGCTCGAAGGATTGCCGGAAAGCACGCTGCAGCGAGTCTGGGACGAGCGGGTGCGTCTGACACCCGGCGTCGAACGGCTGTTCGCGGCCTTGAAGGCCAGCGGGCTCGCCACCCTGCTGGTTTCCGGCGGCTTCACCTTCTTCACCGACCGGCTGCGCGATCGACTGGGGATCGACGAAGCCCGCTCCAACGTCCTGGAGATCCGCGACGGTCGACTCACTGGCCGCATGATCGGCACTATCGTCAACGCGCAGGGCAAGCGCCAGGCGCTCGAAGCCGCCTGCGCGCGGCTCGGCTGCTCGCCTGCCGAGGCGATCGCGGTCGGAGACGGCGCAAACGACCTCGAGATGATGGCCGTTGCCGGCGCCTCGCTCGCCTACCGGGCAAAGCCGGTCGTGCGCGCGCACACCACCTTCGCGATCGATTACAGTGGTCTGGATGCGCTGCTGGGCTGGCTGCCGGCCGAAGCCTGAGCGCGGGACGATGCCCAGCTACCGGCGGCAGCCAGCGCCGATCGGCCTCGGGTGCAGGACGGCGCCGGTTGGCCGTTTCCTGCCCCGGACGCCATGGCCGTGACGGGCCGGCAACGCGACGCCGTCCTCGCGCAGGCCCTGGCCGGCGCCTGCACGCTGGCCCTGGTGATGGGCATCGGCCGCTTCGCCTACACCCCGATGCTGCCGCCGATGCTCGAAGGCGGCGGGCTCAGCCTGGCTGGCGCCGGCATCGTTGCGTCGGCCAACTTCCTCGGCTACCTGGCCGGCGCGCTGCTGGCGACTCAGGCCCGCTTCGTCGCCCACCGGGTCCGCGGCCTGCGGATCGGGATCGTGATCAGCATCCTGAGCACCGCGGCCATGGCCATCGCCGCCGGCACGGCGGGCTGGGCCCTGCTGCGCTTCGTCGCAGGCATGGCCAGCGCCTTCGTGCTGGTCTATGCATCGGGAATGATCCTCGACCTGGCGGCGCGCACCGCCCGTCCGATGCTCGGCAGCATGCTGTACTCGGGCGTCGGCGCCGGCATCGCGATGTCGGCACTGCTGGTGTTCGCCGGCCGCAGCGCCGGCCTCGGCGCCGGCCCGCTGTGGCTGCTCACCGGCGCCCTGGCGGCGCTGCTCGCCATTCCTCCATGGCAACGGCTGACCGACGCCGGCAGCGACCCCGCCGTCGTTGCGCGGCAGCAACCGGCCCCGGCAGGCGCCTCCCCGGCGATGCGCAGGCTCATCGCCGGCTACGGCTGCCTGGGCTTCGGCTACGTCATCACCGCGACCTTCATCGTGGTCATGGTCCGGCGCCTGCCCGATGCAGCCACCTGGGAACTCTGGGTCTGGCTGACGGTCGGCCTGGCCGGTGCGCCCTCGAACTGGCTGTGGGCAAGGATCGCCGCCCGCACCGGCCCCTATCGGGCGATCGTCGCCGCCTTCATCCTGGAAGCCATCGGCGTGGCGCTCGCCGCCGTGGGCAGCAGCCCCGCCACCATCCTGGTCGGCGCAGTCCTGCTCGGCGGAACCTTCATGGCGATCAGCGCGCTCGGCCTCGCAGCCGCCCGGGAACTGGCTCCCGGGCGCTCGGACCAGACGATCGCGAAGATGACGGTGGCCTTCAGCGTCGGGCAGATCGCCGGCCCTGCGCTCGGCGGCTGGCTGGCCGAGCGCAGCGGCGACTTCGTCAGCGCCTCCTGGCTGGCCGTCGCCGCGTTGCTGCTCGGCGCCGCGCTCACCGCATCAGCCGGCCGGCACCTGCGGCGCAGCCGTGCAGCCGGGGATGCGGCCGGAGATTGACCCCGGCGAAACGCCATCACCCCCCGATCGTCGTCGCTTCCAGCGCCTGATCGATATCGGCAAGCAGGTCGTCGATGTGCTCGATGCCGATCGACAGCCGCACGAGTTCCGGCGACACCCCGGCCGAATCGAGCTCGTCCGGCGACAGCTGGCGGTGCGTCGTGCTGGCCGGATGGGTGGCCAGCGAGCGCACGTCGCCGATGTTCACCAAGCGCAGGATCAGCTTGAGCGCATCGAGGAATTTCTCGCCGGCGGCACGCCCGCCCTTGGCACCGAAAGACAGGATGCCCGAGGCGCCGCGCGGCAGGTACTTCCGGGTCAGCGCTCGGTCAGGTGAGCTGTCGAGACCCGCATAGCGGACCCAGTCGACGCGCGGATGGGCCTCCAGGTGCCTGGCCACAGCCAGCGTGTTCTGCGAGATGCGCTCCATGCGCAGCGGCAGCGTCTCCAGCCCCTGCAGGATCAGGAAGGCATTGAACGGCGACAGCGCCGCACCGGTGTTGCGCAGCGGCACGACGCGGGCCCGGCCGATATAGGCCGCCTCACCGAGGGCTTCGGTATAGACGACGCCGTGGTAGGAAGCGTCGGGTTCGTTGAGCCGGCGAAAGCGCGTCTTGTGCTGCGCCCACGGGAACTTGCCGGAATCGACGATGATCCCGCCGATCGAATTGCCGTGTCCGCCGATGTACTTGGTCAGGGCGTGGACGACGATGTCGGCGCCATGATCGATCGGGCGCAGCAGGAAGGGCGAAGGCACGGTGTTGTCGACGATCAGTGGCACGCCATGGGCATGCGCGATCTTCGCAAAGGCCTCGATGTCGGCAACCGTGCCCGACGGATTGCCGACGCTCTCGATGAAGATCGCCTTCGTGCGCTCGTCGATCAGCCCTTCGAACGAGCTTGCATCGGAGCCGTCGGCAAAGCGCGTCTGGATGCCGAACTGCGGCAGCGTGTGCGCGAACAGGTTGTAGGTGCCGCCATAGAGCCGGGTGGCCGAGACGATGTTGTCGCCGGCTTCGGCGATCGTCTGGAGGGCGGCGGTGATCGCGCTCATTCCCGAAGCCAGCGCAAGCGCTCCGACCCCGCCCTCGAGCAGCGCGACGCGCTTTTCGAGAACGTCGGTGGTCGGGTTCATGATCCGCGTGTAGATGTTGCCCTGGACCTTGAGGTCGAACAGATCGGCGCCATGCTGCGCCGAATCGAACGCGTACGAAGTGGTCTGGTAGATCGGTACCGCGACCGACTTCGTCGCCGGATCGGGGGAATAGCCGGCGTGGACGGCCAGGGTTTCGGGCTTCATCGGTCTCTCCTGAATGACAGGCGCACGAGCGTGCCTCTGCAGCACCCGGTCCGGCCAGCATAGACGAATCGCGCATGTGCTCATGCGCCGGCGTTTCACCCGGCTGGCCGCCGGCTCACTTGTCGGGTGGTTCGTCGTCCGGCGCGGTGCCGGCCCTGGCCTCGGTTGCCGCCCCGGATCCGGACTCGGCCGGCCTGGCCGGTCCGGCTTCCGGGCGTTGGCCGCCGCCCTGGGCATGGAACGGGAAGTTCTGGAACATGCTGCGGGTCTGGGCCTGCATCTGCTCCTGCATCTGCACGAACAGGTTCTTGCTCTGGTCGATGTAGTTGCCCAGCATCGCCTGCATCATCGGCGCCTGCACCGACATGAACTGCGCCCACAGGTCGGGATTCGGTATCCCCTTGGAATCGTAGAGCCCCTTGGACTGGTCCTGCAGCCGGTTCTGGATCTCGACGAAGGCCTGCAGGTTCTTCTCCAGGTAGGCGCCCATCATGCCCTGCATCGCGTGCCCGTAGAAGCGGATGATCTGGGCCAGTGTGGACGACGAGAACAGCGGTGTGCCGCCGGCCTCCGCCTCGAGGATGATCTGGAGCAGGATGCTGCGGGTCAGGTCTTCGGAGCTCTTCGCATCGACGACCCGGAAATCCTCGTTCGCCAGCACCAGCTGCCTGACATCGGCCAGCGTGATGTAGGCGCTGGTCTGGGTATCGTAGAGCCGGCGATTCGGATACTTCTTGATCAGTCGCGTGGCCTTGCCACCATTGGGCATCGTCCTCACCCCATGTGCAGGCCGCCGTTGCACGAGAATTCGGCACCGGTCGTGAAACCTGCATCGTCAGTCGTCAGCCAGCCGCAGATCGACCCGATCTCCTCGGCCCGGCCCAGCCTGCGCACCGGAATCGTCTGGATGATCTTCTCGCGAACGTCCTCGCGCACGGCCATCACCATGTCGGTCGCGATATAGCCGGGGGCGACGGTGTTGACCGTGACACCCTTGCTGGCAACCTCCTGGGCGAGGGCCATCGTGAAGCCGTGCATCCCGGCCTTTGCCGCCGAATAGTTGGTCTGACCGAACTGGCCCTTCTCGCCGTTGACCGACGAGATGTTGATGATCCGGCCCCAGCCCCGATCGAGCATCCCGTCGATGACCTGCTTGGTCACGTTGAACAGCGAATTCAGATTGGTGTCGATGACAGCGCGCCAGTCGTCGAGCGCCATCTTGCGGAACACGCCATCGCGGGTGATGCCGGCGTTGTTCACCACGATGTCGACCGTTCCGTGCTCGGCCTTGACCTTGTCGAAGGCGCTCTTGGTGGACTCCCAATCGGCCACGTTGCCGACCGAGGCCTGGAAGGTGTAGCCCTCGGCTTTCTGTTCACCGAGCCATTTCTCGAAGTTCCGGGTGGGCCCGCAGCCGGCGATCACCGTGTAGCCCATGTCATGGAACCTGCGGCAGATCGCCGTCCCGATGCCTCCCATCCCCCCGGTTACGTAAGCGACTTTCTTGCTCATGACATCCTTCCTTTGGTCGAGTCGTCTGGCGCACGGAAGGCGAACCCGTCGCAGCTTCCTTCGGAGTCTCCTCCAGGCCGTTGCACCCTCATTCGGCCTTCTTCTTGACATAGGAGCCCGGCGCCGGCTCGATCGGCGGATGCGCGGCACTGCCGGGGGCGGCCGGCGCCGGCCGCAGCCCACCGCCGAACTGCGCAAGCCACTGTCCCCAGTCGGGCCACCAGCTGCCACGCTGCTCGACTGCCCCGGCGTACCAGTCCTCGGCGTCAGCCGGCAGGGCGTCGTTGCTCCAGTAGCTGCGCTTGTTGGCCGCGGGCGGGTTGATGACGCCGGCAATGTGCCCGCTGGCCCCCAGCACGAAGCGATTCTCGCCCTTGAGCAGGCGCGTGGATTCGTAGGCGCCCTGCCAGGGCACGATGTGGTCCTCCCGCGAGGCATAGATGTAGGTGGGCAGCCCGATGGAGCCGAGGTCGAGCGGCACGCCGCACGCTTTCAGCCGGCCGGGAATCCGCAACTCGTTCTGCAGGTAGGTGTGGCGCAGATACCAGCAGTACATCGGCCCCGGCAGGTTCGTGCTGTCGGCGTTCCAGTACAGCAGGTCGAACGGGGGAGGATCCTCGCCTTTCAGGTACTTGCTGACGACATAGTTCCAGACCAGGTCGTTCGGGCGCAGAAAGTTGAAGGTCGTGGCCAGATCGCGGCCGGCCATCAGGCCGCCGCGGCCGATCTGGCGCTCCC
>Ga0172382_10012534_pt1 | contig 11039 bp, 9 predicted proteins | sample Leawel138RmetaG_FD_122245 | JGI IMG/M metagenome (GOLD analysis project Ga0172382, IMG submission 122245) | Leachate microbial communities from a municipal landfill in Southern Ontario, Canada - Leachate well 138R metaG | ecosystem: Engineered > Solid waste > Landfill > Unclassified | place...
GAACTCGGTGTTGCAAACATGCCATCCTTTGGATCATTTAATTATGATGCATTTGCAGATATCCCTAATGTAGCATTTGTTGGTGTATTTGAAGGGTTCCAAACTGTATTTAGCCAACCAATATTCACAACATTATTCTTAGTATTTGCATTACTATTTGTTGATATCTTTGATACTGCTGGTACATTAGTTGCTGTTGGTAAAACTGCTGGTTTAGAAGATGAATCTGGAAATATTCCTAATTTAGATAAAGCTTTACTTGCTGACTCTATTGGTACACTCGTCTCTTCTACATTAGGTACGCCAGAAATTACTTCTTATGTAGAATCTACTACTGGTGTTGAAGCTGGTGCTAAAACAGGTTTCTCATCCGTTATAGTTGCATTATTATTCTTAGTATCTTTAGCATTATTCCCAATCTTTAATATCTTTACACATTCATCAGTTACATTAGGTGCACTAGTATTAGTTGGGGTCTTAATGTCACAACAATTAAAAGAAATTGATTGGTCAGATATAACTTCTGCAATCACTGCATTTGTTGTGATTGCTGGTATGCTATTTACATCTAGTATTGCTGATGGTATTGCATTCGGTTTTATTATCTACACTTTAATTAAACTTGTTCGTGGTGAATATAAAGATGTGCATCCAATTATCTATGGATCAAGTGTGTTATTCATTATCTATTTCATCTTAACTGCTAACCTGTTATAACAAATACTTATACTAATTTACATTTAAAAAGCATTCACTTAAGCTGGAAGTGAATGCTTTTTTATATTCTAAATTGATTTAATTATGTCTCATTACGCTTATCAATGAAAGTGAGAAACACATTAAGTAATATACCTCCAAGTGCAGCTACACCGATACCAGGTAGTACAAAGGTTGAAGTGACAGGAATGGAATCAACGCCTAAACCTACAATACCAATAAATGCCATAACTGCAATAACTTTTGGATCAAATATATTGACATTCTTTTCGATCATTAAGGCAATCCCTTGTACAGCAATTGCTCCAAACAAGTAAAGTGACACACCTTGTACAACTGGGTTTGTAAGAATTAAACTTAAATTACCCAAATTTAATAATTCCAGTAGTAAACCAACAACGATTGCCAAAATACCTGTGATTAAGAATACATAGCTTGAAAAGTTTTTAGTGACTGCAGATGCACTCACATTTTCACCATAGTTCGTACCAGCAGGGCCACCGCTTAATACTGCAACAATATCACCGATACCATCACCTATTAGGTTTGTATCTAGCATTTCTCTAATCTTATAATCTTTACCATCTTTTTGGTTAGATAAATTATTGACATATAAATCAATTTGATTCACATGGGCTGCAGATTCTGGAATGGTTGCAAATGCAATTGGGAAGATTGCAATAACTGCAACCCCAATTAAAGCCGGTGAATCAAATGCTGCAGGAATTGTTACCCAAGGCATTACATCAAGCATAGCTAGTGTTTGAGCATTCATAATACCATCAAAATATACACCCATATTACTAAATGACCATGTATCACCTAAACTAGGTACCCAAAGTAAGTAGGATAATATAACCCCTACAGATACACCAATTAAAATAGGTATTTGTGAAACAAATCCTTTTTTTAATACAACCGTTAAAATAGCGATTGTTAAGAATGTTACAACTGCAACTAAAACGCTTAACCAGTCCACACCTTCTGGTCCAACATTTAAAATCCCATTCATAACATTACCTGATAAAACAAGACCGATGATCATCGCAATCATACCAGTAATGTGACCTGGTAAAATCTTATCAATCTTATCTTTACCAAAATACCTAATTAAAAGGCCCGCTCCAATTGACATTAATCCGCTTAAGACGGAAGCAATTAAAACAGACCCTAAAACTGTAGATGATGAAGCTAAATTGTCAACACCGTAAGTAACGACAATAGCAACAGCACCAATATATGAAAATGATGAACCATAATATAATGGGATTTTAAAACCTGTCACCAATAAGAAGGTGATCGTAGCAACCCCACTTGCGAATATAGCGGCTGGGATGGAATAAATCTCTAATCCGAAGCCATTCATAATAATCGCTGCTAAAACTGTGGCTGGTAACATAACCAGGAACTGTTGTAGCGCGAATACAATTGATTTACCTAATGTTGGTTTATCATTAGGTAAGTAACCTACAATATCTTTTTCTTTCATCTGTATCTTCTCCTTTTAAATGTAATTTTTCCTAAAAAAAAGACACTTTAACGTGTCCTATTAAGAAGGTGTGTTTCTGTTTAGACCATAAAGCTTTCTCTTTAGGACTTACATTCTTTTCAAAGTATATCAAACATCTAAAGGTTATGCAAGTGTTTTAATTACTAAAGTTAAAAGAAGGATCTGATCCCCTTTATTTAATCTAAATTTATGATGGAACCATGCTCACGAATAACTTCCTCAAAATAAATTTCTAAGTTTTCCATATATTCTGTACGGTTTGTAGTACGCGCGAGCTTACTACGTACTTGACTCGCCTTTGGTAATCCTTTTAAATACCATGGTCCATGTGAACGCATTTCTAAACACGCTGTATGTTCACCTTTAAGTTTTGCTAAGTCATCAAAATGTCTCATCATTAATGCTCTAACTTCTTCATAAGTTCTAACAGGTTTTTCTTCATCATTTAAATAGGCATTAATTTCTCTAAAGATCCATGGATTTCCTAAGGATGCTCTACCAATCATGACGGCATCACATCCCGTGTAATCTAGCATATGTTTGGCACTAGGACCATCCACAACATTACCATTACCTATAACAGGTATAGATACAGCTTTTTTGACGTTTTTGATAACATCTAAATCAGGTTCCCCTGAATAACCTTGTGCACGTGTACGTGCATGTACGGTAATTAAGGATGCACCCGCTTTTTCAATCATTTGGGCAACCTCAACAGCATTGACTGTATCGCTATCCCAACCACTTCTAATTTTAACCGTTACAGGTTTTGATACTTTTTCTTTGATTGCTTTCACAATATCATATATTTTTTGAGGGTCTTTCATTAAAGATGCGCCTGCTTGCGCAGATATTGCTACCTTCGGTACTGGACATCCCATATTGATATCAATAAAGTCACAGTTAGAATGTTTATCAATAAACATAGCAGCCTCAACCATTGTTTGTAGATCACTACCAAAAATTTGTTGTGCTGCAGGTTTTTCTTCGACTGTCATGTATAACATTTGTAATGTTTTTGGATTTTGAAAAAAGATAGCTTTATCAGATACCATTTCAGCAAAAACGACACCTGCACCTAATTGACGTGCCATCAACCTAAAAGGATGGTTTGACACACCGGCCATCGGTGCTAATATTAACTTATTATGTACTTCATAATTTCCTAATTTGAAACTCATTATAATCACCGAGTGATATTTTATCATATATATTATAAATTACTAATTTTACACATTTTATGTAAATCATTTATAATAATACGTTGTAACTAACATCTACTTTTTATTTAAGGTATAATTATGTTTGAGGTTTATAACTATGAAAGACTACACATTAATCGCACTAGCGTACAACAAAGAAGTAAGAATATATACTGCCGTTTCTACAAATCTAGTAGAGAAATCCAGAAAGTTTCATCAAACATTACCGACAGCATCTGCTGCAATGGGTCGTTTTTTAACCGTCTCAGCGATGATGTCTTTGATGTATAAAGATGGTGAAAGATTAACCCTTAAAATTGAAGGTGATGGACCAATCGGTCAGATGAGCGTTGAGGCTAAGGCAGGTACCGTTAGATCTACTATCCAAAATCCAAATGTTTATCTAGTTTATGAAGATGGTCCTAAAAAGGGGAAACTAAATGTCGGTCAGGCTGTTGGTCAGGGTAATTTATTTGTTACTAAGGATTGGAAAGATAATTATTTTACATCAAGTTCACCACTTCAAACAGGTGAAATAGGTGATGATTTTACATACTACTATGCAGCTAGTGAACAAACCCCTTCTGCGGTTGGTTTAGGAGTCTTAGTCTCTAAGGGCAAAAAAGTCATTCATGCTGGTGGATTTATTGTACAAGTACTGCCACACGCAAGTGAACAAACACTATCTAAACTAGAAACCATTATATCTAAAATAGGTTCAATTACTGAATTATTAAGAAAAGACTATACACCTGAGGATATTTTAAATCTACTATCTGATCATACAGCTGAAATTTTAGAAAGACATGTTATCAAATATCATTGCGGTTGTAGTCATAAGAAATACTTTGATGCAATGACTAGATTGAATAAATCGTCTCTTGAAGAAATCCTACATGAAGATGGTCAAGCAGAAGTTATTTGTCAATACTGCAATAAAAAATATATATATTCAAAAGATGACCTTCAACAAATGATTGATAAAAAATAAACTAAAACGGCAAAATAATGCCGTTTTAGTTTATATATTTCATTTATTTGGTACGATCCCCAACTGTTTTAAATGCGCAACTACTTTTTTAAGAGGTAAGCCCATGATTGTATGAAAATCCCCCTCATAACTTTTAATAAATTTTGAACCAATGCCTTGTATGGCATATGCACCGGCTTTATCCATCGGTTCATTTGTTTGTACATATTGCTTAATATCCAGTGAACTCAATTTATTAAAATAAACCGTGGCTGACTCAACAAAACTTATAACTTTCTCTGAACTTATTATGCAAACACCCGTAAAAACATTGTGACTTCTGTCACTTAACATATTAAGCATCTTTTCAGCATCTGCCTCGTCTACAGGTTTACCTAATATTTTACCGTCTACTTCAACCACTGTGTCCGCCGATAAAATTACATTATCTTGGTATTTATCTAATAAGTACTTGGCCTTTTCAACTGCCATGGTTTCAACAAATTTTTCAACATCTCCGTCAAATGATACGGCGCTTTCATCAAAGCCGTTGGGTACTGTTTCAAAGATAAAATTAGCACTTTCTAGTATCTCTTTTCTTCTGGGTGATGCAGAACCTAATATAAACATAAAAATCTCTCCTCATACATGATATAATATTCATGATATATATTTTTAAAAGTGGTGTATTAAATGGCAATTAAACTTAAGTTAAACCCAAACAATTTGTATATTCTAGCTGTCTCAGGTGGCGTGGACTCCATGGTTTTATTTGACCTGTTTTTAAAGCATAAATATCGTTTTATTGTTGTACATTTTAATCATCAAAAGCGCACAGAATCTTTGGATGATCATCAGTTGATTGAATCTTTATGTCACACACACAACATTAAATATCATTATATCAAATTAAATATTAAAAAAGGCAACTTTCAAGAAATGGCAAGAAATGAACGCTATTTACATTTAGAAGAAATTGCAGATCAATATAGCACATCCTATATCGCAACAGCACATCACTTAGATGATTTAGCTGAAACAGTCTTAATGAAGTTAATTCGAGGTTCAAATTTACTTGGTTATGCAAGCATGCAAGCTAAAGTAACAATTGATAATTATACTTACTTAAAACCGCTACTTAACTATAGTAAAGCAGATCTATTAGCCTATCAACAAACATATAATTTAAACTATTTAGAAGATCACACAAATTTAGAAGATACGTATTTAAGAAACCGTATTAGACATCATGTAATGCCTTTATTAAAACAAGAAAATGATGTGCTTACACATTTTAAAAACTTCTCTACCCAAAGCTATCTAGCATCCGATTATATTAGAGATCAATCTAAAGCATTCTTAAACTTAGATTTAACCTTTAATCTCAAAGACTTTATCAAACTACATGATGCCGTAAAAATGGATATTATATCTTTAATTTTAGAAACATTAAATGTCGATAAAAACTTCAAGAAAATAACAACTATTTTAAAACAATTAACCTCAAATAAGCCAAATATCCGTATTACATTGAATAATAATATGCAAATGATTAAAGCCTATGATGCCGTCTCTATTCATAATTTAAATACAGCAAATGAACAAACATCAGAGGTTTGTCTCACGATTTCCCACAATAAGGTTGACCTACCGAAGATTTTTACCGAATTATGTTATAATAAATTGGATTTTCCTATTCGATTAAGAAAACGCCAACCAGGTGATAAATTATCATTTACCTACGGTAGAAAGAAATTAAAAGATTTCTTAATTGATAAAAAAATACCAATGGAACAAAGAAATACACTCAATATCATTGTAGATAGTTCTGGTACCATTTTATGGATACCAGGTCTATATTTAAATGAGACACTAGGTAGTGACAATAAAATTTATTTATCCATAAAGGAGTAACTATATATGCATCAAGATATTCTTGAAGTTCTTGTAACAGAAAAACAAATTAAATCAGTTACTGAAAAGTTAGGTCAACAACTAACTAAAGATTATGCCGGTAAAAATGCATTGTTTATCGGTTTATTAAATGGCTGTGTGCCGTTTATGTCAGAGTTAATATTAAAAATTGATACACATATTGAAATTCAATTTATGGCCGTATCCAGTTACCATGGTGGCATTAAGTCCTCAGGTGATGTCAATATTAAGTATGACTTAAGTCGGTCTGTTCAAGACCGAGATGTTGTAATTGTAGAAGATATTGTTGATACTGGAGCAACCCTTTCTACAGTAACTAAATTATTGTTTCACCGTGGTGCAAAATCTGTAAAGGTAGTGACCTTATTAGATAAACCATCTGGTAGGCAGGTAGATTTTACACCAGATTACATCGGGGTTACAATCCCTAAGAAGTTTGTTGTAGGCTACGGATTAGACTATAACGAATATTACAGAAACTTACCTTACATCGGTGTATTAAAACCTGATGTATATACGAAATAGGAAGGAAAACTTATGAATAGACAACAAAAACCAAAAAGAAGTCCGATTCGTCCAGATTATCTTGTCATCGTCATTATTATTTTATTAGCAATTGGTATGTACTTCTTCTTTACACAAATGATGGCCCCACGTGTAAAGCAATATGATGAATTTGAATTTATTGCAGCAATTGAAGCAGGTGAGATTGCCACCATGCGTACAGAATATGTTGGTGGTGATAACTTTAACCTTTGGGAGGTTACAGGTACATTTTCAGAAGGTAATGCACCAGAGGGTGTTGGTAGTTACGTCATAATCTTATATGGAGACCGTTTAAATAACATTCAAGATCTTGTTCTAACATATAATGAAGCGAACCCTTCAACACCAATTACAGTTTCTTTTGTACCACATGTAACAATTGACTTTTGGAATATTTTAACCACTGTATTATTAATTGCTGGGCCAATTATATTAGTTATCTTTATGTTTAGATCAATGAGTTCACAATCCAATAAAGCTCAAGACTTCACTAAGAACCGTGCACGATTATCACAAGGTAGAAAAATTAAGTTTGCTGATGTTGCTGGTGCTGATGAAGAAAAGGCTGAAATGGTTGAATTAATTGACTTCCTTAAAAATCCTAAGAAATATACCGATATGGGTGCGCGTGTACCTAAGGGTGTTTTATTAGTTGGTCAACCAGGTACTGGTAAAACATTGCTTGCTAAAGCCGTTGCTGGTGAAGCGCAAGTCCCATTTTTCTCAATATCAGGTTCTGATTTTGTTGAACTTTATGTTGGGGTTGGTGCAAGCCGTGTAAGAGATTTATTTAAAGTCGCTAAACAAAGTGCACCTTGTATTATCTTTATTGATGAAATTGATGCCGTAGGTCGTCAGCGTGGTGCTGGTATGGGTGGCGGTAACGATGAACGTGAACAAACATTAAACCAACTACTTGTTGAAATGGATGGGTTTAGTGCAAACTTAGGTATCATTATTATGGCAGCAACCAACCGTCCCGACGTCTTAGATCCTGCACTTTTAAGACCAGGTCGTTTTGACCGCCAAATTACAATGCAAGTACCGGATCAAAAATCTCGTGAAGCGATATTGATGGTACATGCACGCTCTAAAAAATTAGATCCAGATATAAAATTTAGCGAAGTTGCAATGCGTATTCCAGGATTTACTGGCGCGGATATTGAAAATCTACTCAATGAAGCTGCGCTACTTGCTGCAAGAGAAAACAGAACTGTTATCTCTATGCAAGATATCGATGAAGCCGCAGACCGTGTAACCATGGGACCTGCTAAAAAATCAAGAAAATACTCAGTCAATGAAAAGAAAATGGTTGCCTACCATGAAGCTGGTCATGCAGTTATCGGATTAAAGGTTAACCTTGCCTCAACAGTTCAGAAAGTAACAATTGTTCCACGTGGACGTGCTGGCGGTTATGCACTTTATACACCGGTTGAAGAAAAATTCAACTACGCTAAAAGTGAGTTGCTAGCAATGATAACTTCTGCATTAGGTGGACGTGTTGCTGAAGAAATTATGTTTGATGATGTGACAACCGGTGCTTATGATGACTTCAAACGTGCAACAAAGTTAGCACGTAGTATGGTTACTGAGTATGGTATGTCTGATTTAGGACCAATCCAATATGAAACAGACAGTGGTAATGTCTTTTTAGGTAGAGATTACTTAAAAGATAAGAACTTCTCTGATGCAGTTGCATTAGAAATCGATAGGGAAGTGCGTGGTATTATTACTTCATGTTATGAAAATGCTAGAAAAGTAATTAATGAAAACAAATCATTGTTAGATAATATTGCTAAATATTTAATTTTAGTAGAAACACTAACTAAAACAGATATTGATGAGATTGCATCAACTGGAAAACTTGCATGGTGGGATAACCGTGAGGTTGAAGATACACCCAAAGCAGATAAGTAACATTGAGAGTTGATAAGTTTTTAAAAGTATCACGTTTGATTAAACGTCGTACAGTTGCTAAGCATGTTGCTGATGCAAATCGCATTTACATTAATGACATACTAGCCAAGCCTGGTAAAATAGTTAAAGTTGGTGACAAAATTCAATTACATCTCGGATTGAAAATTATAACCATAGAGGTTACTTCCCTCACCCATTTAAAAGACCAGGACATGTATACACTCATTTCTGAAGAAAAACGGTCTTAAAGATCGTTTTTTCGTGAAAATTATATTATAATAAGTTAACTATAAGGAGGAAATTCATGAGCTTTCCTGATGATTTAAATGAACAACAAAAAGTAAGACTTCAAAAAGTTGAAGACTTAAGAAAATTAGGTGTTGATCCATTCGGTCACCGTTTTGATCGTACACATCTATCTAATCAAATCCATGATACATATGGATCACTTGATCGTGAAGCTTTAGATGCAAAGAACATTTCCGTAACCATTGCTGGCCGTATTGTTTTAAGACGTACACAAGGTAAAGCTGGATTCATCCAACTTCAAGATAAAGAAGGACGTATCCAAGTATATATTCGCCTAGATCATATAGGTGAATTCCAATTTGATTTATTTAAACATTCTGATTTAGGTGATATCATTGGTATTAAAGGTGTCTTATTTCGAACTAAAACAGATGAACTAACCGTTAAAGCAAATGAATTTATTCACCTAACAAAAGCAATCAGTCCACTGCCTGATAAATTTCATGGACTACAAGATAAGGAAGAAGCAAGACGTCGACGCTATGTTGATTTAATTGTCAATGAAGAAGCAATGCGTGTTGCTAGAATGCGCCCTAGAATTATTCGTGCATTCCAACATTACTTTGATTCTAACGGTTACATTGAAGTTGAAACACCAGTACTACACCCAATATTAGGTGGTGCTGCTGCTAGACCATTTGTAACACATCACAACGCACTAGATATGGACTTCTACTTACGTATAGCAACTGAACTACCACTTAAACGATTAATTGTTGGTGGTATGGAACGTGTCTATGAAATTGGTCGACTATTTAGAAATGAAGGTATTGATGCAAAGCATAACCCGGAGTTCACAACCGTTGAAGCTTATTTAGCGTATGGTGATGTGACAGATATGATGGCACTTGTTGAGTCTTGTCTTTCAAGTGTTGCCTATGAAGTTACAGGTGCTTATGATGTCGTATTCGGTGATCAAACAATACATTTAAAAGACTTTAAACGTGCACACATGGTTGACCTTATTAAGGAACAAACCGGTGAAAACTTCTTTACACCCTACACGCTTGATGAAGCCAAAGCAATCGCTAAAAAGCATAATGTGCAAGTTGAAAAGCACTTTACGGTAGGACATATCATTGAAGCATTCTTTAATGACTATGTTGAAAAAACAATTATCCAACCAACCATTGTTTATGGTCACCCTGTTGAGATATCACCACTTGCAAAAGCAAACACCAAAGACCCTAGATTTACTGATCGCTTTGAACTGTTTATTATGGGTTCTGAATATGCCAATGCATTTTCTGAGTTAAATGATCCAGTTGATCAAAAAAATCGCTTCTTAGATCAATTAGCTCAAAAAGAAAAAGGTGATGATGAAGCAACCGAAATGGATACTGACTTCGTTGAGGCGCTAGAATATGGCATGCCACCGACTGGCGGCATTGGTATTGGTATTGATAGATTCATCATGTTACTTACAAATACACCAAATATTCGTGATGTCATATTATTCCCACACGCTAGACAAAAAACAAAATAGTATACTAAAAAGGCAGCCAAATGGCTGCCTTTTTAATTATTTATAACTTGATAAATCCTCTATACCCTCTAGATGCATAGTAACTATCTGCGCCATTGTGGAAGATAAATGTTCTTTGGTATCTTTTTTCGGCATTGAGTGCGCCACCCAAAGATCTTATACTATCCGGTGTTTCAATCCATGAAGATGTCTTTAGATCAAAATCCTCTAAAGTTTGCATATAGCTATACATAGGCTCATTTATAAGCTTGACACCCATTTGATCTGCATGTTTTTCTACACTAGACTCCGGCTTAAACTTTTTGCGATCTTGCCAAGCTTTTTCATCATAGCATAAACTTCTTCTTTGTTCTGGTGATTCTTTAGAAAAGTCGACATAGTATACTATGCCTTCATACTTAATGACATCTGGATTGCCACCAGTATCTTCCATTTTTTGCAAGATAC
>Ga0172382_10012536_pt1 | contig 11038 bp, 10 predicted proteins | sample Leawel138RmetaG_FD_122245 | JGI IMG/M metagenome (GOLD analysis project Ga0172382, IMG submission 122245) | Leachate microbial communities from a municipal landfill in Southern Ontario, Canada - Leachate well 138R metaG | ecosystem: Engineered > Solid waste > Landfill > Unclassified | place...
ACGATGGAGACACAGAGTCATGATCGACCTCAGCGTCAACCTTAATAAAATTGCCCTGATCCGCAACTCCCGGGAAGGAGATTACCCCTCTGTCCTTGCCTTTGCCGAGACTTGTATTGCCGCCGGCTGTGATGGCATCACGGTGCACCCGCGCCCCGACCAGCGCCATATCCGCCCCTCCGATGTGCGTGCCTTGGCAGCTCTGATTGAGCGCCACCCACAACTTGAGTTCAATATCGAGGGCAACCCTTTTGCTTCACCTCAAGGCAGCTATCCGGGTCTGCTGGCGTTGGTGGAGGAAACCAAGCCGCACCAGTGTACTTTGGTGCCGGACAGCAACAACCAGCTCACATCCGATCACGGTTTTGATCTAACCCGCTCTGGCGCGGAGCTCGAGCCGATCATTCGCCAACTCCAGGCATGGGGGGTGCGGATCAGCCTCTTTATGGATCCGGATCTGGAACAGATTCGCCTGGCCAAAGCCATTGGTGCCGATCGTATCGAGCTTTATACCGGCCCCTATGCTGCCGCCTGGGACCAACCTGACACGCTCGAAGCCCTCCATGAACGCTATCGACAAGCGGCGCAGCTGGCTGTCGACATCGGCCTCGGCGTCAACGCCGGGCACGATCTCAACCTGGACAATCTCACTCGCTTTGCCACCATTCCCGGGCTGCTCGAAGTGTCTATCGGCCACGCCCTCACCGTCGATGCACTGCGCCTCGGCATGGATAGCGCCGTGCGCGCTTACAAGGCACTGCTGGCCCAGGCTCGGTGAGCACCTTTCCGGTCACCCTCAATGTGGTAGGTTGCGGCAAGTTAGGCACTACCCTGCCCCGCCTGCTTAAAGACTCTGGCGGGGTGCGCATCGGCGGGCTCTACAGTCGCACTGTTGCGCACGCTGAAGTCGCCAGGACATTTATTGGCCAAGGTAGTGTCGTCGACAGCCTGGCGGAACTGCCCGCAGCAGAGCTCTGGCTGGTGGCGGTCAGCGACCATGCCATCGCTGATACCGGGCGCCAGCTCGCCGCCCTGCACCGCGACTGGCATGAAGTGACCGTCTTCCATGCCAGCGGCGTACACGATGCTGGCCAGCTCAGCCTTCTTGCCACGCTGGGCGCCCGCACAGCCAGCCTGCACCCGGCCCACAGTTTCGCCGACCGCGACAAATCCCTGCTCACCTTTGCCGGTACCTGCTGTGCTTTGGAAGGCGAACCTGCTGCGAAAGCACAGCTTTCCGCGCTATTTTCCCTGCTGCCGGTGCGACTTTTCGAAATCGAAACTGCCGCCAAACCCCTTTATCATGCGGCGACCGCCATGGCTTCCAACTACCTGGTGAGCCTGATAGCAACCAGCCTGTCGCTGCTGGCCAAAGCGGGCATTGGCGAACAGGACGCCCGCGCGCTGCTCGCGCCACTGGCGAGCCAGACAGCGGCCAATGTATTTGCTCGCGGGCCAGCAGCTGCTCTCACCGGCCCGATTACCCGCGGCGACAGTGCTACTGTAGCTCGCCACCTCACCCACCTCACTGCCACTGCGCCAGAAACCCTCGATGTGTACCGCTCACTGGGCAGAGCCACTCTCGAGCTGGCCAGCACCAGCGGCGAGTTGACGCCGGACAAGGTCAGTGAGCTCGCCGCCCTGTTTGCGGCGGCTGCAAGTAAGCTGTAAAGACACCGCCTGTCATACCTGTAACACGTAAATCCTGTATGCTTAGCAGTGCCCCAACAGCTGTTGCAGGACCGCCATGCCCGACCGCAAAATCAAACTCTCTACCGAACAAAAAGCGTTAGAAATCAATCTGGACGAACAGAAATACGGCACTATCGTCGAGATTGGTGCCGGTCAGGAGGTGGCGCGGCAATTCTTCAATGCCGGTGCCGCGGCGGGCACCATCGCCAAAACCTCCTCCGCTTACGACATGCAGATCAGTGACGCCATCTACGGCAAGGCAGAGCGCTACGTCAGCCTGGAGCGGGTCCGCCAGATGATGGACCACGAATTCGACCTGCTGATCGAGAGGCTTGCCCAGCGCCGCTCGCGCAATACCACCTACTTTACCTATGCCGCCACGGTAACCGCCAGGAGTTATCGGCAAACCAGCGAGTGCCACGGCTGGATCGGCCTCAAACTACAGATGTACCCCGGTGCCCCTGCCAGCGAGATCGTCATGCATGTGCGCATGATGGACGACACCAACAAGCTGCAGTCCGAGGCTCTCGGTATTCTCGGTGTCAACCTGATCTACGGTGCTTTTTTCGCCCCTCTTAAACCCAAAGCCCTCATTGAAGGGCTGCTCGACAACCTGGAGCCAGACCGTATCGAAGTAGACCTGATCAACTTCTCAGGCCCCTACTTTGAGGAGGTGGACAATCGGCTGATGAATTTACACCTGGTGCGCAGCTGGTGCTGTCGTGCGGTGATGTTCGACAGCACCAATCAGCCCGTCGTGCCCGGCACCGAACTGCGGCGGAAAAACACCTTGGTACTGCGGGGTTCCTTCCGGCCACCGACCAAGGTCCACGTCGACATGATGGAAGGTGCCCTGCGCCAATTTATCGAGGTGGAGGGCATCACCGACAACAATGTCACCACGCTGGCGGAAATCACCATGGCGGATATCGCTGCCGACAAGGATCAGGCCGACCAAGAGTTTCTCAATCGCGTCGATCTGCTCACCGGGCTTGGCTACAGTGTGCTGGTGTCTGATTACCTGCGATTTTTCCGCCTGCGCTCATGGATCCGCCGCTATACCCACAACAGTATCGGCATCGTGCTCAGTGTGCTGGATTTTGACCAGCTCTTTGATCCGCGTTTTTATGAAGGCTTGGAGGGCGGCATTCTCGAAGCCATGGGCAAGTTGTTCTCCGACAACACCCATGTTTATGTCTACCCGGCGCGCATCGGCGACAAGCTTATTTCTCTCGACAATGTGGCTGTATCGACGGATCTGGAGCATTTGCGCCAACACCTGGTGGCCAACAATGCCATGGTGCCCGCGCGCTATTTCAACGAGGAGCACCTGCAGATTGTGCCGGCAGAAGTGCTCAAGCAAATTACCAGCGGCAAGGCTGGCTGGGAAGACAGCGTTCCCGACCAGGTGGCTCAGGTCATCAAGAGCCGACGCCTCTATGGGTATCGCGGAGAGCTCTGACACGGAGAACTCTGAAGCAGAGCTGAAAGTCCCGCCTCACTTTCACTCCAGCATTCGCCCTATTCCGTCTCTCCGGTATCGCGATAGCGAGCCGGGTCGAGGCCATGCTTCTTCACCAGCTTGTGAAAATCTGAGCGGTTGCGGCCTGCCAGCTCTGCTGCCAGCGTCATGTTGCCACTGGTGGCGGTGAGCAGTTGGACAAGATATTCTCGCTCGAACTCCTTTCGCGCCTCGCTCAGCGAAGCGATGCCCAGCGGCATTTCTCCCGGCAGCGCCTCGCGGGCAAGAGTCGCTGAGATCAGCGGAGCAGTGCTGAGCGCAAACAGTCGCTCCATGACATTTTCCAGTTGGCGAATATTGCCGGGCCAGCTATAGCCCAACAGATGTCCCAATGCATCCGGGGCGAGCACTTTTTCAGGTTTGCCGGTGCGACGGGCAATTTTGGCCAGGAAATGCTCTACCAGCAGGGGAATATCCTCAAGACGCTCGCGCAGTGGCGGCAAGTGCAGACTCACGACATTGAGGCGATAGTAGAGGTCTTCGCGAAAGCGCTTGTCGACAATGGCTTCGTCGAGGTTGATGTGGGTGGCGGAGATCACGCGCACATTGATGGGTATATCGGTGCGACCGCCCACAGGACGCACTATGCCCTCCTGCAACACCCTTAACAGTTTGGCCTGTAAGGGATAGGGCATATCGCCGATCTCGTCCAGCAGGACGGTGCCGCCGTCCGCTGTACTGAACAATCCTTCGCGATCCTGACTGGCGCCAGTAAAGGCACCTTTGACGTAACCAAACAGTTCAGACTCCAGCAGTTCCGTGGGGATAGCACTACAGTTGATGGCGACAAAAGGCTTGTCGGCGCGGGGGCTGAGACGATGAATGGTATCGGCAAGCAGCTCTTTGCCGGTGCCACTTTCCCCGGTCACCAGAATATTCACATCGCTGTCGGCATAGAGACGGGCCTGCTCCAGCAGCTGGAACATCCGGGCACTGCGAGTCAACACCGGCATCGCACTAGTGACAGGGCTGTCGCCGCCCTGGCCGCCGTGTAGCGCCAACGCTTTGTTGAGGGTGCTGAGCAATTCGTCCTTGTCTACCGGCTTGGTCAGAAAAGCAAAGACACCCTCCCGTGTGGCATCGACCGCGTCGCGGATAGTACCGTGCGCGGTGAGCAGGATTACGGGCAGCGCCGGCCAGCGCTGCTGTACCCGAGAGAACAGGGCGAGGCCGTCCATCGGCTCCATGCGCAGGTCACTTACCAACACCGTAACCGGATTGGACTCCAGCAAGGCCAGTGCTTCTTCCCCACTGCGCGCACTGAGAGTGTCGAAGGCAAAAGCCTTAAGGCGCAAGCTCAGCAACTTGAGCATGCCGGGGTCGTCATCCACCAATAAGACCAGAGCCCCTTTGGTATCGTTTTGCAGCCTTCTTTTCTCCATGCCGTCACCTCTCATGGTATCACCCGGATCGGCCGCAGGGCGTCGACCTCATTCTCGATGTCTCGAATCCCGTTGATGGTGGTCTCCAATTGCTCGGCAAGTTGTGTATTCCTCTCCTCCAGCAAGCGGTAAGTGCGAGCATGATCCCGCAGCAGTGATACCAGAGCGCGTTCACTTTCCGTAGCAGGAGGCTCGTCAAACTGCGCCAGCGCTTCTCGCAACAGGCCGGGTGTGCGTTCCGGCTGACAGCTGGCGAGCAGCAGACGCTCCATACGATCCTCTGGCGTTTTTCCTCCCACTGTCAGTTCCATCATCCGGGCTCGCTGCTCCGGTACACTCTGCTGGCACAACTCTGTTCGCTCGACAAGCCAGTCGCGGGGGGATGTTGCCCGGGGCGGTGGCAGCAAGGCATCCTGTACCCCGCTATCAGTCGGCGCCAGGCTGTGACAGGCGGCCAACCCCAAAGTCGCGAGGGATAGCCAAACGAGTGAAATTGCTGACACTTTCATTATGCTGTTTCCTGCTGAGGGAGTGGACATTCGAGCCAGAAGCGCGCGCCCTCCCCCGGGTGCGAGCGCACCTCGATACGCCCGTGAAGAAGTCTCACCGCTTCATCCACAATGGCCAGACCAATGCCGTTGCGAGGAGTGCTATCCTGACGGCTGGCGCGACCACAATAAAAGGGCGTGAAGATGGCTTCCAGCTCATCGGCATCGATGCCCGGTCCGCAATCCGCCACCTCGAGTCGCCAGTAACGATCGTCACAGCTCCACAGAACTTCGACAATGCCGCCAGCGGGGCTGAAGCGAAAGGCATTGCCCATCAGATTGCGCAGAATCATCTCCAATAAGCGAGCATCACAGCGCATCGTATCGGACTCGCCCTCCAACTGCCATTGTACCTGCTTGCCCGGCGCGGCTGTTTCCAGGTCGCGGCGGATGACATCACACAATTGGCGAACATTCACGGTGGCCGTGTGGGTGACCATGCCATGAGATACGGCGTTATAGTTCAGCAGTTGCTGGATCAGCTCCCCCAGATGGCGAGCATTTCCCCTCAGGATATCCAGCACCGCCTGCTGATCCTCATCAAGGGAACCGGCGACCCCATCCTCCAGTAGACTGGCCGCCTCGATAATGGCCGCCAAGGGCGTTTTCAATTCGTGGGTGACATGCTGGATAAAAGCTGTTTTCTGTCGATCGGATGCGAGTACCTGCTGCCGCATCCACTCCAGATTCTCTCCCAGTGCCACCAAGTCTGCAGGGCCGTTAATTCGAACCGGCTGGTCCCACTGGTGGCGACCAAATGCCTTGATTGCCTGGCTCAGACGCCAGATGGGACGGGAAACCATCAGGGAGCCGATAACCATCATCAGAATGGTGCCAGGCAGCGCCAGAACCGCCAGCACATACAGTTGATCGACAATGTGGTTAAAGTTTTCCTCTCCCCGCTGCAAAGCAAGCTGGCGATAGAGGTTGCCGTCTTTGACCAGCTCATCGGCAGTGGCTACCAATATCTGGCTGCGCGCGGCCAAGGCTTCGCCGCTCACCTCCGAAACCAGCAGATCACCCACCTCTGCGGCAGTGGCCTGGATATTAACCAGGTGGCTGATAATCCTGCTGAGGCTGCCCTGGGTTCTCTCATTCTCCACAACGGATGGCGCGGCGGGCAATAGGTCCTGCAATTGAGCGGCCAGGCGACCGAGGACAACATTTTTTTGACGGTACTGTTCGAGGAAGGCCTCGTCCTTCAGCAACTGATATTGACGGGCGGCACGCACCAGCTCACGGAGGTTTTCCAACAGCGCTGACGTATGAGTGGAAAGACTGTCCAACTCCTGTACCAGAGCCTGTTGCTCGCGGGTCTGCTGCTCAAGCGAGAGCACCGCATAACTCACCGCCGCCAGCAGGGGAATGATGGCCAGCACCGCTGCCAGCGCCCACTGCTGCAACAGGGTCATCCTCTTGGGTCCTATTGCGATTGCCATGCGCTCCACCGCTCTGTGCCAACTCAACAGAGCATAAGAGTAACGCAGATCACCGCTGTCGCAAACTGGCAACACAGTATCTCTATGAAATCCATGTACTTTTGTTCAAGCATTAGGCGAGTGTTGCAGAACAGCAACACCTATTGAAACCCTGACACCAAAAAGCAAACATAAACCCTTGATATAAAACAACTTAACAAAGTGGCACAGGGATTGCTTTAGTAGATGGCGAACCCGTTGCCAACTCGGCAACCAACCCCTAAACCACACAAGGAAAATCACCATGCGACTGTCACTGGCCATCTTCTTTGCCTTCTTTCTGGTGGGAACGGCCCTGGGCTCCAACTATGAGCGGCCCAACGATCTTGCTGACCGCTATACCAGCATTTTCAATCAGCTCGATGCTGACGGTGACAACCACCTAACTCAAGAAGAAGCCGCCGCAGCAGGCCTCACTGCCGAGAGCTTTCGGCGCCTGGATAAAAACGGTGATGGCCAGCTCAGTCTGGATGAGTTTGTGACGCTGGCTAACGACGCTGAAGCCCTGACCTCCGATACCGGCTCCGGCTCAAGTTCCGACGCCGACCTCGTCCAGCAAGGTGGCTAACACTTGTAGCTTAACAACATGGACCAGCCATTTTCGGGCCAGTTCCAAGGAGAGTGTTATGAACAAGAAGTTGACAACCGCTATCTCACTGACGGCACTCTGTTCCGCCCTCATGTTTGCTGCAGGTGCCAGCGCTGATACAGAGAGCGGCCTCTATGCAGGTGGCAACTACGGTGGATTCAAAGCACGGGGAGGCGATTTCAAAGACGATCACGACTTATTGGAAGGGGTGGTCGGCTGGCAGATTATTCCTTACATGGCTGTTGAGGGTAACTACATCAATTTCGGCAAATACGGCAACAGCGCTGCCTCAGCTGAAGTTGATGGCTACGGTGCCTCAGTAGTAGGACGGCTGCCGCTGACGGACAGCTTCAGCATCTACGCCAAAGGCGGCCTGTTCTGGTGGGATGCCGACGTAAAGGTGCTTGGCATCAAGCGCAGCCAGAATGACGAGAGTCCTTTCTATGGGGTAGGTGCGGCGTTTCACATCACTCCAGCGCTGGGCCTTATCGCTGAATACAAACGCTTTGAAATGGACTATGACCGCCGCGACTTTCCGGTTGCACCGCGAAAATCCAACACTGACCTGGATACCTTGACGGTGGGTGTCCGCTTCAATTTCTGACCTGTCGAGTGCGGGTCTTAACCAGCTTCCTGCCAAGGGAGGGAAACCCGCCAGTGTTTTTATAGCACTGGTGTTCACAACGAAGAAGAGAAAGACCCCGTCACCAGTCGGCCTTGGCTGGCTGGTGACGGACACTACCAGGACACCCTACTGACTCGGAGACCTTATGAAATATCTATCAAGATCCACCATGACCATCGCCGCTCTCTTGTCCCTGTTTATTCTCGCAGGCTGTGAAAAACAAGGCCCCGCAGAGCGGGCAGGCGAAGCCATCGACGATACCGCCAGAGAGGCGCGAGATCAGATGGAAGATGCCCGCGATGAACTGCAAGAGCGTCGTCAGGATGCCCAGGAATGTATTGAGACTGAATTCAACGAGTGCTGAATCCACACGGAAACCTACTCCGTTTTGACCCCTTCGGGGGTCTTTTTTATAGACGTCTTTTCTTTTAGATATCTTATAGGCTCACCCCCTCTTCCCCCCTGTGCCAGATCAAGGCAAAACAGACCTGCCGCCTGTATCATTGCGTCCCCATCAGCAGTGAAAGTACTAGTCGTTGCCAACAAGTTGTTGATAGTGATTCTTAATTAGAGCAAAATAGGGCCTTGAGACCCTTGGCCACCAGGCCTCGAAGGTCACTCCCTCCTACCCCGACTGGAGTCTGCAATGCGTCTAGCCACTTTTTTTCGCCCCCTAGCCCTGGTCCTGGCCGGACTGGCTGCCACTGCGCTGAGTCCTGTGCTTGTGGCTGCTGAGCAAGTAGTGGTCTACTCCGCTCGCAACGAGCAGCTGATCAAGCCCCTCTTCGATGCCTACGAGCAAGAAACCGGTGTCAAGGTGCGCTTCCTCACCGACAAGGAAGGCCCACTGATGGCGCGCCTGAAAGCCGAAGGAGCCAATACCCCAGCTGATCTGCTGCTTACCGTGGACGCTGGCAACCTCTGGCAGGCAGCTGAGTCCGGGTTGCTGAAGCCCTTCGTATCCAGCACCCTGGAAGACAGTATTCCTGCCCATCTGCGGGATCCCGACAATCACTGGGTGGGGCTCTCTGTACGCGCCCGTACCCTGGTCTACAACACCGACAAGGTCGATCCGAAAGAGCTGTCTACCTACGCGGCTCTGGCAGAGCCGGAGTGGAAAAACCGCTTATGTCTGCGCACCTCCAACAAAGTCTATAACCAGTCCTTGGTAGCCATGCTGATCGCAGAGAAAGGCGAGCCCGAAGCTGAGCGTATTGTTCGCGGTTGGGTGGCCAATCTGGCCACCTCCCCCTTCTCCGATGACACCGCCGCCCTGCAGGCAGTCGCTGCAGGCCAGTGTGACGTAACTATCGTCAATACTTACTATCTCGGTCGCTTGCTGAGAGACAACCCGGACCTGCCGTTACAGATCTTCTGGCCCAACCAGGATGTCGAGGACAGTGGCGTACATGTCAATATCTCCGGCGCTGGTATCACTCGTCACGCAAAGAACCCCGACGGGGCGCTGAAGCTGCTGGAATGGCTTGCCTCTGCAACAGCTCAGGATTCCTTCGCTGGTGAAAACCTCGAATACCCCGCCCGTGCCGGTGTTCCCCTCGCCCCTCTGGTTGAGAGCTGGGGTGAGTTCCGTCAGAGCCCGCTCAACGTCGCCTTTGCTGGTGCCCACCAGGCCGCCGCCGTACGGCTGATGGACCGGGCCGGATATCGCTGAGTGACAGCGTCCGCTCTTCCCGCCACAGTTAATCAGGAGGCGCGGCCACTATGGCCGCGCCTTGCTATTGGTGCCCTGTGCATACTCGTGATACTGCCTCTGGCAGTGATTTTTCTGTCTTTCACTGATCCGCAGGGTGATACCTGGCGTCATTTCAGCCAGCATGTACTGCCGCGCTTGCTGCTCAATACCTTCTGGCTGCTGCTGGGCGTAGGGGTTGGCACCACACTGCTGGGCATTTCGCTGGCCTGGCTGACAGCGATCTATGACTTTCCAGGGCGACGCTGGCTCACCTGGGCTCTGCTATTGCCTCTTGCCGTTCCCGGCTATGTACTGGGTTTCGTCACTATCGGCCTGCTGGACTTCGCCGGCCCGGTGCAGAGCACCCTGCGAGAGCTGTTCGGCAGTGCGCCACAAATTCCTATCCGCTCCCGTGGTGGTGTCATTGTAGTAATGGCACTTACCCTGTATCCCTACGTCTACCTGGTGGCCAGGAATGCTTTTCTCACCCAGGGTCGGCGTGCTTTGGAAGCTGCTCAGACACTAGGCTTCAGTCGTCGCCAGGGGTTCTTCCACGTCGCCTTGCCGATGGCGCGCCCCTGGATTGCCGGCGGACTGGCTCTGGTGCTTATGGAGACCCTGGCAGACTTCGGTACTGTGGTAGTGTTCAACTACGACACCTTCACCACCGCGATTTACCGCGCCTGGTTCGGTATGTTCAACCTCAGCGCCGCTTCGCAGCTGGCCTCTCTGCTGGTGGTACTGGTGTTCATCGCTCTGGCTCTTGAACAACGCTCACGCCGCGGTCAGCGCTTCACATCGGCCACCCGCGGCGACCACAGCGAGCGACTGCCCCTCGGCCCCGTCGCCCGCTGGGGTGCCACATTTTGGTGTTTGTCAGTATTTGCTCTTGCTGTAGCGATTCCCCTGGTACAACTCAGTATCTGGGCCTGGCAAAGCCGGGGCGATTTCGACAGCCGCTATCTGGGTTTTCTTTACCACTCTCTGGTGCTGGCCTGCAGCGGTGCCTTCGTGGTGGTGGCCTTGGGTATGGTCTTAGCTTATGCCTTGCGCAGCAGACCAGACCGGGTCACCAGGGTGCTGGGCCGCTTCGTTATACTCGGCTACGCCCTGCCTGGCACGGTGTTGGCAGTAGGCTTTTACCTGCCTATGAGCCACCTCGACAATCTGTGGATCAAGCTAGGCAGTTATTTCGGCCAGCACTGGTCACCCCTGCTGGGGGGCACCCTCACAGCCATGCTGCTAGCTTACACAGTGCGCTTTTTAGCTGTGGGCTTTAACCCTGTGGAAGCAGCCCTGCACCGCATCACCAGCAGCATGGATGAAGCGGCCAAAAATCTGGGGGCCAGCCCCCGGCAAATTGTTGCCCAGGTGCACCTGCCTCTACTGCGCGGTGGTATTGCTACCGCGGCAGTCCTGGTCTTTGTCGACATTATGAAGGAAATGCCCATCACTCTGATGACCCGCCCCTTCGGCTGGGAAACTCTGGCAATCCGTATCTTCGAAATG
>Ga0172382_10012537_pt1 | contig 11038 bp, 10 predicted proteins | sample Leawel138RmetaG_FD_122245 | JGI IMG/M metagenome (GOLD analysis project Ga0172382, IMG submission 122245) | Leachate microbial communities from a municipal landfill in Southern Ontario, Canada - Leachate well 138R metaG | ecosystem: Engineered > Solid waste > Landfill > Unclassified | place...
AAAGAAGCCCGCGACAACGCCGCCCTGCCCCAGGGGCATGAACCGGCGCGCAAGCACTTCCGCGCCCTGTTCCAGACGCTGAAGACACTGGATTTCGAGGACGGTACTCCCCGATGACACCGACACTGGAAACCATCGAGCGCACGACCGGTCCGGCGCCCACGCACAGCGTGATCTGGCTGCACGGCCTGGGCGCCGACGGCCATGATTTCGAGCCCATCGTTCCCGAACTGATCCACCCCGGCCTGCCGGCGCTGCGGTTCGTTTTCCCGCACGCGCCCGTGCGCCCGGTGACGCTGAACCAGGGCATGCCGATGCGCGCCTGGTACGACCTGTACGGACTGGACCGGGACGCGAGGGAAGATATCGACGGGCTGCGCGCCGCGCGCCATGCAGTCACCGAACTGATCGAACAGGAGAATCGACGGGGCATCCCCGCCGAACGCATCGTGCTGGCCGGCTTTTCCCAAGGCTGCGCCACGGCCCTGTACACCGGACTGCGCCACCCGGAACGCTTGGCCGGCCTGATCGGCCTGTCAGGTTATCTGCCGCTGCGCAACACCCTGGCCGCCGAACGCCATCCCGCCAACGCCGGCACACCGGTCCTCATGGCGCACGGCACGATGGACATGGTGGTGCCCATGGCCTACGCCGAGGTCAGCCGTGACGCGATGGCCGCGCAGGGGCAGCCGGTGGAATGGCGCACCTATCCGATGCCGCACGGCCTGCACCCCCAGGAACTGGACGATATCCGGGCCTTCCTGGCCCGGGTGACGGGCGTTTGAGGGGCCGCAGAGTCCGTCTCGGATCGGGGCATCCATCCACGTCGCACCCTGCAGGGCGCTCCGATTCACTCGGCGTGGCGCAGTCCGTAGTGGACTGTGCCACGTCCGAGTTCATCCACCTCCCGGCCTGCAGGCCGGTCGGATGCGCCAGGCGCCTGACAGTCCGCAGGGACTGTCAGGCGTCCAGGCGCATCCATAGCCTTCTCATGCCTGGGTCTGCCTCGTCGGGGTCGTTGCGCATGCCCAGGGAGGTCATCAGCCCCAGCATGGGCCGATTGGTCGCCAGGACGATGCCCTCGATGTAGCCCAGGCCCTGGCGACGCGCCACGTCGACCAGGCTGCGCATCAACGCCGCGCCGACGCCGCGACGCTGCCAGTCGTCGGCGATCACCAGGGCGTATTCCGCCCCCTGGCCATCGGCGTTGCGCAGATAGTGCGCGAATCCCACGATGCGTTCGCGCAACAGGCCGCGGTTTTCCGGATTGGGCACTTGCGCCGTGGCGACCAGGGCGACTTCGCGGTCGTAGTCGATGCGGGTATAGCGCGCCAGCATGCGGGGCGTGAGTTCGCGCAGCATCGACACGAAACGCATGTAGCGCGATTCGTCGGACAGATCCCGCACGAATTCCTGCAGCAGCACAGCATCCTCGGGGCGGATGGGACGCAGCAGCCATTCCTGGCCGTCTTTCCGGATCATCGGCCGGACCAGGCGGCGCGGATACGGATGGATCGCCATGTGGCGGTAGGCGCGGTTCTCGGGGCGTTCACCGTCGTAGCCCGGATCCAGGCCGACCCGGATGTCGCCCGCGTACAGGCTGGTATCGTCCCACCAGAGGGGGTCGATCGTCAGGGTGCGGATACCCGGCAATTCGCTGACGATCTCGGAGATCCGCTCCAGCGCCTCGCGCAACTGCTCGAACGCGGCCGGACTGAGGTCGCGCTCGAGCACGCGCGACCAGAACTTGCCCCGCTGGATCAACTGGCGCGCCAGGTAGTTGTTCAGCGGCGGCAGCTCGATTTCCCGGTGGGGGGACGCCAGCCGGGCGGCATCCCCGCCCGGACCGAACCGCATGTACGGCCCGAAACGCACATCCTGGCGCACGTGGACGGCCATGGGGACGTGCTCGCGCGCGGCGTCGGGCACGGGCTGGTCGTCGGGGCGGATCGGCACGTGGAAACAGTCCAGCAACCAGCGGCAACTGGCCGGGTCCAGATCGGAACGGCCCGACATGATGGCATCGTTGAGCAGCGCTCGGGCTTCGTCCAGGCGCGGAGGGCGACTGAGCATTTCCGGCGGCAGCGTCTGCTGCGCCAGGGTCTGGTTGTACTGGTAGGACGCCAGGATGCCGAAGGCGTTGGCGGCCGATTCCGGCGTGCGGAAGGCGGGCAGCCCCACCGCGTCGAGCCGATGACGCTGGGAACGCATCGAGGCGTCGCCCAGGAAACAGGACATGATGGGCTTGGAGGAAGCCTCTGAAAAGCGGGCCAGGGCCTCGGCGGCGCCGTCCATATCGGACAGGGCGTCCGGCGCGATCAGCACCAGCACGCCGTCCACATTGGTGTCGTTCGCCAGCACGCCCAGGGCCTGTTGCAGCCGGGCGGGATCCAGCGGCGCATGGCTGATGACAGGATTGCCCAGGGCCGCGCCCGGTTCCAGGACCGCCGCCAGGTCGCGCTGCGTCTGTGAGGACAGGTCGGCCCGCGACACCGGTCCGCCGCCGATGACGTCCAGCGCCAGGTGGGCCGCGCCGTAGCCGTTGGAAAACAGCGCGATGCGGCGTCCCCGCTGACGCTTGGCGTGGACCAGGACCTTCAGCGCCGAGAACAACTGCACGAAAAACCGGATCCGGACCGCGCCGGTGCGCCGCACCAGCGCGTCGAACACCGCGTCGGCGGCCGGGTTGCTGTCCGAGCGGCCGGCCTTGAGCAGGATGACCGGCTTGACGCTGGCGGCGGCCATCAGCGCGCTGGTGAAACGGCGCGAGGAATCGGCCTCTTCCAGGTACAGCACGATGCTGTCCGTGCGCGGGTCCATCGACAGGTATTCGAGGATGTCGGCCACGGTGACGCCATCCGCGTCGCCGGCCGACACCACGGCGGAGAAGCCGAGCTGAATGTCGCCGGCCCAGTCCAGTACCGCGGCGGCCACCATGCGGGACTGGGCGACCAGGGCGACCCGCCCCACGGGCGCGCCATTCGGATCGAGCCCCAGGCTCAGCCCCAGATGCGGGCGCTGGACGCCCAGGGCGCCGGGGCCGAGCACCAGGCAATCGTTCATGCGGCCCCAGGACTGACAATAGGCGCGGGTCTCGATGGGATCGGCCGCCGGCGTGGAGTGCGGCAACAACACCAGGGCGCGCGGCCGGTGCGTCTTGAGCGCGTCCAGCGCGGCCGGCAGCGATGCCGGATCCAGACACAGCAGGGCCATGTCCAGGCGCTGGCCGTCTTCCAGGAAATCCAGCCGCCGGGGCATCTGCCAGCGGCCGTCGCCACCGATCCGTACGACGGCGATCCGCCCTTCGAGCAGGGCGGGCGGCGTGCGGACGACGGGCAGCTCGCGGGAGCTCAGGACCAGCAGGGAGCGCGGCTCGAACAGGGCCGCCAGTCGGTGGCGCAGCATGTGAAGGACTCCGGACGCCCCTGGACGGGCCGTCCCTTAAAATAAAGTATTGACCTTCCGATTCTACAGGGGTTCTCTGCTATTTTTGTTGCAATGCAGCAATCCCAACCGATCTCTCGCCATGACCGACACTTCCTCACGCCCCGTGCGCACACGCTTCGCCCCCTCCCCCACCGGGTACCTGCATCTGGGTGGCGCCCGCACCGCCCTGTTTTCCTGGGCCTTCGCCCGCCACTTCGGCGGCACCTTCGTGCTGCGCATCGAGGACACGGATCTGGAGCGCTCCACTCCCGAGGCCGTGCAGGCCATCCTGGACGGCATGCAATGGCTGGACCTGAAAGCCGACGAGGGGCCGTTCTACCAGATGCAGCGCATGGACCGCTACCGCGCCGTGATCGCCGACATGCTGGCCCAAGGCACGGCTTATCACTGCTACAGCACGCCCGAGGAAGTCGAAGCCATGCGCGCACGCGCGCGCGCCGTCGGCGCCAAGCCGCGTTACGACGGCACCTGGCGGCCCGAACCCGGCAAGACCCTGCCGCCGATTCCCGCCGGCGTGAGGCCCGTGGTGCGCTTCCGCAGCCCCCAGGACGGCGTCACTGCCTGGGACGACCTGGTCAAGGGCCCCATCAGCTTCGACAACGGCGAGCTCGACGATCTGGTCATCGCCCGGCCCGACGGCACCCCCACCTACAACTTCTGCGTGGTGGTGGACGACTGGGACATGCGCATCACCCATGTCATCCGCGGCGACGACCACGTCAACAACACCCCGCGCCAGATCAACATCCTGCGCGCCCTGGGCGGCGAACTGCCGCGCTACGGCCACGTGCCGATGATCCTGGGACCGGACGGCGAAAAGCTCTCGAAGCGCCACGGCGCCGTCAGCGTCATGGAATACGACCGCATGGGCTATCTGCCCGAGGCCATGGTCAACTACCTGGCGCGCCTGGGCTGGAGCCACGGGAACGACGAACTCTTCACCCGCGAACAATTCGTGGCATGGTTCGACCCGCGCAACCTCAGCCGCTCGGCGGCGCAGTGGGACCCGAAGAAGCTGAACTGGGTCAACGCCCACGCGCTGCGCGCGCTCGATCCGGTCGAACTGGCCTCACGCGTCGCGCCGCGTATCGTCCGCCGGGGCGGCGACCCCGCGTCGACCGACCTGCCGGCCGTCATGGCGCTGCTGCGCGACCGTGGCGAAACCCTGGAAGACCTGGCCGAAGGCGCCATGCTGTTCTGCGGCCCCTATGTCCCGGCCGACGAGGCGTTGCGGGCCGAAGTCCTGGACGACGCGGCACGGGGCCTGCTGGACGATTTCCTGCGCCGCGCCGATGCGCTGCCCGGCTGGACCGAAGCGGAACTCGACGGTCTGCTGAAAGCCGTCCTGAAGGACCACGGGGCCAAAATGCCGAAACTGGCGATCCCGCTGCGGGTGGCCGTCACCGGCCACAAGCACACCCCGTCCATCGGCGCCGTACTGGCCCTGCTGGGCCGAGAAACGGTCCTGCGACGCCTGGCGGCCAGCCTGGCCTGAGCGCCCGCGCCGGGCGCCGCGCCTAGAACGGCAGGCGGTAGCCCGGCGACATGCGCCGCGCCTTGACGGCGCCGCCCGGACCGCTCAGGCGCAGTTCGGTCGCGTTGACCCGGTCGACGCGATGCCGATTGGTATAGATCGGGTCTTCCAGATTCACGGGCGAGCCGTTCGATTCCAGGGTGCGCAGGACCAACGTCTGTCCTTCACGCGCCCAGCAGCCCGATTCATACAGGCCCTGGGAAGGCGTGCGAGGACGCTTGATCTGCTCGACATAGTTCATGGTGCCGTCCGGGTTCAGCGTATAGAGCGTGCGCAGCGCGCCCGCGACGCCTTTCTCAGAGCGGACGGACAGCCAGTTGCCGACCAGAGGATCACCCGCCACCGCCGCCGTGCAGGATGGCCGGGCGGCCTGCGCCCCGCCCGCCGTCGGTGCCGGTTTGATCGGCGCGCAGGCTGAAAGGACGCCCAGGACGGCCGCGCACGCGGCCCAGGCATGAATACGAATGCGGTCCATTGCTTGATTCCCATCCATGACAAATGTCATTCAATACCCGGGATCGGCGCAGGGCCGCGTCGGGGCGGCGGAGACCGCCGGCCTACAATTTCCCTGAGCGCGCGCATCCCGCGGGCAAGCCACCATTCTACCGACATGAGCCACTCACTACTCGTTACGCTGCACTTGTTCGCCGCCATCCTGTTCGTGGGTACGGTGTTTTTCGAAGTCCTCATCCTGGAGGGCATCCGCAAGCCGCTCGGCCGCGAAACCATGCGCAACGTCGAACTGGCCATCGGCCGGCGCGCGCGGCGCATCATGCCGTTCGCCATGATCGTGCTGTTCGGCGCCGGCCTGAGCATGGCCTGGCAATTCCGTGCGGCGCTCGCGCATCCTTTCGCCAGCAGCTTCGCCACGCTGCTGTGGATCAAGATCATCCTGGCCTTCAGCGTGCTGGGTCATTTCATCACCGCCATGACGCTCAGCGGCACCGGCAAATTGAAATCCCGCCATTTCCAGATCATCCACCTGAGCGTGTTCTGCCACGTCGTGCTGATCGTGTTTCTCGCCAAGGCCATGTTCTATCTGCAATGGTGAACGCGTCGACGCGACTTTTTCGAGACAGGCGCAATCGAATATCGATCCCAGGCGGCGATGCGCCAGGAATAATGCTTGGAACGCGACAGGGCTTACGATAGACTTGAAGGCGTGCAGTATTCATGATATTGCGCGCCTGCGCCATTTGAGATGAGCCGCGCATTCCGTGGGGGTCATATCAAATGGGTGGACACTCTCTTCGATCCCAAGGAGCATGACGATGGCAACCGCCAAGAAGGCCTCTGTCGCACCAGCCAAGAAATCCGCAGCCCCTAAGTCCGCATCCAAACCGGCAGCCAAGAAGTCCGCCCCGGCAGCCAAAAAAGCCTCCCCCTCCGCCACCGTCAAAAAAGCCGCGCCCGCCAAGAAAGCCGCGCCGGTAAAGGCCGCGGCCAAAAAAGCCGTCGTCAAAAAAACGGTTGCCAAAAAGGCCGCCCCGGTGAAAGCCGCAGCGAAAAAGGCCGCGCCCGCCAAAAAGACCGCCGTGAAGGCGGCTGCCAAGAAAGCGGCGCCGACCAAGGCCGCGGCAAAGAAAGCCGCGCCGAAAAAGGCGGTGGCTAAAAAAGCCGCACCCGCCAAGAAAGCCGCCGTGAAGAAGGTCGCGGCGAAAAAGGCCGCCGCACCCACCAAGAAGACCGCCGCCAAGCCCGCCGCGAAAAAGGCCGCCGCGAAAACCGCCGTGGCCAAAAAGACGACGGCGAAGAAAGCCGCCGCCAAAAAAGCGCCCGCCAAAAAAACGGCCAAGGCCCCCGCGAAAAAAGCGGCGCCGGCGGCCGCCAAACCCGAGCCTGCCCCGGCGGCCCGGAAAGCCGCAGCCAAGGCCGACACACCCGCCCCGGATGCCCGATCGGACAGCAATCCGGCGGCTTCCTGGCCGTTCCCCACCGCGAGCAAGCGTCCCTGAACGGGCGGGCGACGCAATCAGGCCCGGCGGCATCCGCCGGGCCTTTTTTGTCGCCGGGCGCGACCCAGGAGTCTGCTCATTCGCCAGACGGCCACGCTTGATGCGACAATGAACGCCTCTTTTCAGCAGCCCACGAGCACCGCATGGCCCAAGACATCCTGCAGTTCCTGATCGACATCGTTTTCCAGCTCTTCGGCATCGGCCTGATCCTGAGGGCCTGGACGTTCGCGATCCGCCTGCACCCCTTCAATCCGTTCTCCCAGGCCATCCTGCGAACCACGGAATGGCTGGTGAGTCCGATACGGCGGGTCGTACCCGGCAGCGGTCGCTTCGACTGGCCGAGCATCCTGGCCTGCTGGATCACCGCGATCCTGTACCTGCTGCTGACCTGGCTGATCGCCATGGGCGGCCTGATGCCCTCCATGTCGGCCATTGGCCCTCTGCTGCTGTCGGGCCTGCTGGTCGGCCTGAAATGGCTGTTCAACGTAATCGTCTGGGTGACGCTGATTCAGGCCATCCTGTCCTGGATCAATCCCCTGTCGCCCATCATGCCGGTGCTCTACACCTTGACCGCGCCGCTGCTCGATCCCATCCGCCGGATGCTGCCGCGCATGGGCGGGCTGGATCTGTCGCCCCTGGTGCTGCTGGTGCTGGCCCAGATCGCCATGATGGTGCTGAACCATCTGGTGTTCACGACCTTCGGCGCCTGACCGGATCGGCATTCAGACCGATCCGGCGCCATGGCACCAAGACAAAGGCCCGGCAAATGCCGGGCCTTTGCGTATCCGGAAACCGGATCGATCACATGGGCACCACGCGGGTCGGGCCGCCGCCGCTGATGACCTGGACGCGCTGGCCGGAACTGAGCGCCACATCGGCCGCCTGGGCGATGACGCGGGTTTCGCCGTTGTCCAGACGGACGGTGATTTCCAGGCCATTGGTCTTGCCGACCTGATTTTCGATCGCATTGCCGGCCAGGCCGCCCAGCAGGGCGCCACCGATGGACGTCAGGATCTGGCCACGGCCGCCGCCGATGGCGCTGCCCGCGACACCGCCCAGCGCCGCACCGCCCAGGGCGCCCACCCCGGAGGACTTGTCGGACTGGATGACCACCGGACGCACGGACACCACGGTGCCGTAGCGCACGATCTGTTCCTGTTGCGCCTGACCGTAGGTGTACACGGAACTGGAGGCGGTCTGATTGGCGCATCCGGCCAACGCCAGCAACGAAAGGGAAAGCCCGGCGATGGCGGCAAGACGCGCCGCGCGGGGGGGAAGAGCATGCGTGAGGATCGCCATGGGCTGACTCCTGAAATGAAAATGAGTGGCCGTATCCCGATCAGGCGAACAGGCCCGCATCGATACCGTAGTGCGTCTGCAGCACCGCCGCAATATCGTCGCGCGTCGGGCTATGATTCTGCGGACCTCTGTGGGCGATTTTAAAGCCGCCCATGACGTTCGCCAAGCAGCAGGCGTCCCGCAGGGACCAGCCGTTCGCCAGTCCGTAGAGCAGGCCGGCGCGGTGCGCATCGCCGCAGCCGGTCGGGTCCACGATCCCGGTCACGGGCGCGGCCGGGATGTCGGTGCGGCCATCGCCGACGAACAGCGAGGCGCCCTCGCCGCCTCGGGTCACCACGACCGCCCGCAGGCCTCGGGCCAGTTCCTGGATGGTGCGCCCCGTGCGCTCCTCGATCACGCTGGCTTCGTAATCGTTGGCGGTCAGGATGCTGGCCATGTCCAGCATGCGCAGCAGATCGTCTCCATCGAACAGCGGCATTGCCTGCCCCAGATCGAAGATGAAGGGGATCCCTGCGGCATGCAGGCGTTGGGCGTGGATGAACATGCCGTCCTTGGAATCGGGCGAGACGATGCCCCAGCACGCGGAATGGCCGCTCAAGTCGTTTTCGGCCGAACGCAGCATCGCACCCGGATGGAACGAGGCGATCTGATTGTTTTCCTGATCCGTGATGATGTGGCACTGGGCCGTGTAGGTGTCGGGCAGCAGACGCACCAGACGGGTGTCGATGTCCAGGTCGCGCAGGCGCTGCAGGTAGTCGTCTGCGTCCTGGCCCACGGTACCGACGGGCACGGGGCTGCCGCCCAACAGTTTCAGGCTGTAGGCGATGTTGCCCGCGCAGCCGCCGTATTCCTTGCGCAACGAGGGCGCGAAGAACGACACGCTGAGGGACTTGATGTTGTCGGCCAGGATATGGTCGCGGAAACGTCCCTCGAACACGGCGATTGTGTCGAAGGCGATGGAACCGCAGATCAGAACGTCCTTGGACATGGGGAGGGTATTCCTTCAGGGATAAAAGAGATCGAGCTGGTAGCCATTGATGCGCACGCCGCTCAGGGTCAGGGGGACACGCACCAGGACTTCGCCCCGGGCCGCGAAAGGCCCGGCGGCGCGTGCCGGCCCGAGATAGTCGGCGGGCGACAAATGACGACGCACCAGCAGCGTGCCGGCGGCGTCCTTCAGGTCCAGGACCAACGTCGGCCATTCCTGCGGCTGCTCGGCCTGGTTGCGCAAGGTGGCGTGCAGCACGAAATGCTGTTCTTCGGAAGCCTGGCCATCCGCCGGCCTGCCGGCCGCGGCATCGGTGTCGGCCGCCTTGAGCGCGGAACCGGTGATGGCGATCCGGGCGATATCGCGGGCATAGGGTACGCGGCATCGCAGCGGCTCGCAGGCCCGCTCCAGCGCGGGCCGCAACGCGGGCAGCAGCCGGGCGATATCGGCCCGGTAGACATAGACGGCCTGCGCGGCCAGCAGGACGAGCAGAAGGACGAGCAGCAACCGGGCGCAGAACCGCACGATGGCGTCCCACCAGCCCGGCGCGTCCTCGTCCCGCAGCAGGGGCGCGGCGGACCCGCCCTGGCTGCGATGGCCCGGCCGGGCCTCGACCACGAACGGCTCCGCCTGGGCGGGCGGCACGTCCCGGCCGAAAGCCTGCGCGGACGCGGAATCGGGCATCCAACCCTCATCGGCCAGAATTTCTTCGACCGGGCGCGGATCGGTCAGGCCGGCCGTTTCCCCGATGCGGGGTTCAGGCCGGTCATCGGGCCAGGGTGCGACGCCAATGCGGAATGCGGCCGTGGGTTCTGGTGGCGGCGCCACGGGCCTGCCCGGACGGATGACCTGGGGTGGCGGCGCGGCGGGCGGCTCGGCCGCGGGCGGGGTGGGCGCACGCGGCGGCGCCGCGGGAGCGCCGGCCTCGGATGCGTCGGAAACCACCTCGGCATAGCCGTCGAAAATATGGGCGCACTGCACGCAACGGATATAGCCCTTGCGCAGCTGCAGGTCCGACAGGCCCGCCTGGAACACGGTCCCGCATTTCGGGCAGCGTGTGGTCAGGTCCATCGCCACCGCCCTTCAGGCCCTGCGTCCCGCCAGGCAGACCCATCCGTCGCGGGCTGCCCAGACCCGCAAGGGCAGATGAGGCGCATAGGCCTGACTGACCTCGTCGGCCTGGCGTTCCAGGACACCGGACAGCGCCAGCCACCCGCCCGGAGCGACCCGCGTGGCCAGCATGGGCGCCAGCATTTTGAGCGGGTTCGACAGGATGTTCGCGACCACCACCTGGCTGGTCCCGGCGGGCAGGGCATCGGGCAGTCCGGCCTGGACGTCCACTCGATTGGCGGCCGCGTTGCGGGCCGTGGCCAGCACCGCCTGCTCGTCGATGTCCACACCCCATGTCGGGCCGGCGCCCAGCAGGCGGGCGGCGATCGCCAGGATGCCGGAACCGCAGCCGTAGTCCAGGACGGTCTCGCCGCCCTGCAGATGGGCCGCCAGCCATTCCAGGCAGAGATGCGTGGTGGGATGGCTGCCGGTGCCAAAGGCCAGCCCGGGATCGAGTTCGATGCGCACGATGCCGTCCCGGGCGCCGACCGAGGGCAGTCCCGCATCGTCGCGGTGCCAGCTCGGCACGATCCAGATGCGTTCGCCCACGACGATGGGTCCGAACTGGGATTGCGTCAGGCGCACCCAGTCGGCGTCCGGCACGTCGCGCAGGAACCAGTCGCCCGCCGGCGGCACCCGGCCGACCCGGCCCGCAAGCTGCTCGATCACCTGCGCGGGGTCGAGCCCGTCGGGCAGCAGCGCCAC
>Ga0172382_10012538_pt1 | contig 11038 bp, 7 predicted proteins | sample Leawel138RmetaG_FD_122245 | JGI IMG/M metagenome (GOLD analysis project Ga0172382, IMG submission 122245) | Leachate microbial communities from a municipal landfill in Southern Ontario, Canada - Leachate well 138R metaG | ecosystem: Engineered > Solid waste > Landfill > Unclassified | place...
AAAGAGCAGGTGAAGATTGCCTTTGATTATTTTAAGGCGAACGCATCTAGGATCAGCGGCGGGAGTAAAGTGGGTGAACATGACTTCCATTTGCACGCAGTCGAGCTTCAGAACACCGGGCCATTCAGTCACCTGGCGCTCTCCAGTCTTGTTGCATTTGCGTCAGGCCTCCTTGGTAAGCCTCTTCAGAACCAGATGGTGGTGCTGGGGGATATGAGTCTCGGCGGTTCCGTTACACCGGTAGAAAGCCTTGCTGAGTGCCTCCAAGTCGCTTTTGATGCAGGGGCCAAGAAAGTGGCCTTGCCAATGAGCAGTGCAGCAGACATCCCAACAATTCCGGCTGAGTTGTTTACCAAGTTTCAGACCAGCTTCTACGCCGACCCTGTTGATGCGGTGTTTAAGGCGCTTGGGGTGGATTAATGAAAAGCATCGAAATGAAATCAGGGTTAGAAGGACGTTCATGAAACAGGTTGAAATCGAAAATCAATTACGAGAAGTTGTCAGCAGGCTGATAACCGAGATTGATCTGGCAACGAAGCAAGGAAGGCTTGATGTTAACCTGATTTCTGAAGATGCCTGGATACCTATCCTGAAGGAGGTATACCAGTGCCCGAATCTTGTGAATCTGAATAGAAAACACAAGAACTTTCCCGGCATTGATTTAGGAGATGAGCAGGACCGGGTTGCCTTCCAAGTAACCTCGTCCACAGACATTGAGAAGGTCAAATCGACCTTGGAGCAGTTTAAGAAACGCAATTACAAGAATGCCTTTGACGAGCTCTATATATTCACGCTGCGTTCTAAGCAGAAAAGCTACTCTCAGGATGCTATTGATAACGTCATTGGTGATGAAATACGCTTTGATGTAAAGGAGCACATCATTGATCCTGGCGATATTTTGGCTCAAATAACCGGGTTACGATTGCCAGCACAAGAGAGAATGTTGCAGGAGTTTCGCACGATACTAGGAGATGTTGAAGCATCGGTCAAAGAGTTAAACGCGCCCGAGAATGCTCCGTATATCTTAGTTTCAAATCTCATTGAGGTTACACCTCCAAAGGAATTGTATGTAGCCGAATTGTGCATCGACGAAGAAAGCACAATTGCAGCGGCCAAGCGCGATTTAAACTACAACGGGAGACGCCCTAACAAGCATCTATTGGTGAGACTGGCTTTACAGCTCGCTGGGTTAGATTGTCATGGCTGGGCGATATTTGAGAATCGCATTTTCACGTTCTATGACATGGAGCGTGAGTCGGCTTTCAGATCCATAGTAGACGTTGGAAGTATCGAAGAGCTCACGACGGAAGATATTTCACAACATGAACTCGTTGAATATCAGAATCTATTCAAGTATCTGATGAAGGATACACTCCGGGATCAGCTTCATGCGTTCAATGTAAATTGGAGCAAGCAACAAAATCAATTTTACTTTTTGCCTGATGAAAAAGACTCTGAGCAGAGAAGGGAAGAATGGGTTGGTAAAAAGCTCTCACGAAGAAGAGTTTTTGAAAAGAAGTACCAGACGAAAGACCCAACAAAAGTAGCCTTCTTCAAGCACTTGGCATTTGACATCTCATTTATTGATGTTGACTCACAGTGGTATGCCACCGTTACCCCTAGCTGGTACTACACATGGAATCTGTATAAGCGCAATCGATTCCATGATGATCTTCTCTCAAAGCAGAAGCGTCTTGAGCATAACAATTCCGTCAGGGATCAAGTTAGATTCATCGGGTATTTCCTTGCTAATAGCCGTAACGATAACGATTTGATCTCATTTGGCGAATTGGTCGAATTCCAATGTTTGTCCAACATATCACTCGAAGAAAACGACGAGATGGAAGAAGTGTTGGAAGAGGAGGAAGCCAATGCAAATTAAGATTCTTGAGGAGCCGAAGCTGGAGTTTGCCAATGGAACACACATCTGTCCAAAAGCAGGCATTGAAACCCTTGGCGTATATGACAAAAACGATGAATTCCGGCAAAGCGAGTTGAGACTGGGAATCGTTGGACGCGGGGAAGGTGTCGATCTGTTAGATCTCTGGATAGCAAAATGCCAAGAAGGAATAGAGGGGAAGGAGTCAAAATATTCCAATCTGTTCAGAGGGTTCGGGGGATTCACGCAGCATCACGGTTTCTATGCAAAATTCCTGTATGGACCGACTCTAACCAGAACAATCCAGAAGTCAGAGCTAAACAAAACGCTGAAAATTCAATCCAGGGAAGAGCGAGTCAAGGTATGTGTTGACCTTTACTTCGATCAAATCCGGTTTCTTGCCGAGCATCGGCCTGTGGATGTCATTATATGCGTTATCCCAAATGATATGTTCGATGCGCTGACCAAGGAGAAGGGAAAGGATGAAGATCCAGAAAACTATGATGGCGACTCGAACGATGACAAATCCAAGAGCTCACTAGAGCATAACTTCCGCCGACTACTGAAAGCGAAGACTATGCATTTGGGTAAGCCGCTACAGCTTGTTTTAGAGAAGTCATTGTCCATTGATACCGGTAATAAGGGACAACAGGATGATGCGACGAGAGCGTGGAATTTTTGTACAGCCCTTTACTACAAGGGGAACAAAACAATTCCGTGGCGATTGGTGGAGGAAACACATAAGCCTAAGACTTGCTATGTCGGAATTGGATTTTATAAAAGTCGTGACAATGAGACCGTATCAACCAGTTTGGCGCAGGTCTTTGATGAGTTTGGACATGGCGTAATTCTCAGGGGAGCTCCTGTTCAGTTGGATAAAAGAGACCGCCGACCGTACATGAACGAGGAGCAAGCGTTCGAGTTGTTAATGAACGCTTTAAATGAGTATGACCACGCTTTGATGCAAATGCCTGCACGGATTGTCATTCACAAGTCCAGCAACTTCCGGGAAGAAGAGATACGGGGTTTTACCAGGGCAATAGAAAGCAAGGGTATACGAATGAAAGACTTCGTAACCATTATGGAGTCCAAAGTCCGTCTCTACAGCTACGAACAGTATCCCCCTGTGAGGGGAACATTGCTATCACTGTCGGAAAGCAAGGCCATTCTCTATACAAAAGGTGCGGTCAATTTTTACAAGACCTATCCGGGGATGTATGTTCCGTCTCCACTGGAAATCAGAGCTTTTGAACACGACTCTTCGTTGGAAGATTTATGTGAAGAAGTACTCGGGCTGACCAAGATGAACTGGAACAACACGCAATTTGACGGACGGTATCCGATCACACTGGAATGCTCACGGAAAGTTGGTGAAATCATGAAGTATGTTGAGGCTAACGAGAAGCCGCAAGTCAGTTATAGCTTCTACATGTGAGGGAGTCCCATGCCAATTTATGAATTGAGCGACACCGGTATTAAACGCCTACAGAAAACAACCTTTGCTGACCGAGGTATCCGTGAGCGGCAGGATATTCAGCGACTGTTGAGAGACCAGATCGAGATCATTTCCGACCAGACAATGGTGATTGCGGAAGAGTTCGGCGATTGGGATGTAAGCCGGAGGCGGATTGATCTGCTTTGCATCGACAAAGAAGCCAATCTGGTTGTTATTGAGCTGAAGCGCACTGAAGACGGTGGGCATATGGAGCTCCAGGCTATTCGCTATAGTGCGATGATCTCAACTATGACCTTTGACCAGGTTGTTGAGGCCCACAAGTCCTTCCTGACCAGTATCAGATCGGAAGAAGATGCTCAGCAAAGAATCCTTGAGTTCCTCGACTGGGAAGAGCCAGATGAGGACTCTTTTGCACAGGATGTCCGGATCGTTCTGGCATCAGCTGAGTTTTCTAAAGAGCTAACCAGTGCGGTGCTATGGCTTAACGACAAAGGAATCGATATTCGTTGCGTCAAGATGGAGCCCTTCTACGACGGGCAACGAATTCTGTTGGACATTCAGCAGGTTATCCCTTTACCTGAGACCGAACAATTTCAGGTCCAGGTGAGACAGAAGAAGCAGAAAGAGCAGCAATCCAGAACGTCATCTCGCGATTTCTCAAAATTCACTCTCTCGATTGGAGGGCGTGACCACCACGGTCTAAATAAGCGCAATCTTATGTACCAACTGGTTAGTGAAGTCATCCAAGGTGGAGCCAAGCCAGAAGAGGTCGCGGATATTGTTAGCTGGCGAAAAGGGAATCTCTTCGTTTGCTTTGATGGCTCACTCGATGAAGAGCAATTCGCAGAACAGTTAATGACGCTCGATACCGGGGGCAAGCTACCGAAGACCAAGCGTTATTTCTGCAAGCAGGAGGAACTATTTCACATTGACGGTAAGACCTATGCCATGACCAATCAGTGGGGGGTAAGAACGCTGGAGGCAGTGGATCGACTCAGCGAAAAGTACCCTCAGTTTGAAATCGCTATTGAGAGAGAATAGGCGGTTTCGGACTTCAAACATTTGGATGAAATATGGATGTTTCAAAGGGAGCGTAGATATTGAGTCAATTAATACAGTTTCTTTTGGTTCCCGATGGCAGCGCAGCACGCCGGCTTCGCCGATTATTGGCGACACAATCCCCGTGTATGGGAATCGTGGTTGGTACCTGGCCAGAACTGATCGAACAGGCCAAGAGCGCGTATGTCATTGCACCTCAGGTAAGTGACTGGACGTCTCAATTTCATACGGCGTTGGAACAGTTGCCCGATGCGTTCTGGTCCACCAGTTTTGAGGTGGCGCCTCAAGAAGTGGCGGCAGAAGTTGAAACCGCGCTATCCCTGGTTGTGTCTGCTACTCAGCCGGGCATAGCAATAAGTAGTGACGCACTGAATTTAGAGCGGATTGCCGATCGTCCCAGACAGCACCTTGAAGATATCCTGCGTTTGCTGGTTAAGTTGGATGGTCTGCTACCCGACGAGCTACTGGACATACAGCAACTACTTGCTACCGAACCCTCCGAAGCCATACGACAGATCGCGGTTTATTACGTGGAGGGATTTCCGTCGTTGACACGTTGGCAGGGGGCATTGATTGACAAGCTCAACGCGGATTCTGGCAGGGAACCTGACCCGGCATTGACAGGGCTTATCGCGTCACTCTTGCTTGATCCTTCTCCGGCTGCGCCACAGACCAGTCTTGACGCGATACAGCAGCGCCTGTTTGCCGTGCCAGAGGAGACTGCGCCGTTGGATGATGCTGTGCAATGGGTAGGCGTCAGGGATTTTCTGGAAGAAGCCGAAGTGGCAGCGGGCATGGCTCAGCAAATGCTGGCCGACACCCCTGGGCTCGCCCCAGCTGACATTGGCTTGCTGTTGCCTGATACCTTTGAGTACTCGCTGGCCGTCAACGATGCGTTTTCAGCGGCGGGTCTCCCGCTTTCCGGTTTGCCTGTGGATCACTGGCAGCGAGATCTGGGGCATGAGGCCCTGTTCCACTTTCTGTACTGCCGGCAAAAGCCTTCACCGGCCATGGCTCTGGCCGTTTGCCTGTCGTCTCCTTTAATGCCCTGGTCGAAAGAGCAGGGTGGCGAATTGGCTCAGGCCGTGATGGATGGCGATTATCAATTGCGCCCATTTTCGGCGACGACACGGGCTGCCCGGCAGATGTTGGAGCTGTTGCGTGAGGGCGATGAGCGTCCCGACACCTTAGCAGCGGCGATTCAGGACTTTGTCGGGTTGCTGGGCGGCAGCGAGCAATTGGAATCCCACGTCTATCACGCGAAGGCAACGGCCGACGAGTTGTGTGCGGCATTAACCGGCAAGACGGACATCGACTGGAGCTTACTGCGGCGTCTATCCAGCCCAAAGAACACCAGCACCGGGGAATCGCCCGATTTCAACCTGGAAGGGGTTACCGTGTGGCGTGAAGCTCACGAGGCCTGGCGCCCGGTTCGGTTTCTGCTGGTGTTGGGGTTCGCTTCGGGGCATTACCCGATGGCCACCAGCGATTCCGCGGTGTTTGTCACTGAGGATTTGCTGGCGCTTCGCGACACGCTCGGCTTATCGCTGGCAACACCTGCAGACCAAATGCGCGATCGACGGGCGCGATTTAAACGCCAATTGGCATCCGTTGCCGAGTTCGTCTGTTTCACGATTCCCCGCAGGGATGCCAGTGGCGCATCCCAGTCACCGTCGGAGTCACTGGTATTTATGGGCCAGTTGTACAGCGGTATCGATGACGGAGAGTCGCTGATTCTGGAGATGGATGTGGCGGCAGACCGCGATCGCATTCGTTTCCTGCCGCAGGCCGGATCACAGCCGCCGCAGCTACCGCATGCGATTGTCGCGGAAGATATGCAGTTTGGATGCGACCTGCTGGCGTTACGCACCGATGCCGAGGGCAACCTTCGCCCCGAGTCTCCCAGTAGCCTGGAGACATTGATGGTGTCCAGGCTGGCCTGGCTGTTACGCCGCATCAATGCGGAGCCCCAAGGCTGGGAGCCGGAGCGGCCCGATGTCATGCTCTTGGGTACGCTCACTCACCAGGTCTTGGAGGCGCTGTTTCAGGCATCGCGCCCGATACCCGACCCACAGGCCATCAGCGCACAAGTTGAGCCACTGCTGGACGCGGCCATCAGAACCCACGCACCCTTCCTCCGCGCTGCGCAGTGGCAGGTTGAACGCCGGCATTTGGCCTCTGGCATCACCAAGGCCGCCTTGGCCTGGCGAGACGTGTTGGCGACCCTGAATGCCGAGATTCTCGGTACCGAAGAGTGGCTGGAAGGGCACCTGGAAGGTCTGCCCATTCATGGCCAGGCCGATATATTGTTGGGCCTGCCCGATGGCCGATTGCTGGTGGTCGACTACAAACGCTCCAGTGCCAACAGCCGCAGACCCCGGATGCAGAAAGGCTACGACAGTCAGGCAAACCTGTACCGCACCATGCTGCAAACCGGTGGGCCTAAGAGCGAAGACAATACGGCCTTGCTGGAGAGACTGAAGGCCGGGGATAGCACCGGTATCGTCTATTTCATGACTAACGACCAGACGTCACTATCGGATGCGTTAGTGGTCGAATCTGGAGCCATTCCGGGCTGGGAGGTGCTGGATGGCGATGTGGCCCAACAGGCGATGACCCTGATCCGGGAGCGATTGGGCGAGGTGAGGGCAGGCCAGCTGTATTTGAATCGGGACGGCGATGCGGCGTTCTTCGATAAACAGGCAGGCGTGAAGCCCTATGCCCTGGAGAACAGCCCGTTGATTCCGCTGTTCACAATTCCCGGTGATGCCAGGGAGGTCGAATGATGTTGCCCGCACTCACCATTATTCCCGCCGGCGCGGGATCCGGTAAGACCTACACCATTCAGCAGCAGTTGGGTGAGTGGGTGGTTGCCGGATTGATTGCTCCCGAACGTATCGTGGCGGTGACTTTTACCGAAGCGGCTGCAGCAGAGCTGCGGGAGCGGATTCGCGCCAAGTTGCTGAGTCTTGGTCGTCTGGAAGAGGCCTTAAAGCTGGATCAGGCCTACATCTCCACCATCCACGGTTTTGGTTTGCGCTTGCTGACGGAATTTGCGTTCGATGCAGGGCTGTCTCCTCGGCCCCGACTGCTGAATGAGGATGAAGAAAATACACTGATTCGTTTGGCGTTGGCGCGCACCGAAAAGGCGGATGTCATCACCTCAGACCTGGCCAGATTTGGCTACAGCTTTGATTTTAACTCCCAGAAGAGCGCCGAAGAGGGCTTTCGCGATGATCTGCTGAGAATTGTCACCTTGCTGCGATCTGCCGGTTGGTCTGAGGAGAGCGATAGCTACTCAGCGTTTGCCGCCGATTGGATCAGAGAGCGCTACGGCGTCACCGGAGACGGTGACCAACTGACGGCACGGTTGCAGCAGGCGGCAAGTCGACTGCTGGAGGCCTTCCCGGAGAATTTATCGAGAGAATTTGGTAATAGCGCCACGGCTTCCAAGGAGTTTCAGCGCGACTATCGAAATTTGCGGGCCGCGGCGACAGGTGAAGGTTTAAATACTGATTGGAAACTGTGGAAAGAGCTGCGCGCGCTGCGCAAATCCAAGCGGGGTTGTCAGCTTCCCGATGGCTATGACGAGTTGGCCGATGCCGTTATCGAGGCCGCGGACGCCTTGCCTACGCACCCCGGCCCGCGTGAACAGGCCGTATTGCACATTGAATCCCTGATCGCCGCCGGCCAGGAAGTGCTGGTCCACTATGCGCAAGCCAAGCGTGAAGCGGGGTTGGTCGACTACGGCGACATGATCGCCATGGCCGCAGACATGCTGCGCAACCGCCCGGAAGTATTGAATACCCTGGCGCAGCGTATCGACTGCCTGGTTGTGGACGAGTTTCAGGACACCAACCCGCTGCAGTTTGCCTTGCTGTGGCAGTTGAGGGACGCCGGTGTACCCACTGTCACCGTCGGCGACTTGAAGCAGGCAATTATGGGTTTCCAGGGCGCCGACCCGCGCCTGTTCGATGCCCTGATACACCAGAATCAGGATGTCGCCAAGCCCTTGACCAGCAACTGGCGATCCCAGCCAACCCTGATGCACTTTATCAATGCGGTTGGCCCCGGCTTGTTCGGTGATGAATACGTGCCTCTGGCGCCGCAGGGGGCTGCGAGCACCCAGGAGCCGATCGAGCTGATTGATTTTCCGGTGAAGGCCAAAAAAGCCCAGCATGCCGTTCGGGCGCTTTCCGTTGGTGAGCGGCTACAGGCGATGCTGGAAGATCCTGCTCAGCAGATTCTGGATCGACGCACAAAACAGCTGCGTCGACTGCGTGGCGGGGATATCGCGGTGCTCTGTCCCACCCACAGGATGCTGGCAGATTACGCCGATGTGTTGCGGGCAATAGGGCTGCGGGTGCGATTGCAAGAGGACGGCTGGCACACTTCACGGGTGGTGCAACTGGCCTGCCAGGCCATGGCCTATGTCGCCAACCCGACGGATCGCCATGCAGCGTTGTACCTGGCCGTCACCGAATTGGGCAGTCTCGATTTGAAAACGGCACTGGAGCAGCTGATTACCAATGGGAAAATCGTCGATCCGGTGTTGGCACGGTTGGATGCGCTGGCCGCGAATGTCAGAGACCGTACTCTTTTTGCCCTGGTGGCTGACACCTGTGCGGCACTCAAGCTGTTTGACGAGGTGTCCGTCTGGCCGGATGCCGATCAGGCTCGCGCAAACTTGCTTCGCTTGCAGGCCGAGGCCGGCGAATACATGGATGCCAACCGTGAAGCACTCGCCAGCGGTGGCTACTACGGTTCCGGTATTCAGAGCTTTCTGGCCTGGCTGAACGCGAAGGTTGAGCAGAAGGACAAAAACCATCAGCCCGATCCGCGGGTGATCGACGAAGATGCCATTCAGCTGGTCACCTGGCACAGCTCCAAAGGCCGGGAGTGGCCAGTGGTGTTTGTGTGTGGCATGGATAGGAGTTTGAGCCCGGGATTGCCCAACATGGCGCTCGGTTACAGCACGTTTGAGGATCTCTCCCAGCTGATCGAGAAGGCGCAGATTGAGTACTCCCCCAAGTTTGCCGCCCCCGAGTCCGACGACAAGTTCCTCGAAGCGCTGGGGCTTGCCACCGAGCTTGAATCCAGACGATTGATCTATGTCGCCATGACCCGAGCACGGGAAAAACTGGTGCTGGAATGGCCGAGCTATTTGGCGGGTAAAGATGGACTCACCTATTGGTCAATTCTGGCAGCAGAGCTCACCCTATCGTGCCAAGACGCGACCATTGCCATTGGTGACAACTCGTTCCCTTGTGTGATCACGGAAGGAGAGTCGGAGCTACCAGAGGATGTCGGGACAGGCGGAGAGACAACCACCGACTTCTTGGCCACCATCGGCCGCCGGGCGATACAGCGCGGAATCGTTCCGCAGGGATTGATTCCGGACAGCGTTGTGCCGTCGGGAATGGAAAGTATTCAGGCATTAGAGGTGGCCAGGCAACCACTGGAGTTGATCTGCTACCACGAAGGGTTGGACCTGGATATCGAACTCACCGGCACGACACTCGGTACCTTTTTGCACCGCTGTTTCGAAATCCTCGGCGCTAATCCAGGACACGCTGCAAACATCTCAGGTATTACTGGGGTAGAACTCAGCGACGGTACCGCCGCCAGCATCGTCGCCAGTGTGAATAGCTTCGATCAATGGGTAGCAGAGCACTTCTCCGCAACAGCCATACATCGGGAACTCCCATTACTGGGGCTTGATGATAACGGCTCCGTAGTCTCTGGAACCGCCGACCTGGTGCTGGAAACAGACAGTGGCCTATGGATTCTTGACCACAAGTCAGACCAGATTGAGGATCCAGAAGCGGCATTCGGTGGTTATCGGCCGCAACTGGAATGTTACGCAAATCTGCTGCAGAGCATGGGGCATACCGTGCTTGGGGTAGGGATTAACTGGATTCGGCGAGGGGAGGTGGTGCTGCAGGCGTGGAGCGGGCAATAGAGTTTCGCGAGTTCTGCATGATCGTCTGGTGAATTCGAAAGGTGAGATCGCCAGATTTCGGCTAAAGAGCGCTTTGGTCAGAACACGGCGCCTGAATCGTTGTAAATATGAACGGTTTACACTATTCTGCCAAAAACTGACAGATTTTCCTTCGCTATGCCAGATAAGCCAGTGGACGCAGAGATTCTTACGATCAAAGAGGTCTCGGAGTACCTGAAGGTAACCGAGCGGACAATCTATCGCCTTGCTGCAGCCAAGAAGATCCCGGGATTCAAAGTCGGAGGCGCTTGGCGCTTCTCCAAGGCAGAGATCGATCAATGGATACGACGCCAGTCTGAGGATGGGGAATCGGATGCGGACGTCGCCAATACGGAGGAAAAAGATGACGACTGAACAGTCTGGGGTTAATGAACAGATGGAACAGTCGCTGATAGAGATGGCAGTGGAAAGTTGGCGATTTGCGCGCCTGTTCTCGCGTGTCGTCAACAAACTGGATGCAGGGGAGTCCAGTCGTTATGTCAATCAGCTGCGCTACTTCCAGAAAAAGCTCGAAGAGAGTCTGACGTGGTCCAATGGATCTGCACACCCCAGTTAAGAGAAAATGCCCTTAACTGGAGGAAATTGCATGACCACGAGAAAACAGTATTCCAAGGAGTTCAAGCTGGATGCCATCAGCCTGGTA
>Ga0172382_10012540_pt1 | contig 11038 bp, 9 predicted proteins | sample Leawel138RmetaG_FD_122245 | JGI IMG/M metagenome (GOLD analysis project Ga0172382, IMG submission 122245) | Leachate microbial communities from a municipal landfill in Southern Ontario, Canada - Leachate well 138R metaG | ecosystem: Engineered > Solid waste > Landfill > Unclassified | place...
ACAGCTATCCGCAGTGCTTGAAAGGTTCGCTTAGCCGGGTGCGGGCCCCCTCTTCTGGCCCCCGCGGGTATAGCCTGCTTGATTATTTTCACCAATTCAGCCGTGGTGTTTATTTCACGGGCTTCTCTGACCCTTATTATGTACTTAGCTATTCTGGCCGCCCACCGCTCCTCTCCGTATTCACGAATTATCGAGGCCAGGTCCGATTCCGGCAGGCTGTTGACCAAATGCTTGGCGGTTACAGGACCGGCGGGATCCATGCGCATATCCAGCGGCGCGTCGTGCATGTAGCTGAATCCCCGGGCGGGGTTGTCCAACTGGTATGAACTGACCCCCAGGTCAAAGCAAAAGCCGTCCACGGCATCTATATGTAACTCATCAAGTACTCTGGCCAGACCGTCAAAGTTTGACCGCGCCAGGGTGAAACGTGCTGCAAAGGGCGTCAGGTTATGCGCAGCGGCCTGCAGCGCCTCGGGATCTTGGTCCAGGCCTACCAGATGCACACCGGAACAGGTGTTTTCCAGTAGCAGGCGGGCGTGTCCGCCGCCACCCACAGTGCAATCAACAAATATTCCCTCCGCACCTGGATTGAGCCCTTTCAACACTTCGGCCGGCAGCACCGGAAGGTGTGCAAAAGGTATTTTTTCAGGGTATAAATTATTAGAATTTTTAGTTAGATCGGAATTAATTAGATCGGAATAAGTAGGCACAGTATCAAATCATCCCCGGTTTATATTCCAAGGTCGAAATCCACAATCTTTTCGGCAATTTCCTCCACCGATGATGCCGATTCCGCGTTGTACCGTTCCCAGCGTGCCTGGGACCAGATTTCCACACGGCTGGAGACACCTATAACCACCACTTCTTTCTCCAAGGTGGCGTGCTCCCTTAGATTGGCGGGTATCAAAACCCGGCCTTGTTTATCTACTTCACATTCGGTGGCACCGGCAAAGAAAAACCTAACGAAGGCCCGGGCGTCAGCCCTTGTAAACGGCAGGGACCGCATCTTTTGCTCTAAATTGGACCATTCCTGAGGGGGGTAGGCAAAAAGACAGCCGTCCAAACCCTTGGTCACAACGAACCGATCGCCAAGACCTTCGCGGAAACGGGCTGGAATAATTAATCTTCCCTTTGTATCAATAGTATGTTGGTATTCACCCAAAAACATGCCGGGCACCCCACGGACTATTCATTACTAACCACTTCACACCACTTTCCACCACTTATTCTATACTTATTTCCTAAATCCTTCAAGAGCTTTTAACTATCGGAAAAAAATTTAAGCCGAAAGCATTCGCTGCTTTCGGCTTAAATGAGTTAATTTATTTCAGGTTTGGCTGATCTATGAATCTATTTTACGGTTTTGATTACCACAATTGCGGTCTTTTTTAGGTTGCCCGCCCTTTTTGCCACCACTCAACAGCACCAGCCCGCTTTGAATCCGTTCGCTGATCTTATCCCTGGCAGAACTGGAGCCTAAATAAACGGCACTGCCCGCACTTTGCCCGTGTGCCAAGGTAGCGGCAGATTCCGGCATAAAGATTGTTAGGTCGGCATTACAATAAGGACATTCCCACTTGCCCTGCGAAACGGCGGAAAATGAATCTCCCTTGCAATAAGGACAACTTTTCTTATACATCGGTTAAAACCTCCCTGTTAAAGAGTGTGCAAGTATTTACCTGCCGGCAGGGATACATTAAATCATCCGCCGGTACGATTTTTTAACCCATCGGCATTAGTAGATCGTTTAAATTCTTAGCGATCATTTTGTTTCAGGACATATAAGCCAGATATACAAACCCTGCGTGAAGCGCTGTTATTAAAGTGTAAGTGAAAGCAATTAAATTCAACCCGATATTAACCAGTAGGGGTCTGCGTTTTTCCAGGTAAAGAAGGACAATCAACAAGGCCAGGGTGTAACCGTTTTTAATAATGAAGAAAAGGATCAGCGGCTGGTTCATCAGGGGGGCTAGGATGATATTCATTTCCAATAAGTATCCGGCTTGCACCCCCCACCAGCTGAGTAAACAATCCATCACGCACATGGTAAAAATGAGGCCGGCTTTGTAAACGGCACTCATAAGGATCCCTCCTGGAAGTTCCAAGTAACATCCATAGAAAAAGTTAACCCATGAAATAATGCCCAACCTAATTAGTAGTTTATGGAAAAATTGTTTATATTAAGTATATTAAACCATATGGTTTATCTTTTCTATCCCTAGTATGAATTTATTCAGTTGATAAAAAACTAATCCACAGAATATGTAACTTGATAATTGGATAGGAGGCTACCCATTATTTGAATAGCCGACTTAGTTTTGTCCTCCAGTCTTTACCAGCTTTCACAGGCTAAGGGTTCAATACTACTGCGGGCTCATCTGCCACCCGACACCACGTATCCTCTCCCTTGCGTTTCCGCTTGTTTGAGTTTACCTACTTTAGTCTGCAGGATGGTGCCAGGCTTCCCCGGTTAAGTTTGCTTGCCTGAACTTGAACCCATCCGTCCTAACCTCCCAGGTTATCCAGCTTTTGGGCTTTCCCACTTTTAGCAGGGTTACCCACCTGGTAGGCCAACTCCGGTTCGCTTACGCTATGTTCCAAGTTCCCCCTTCGGCATCCTTCAGACCCCACCGTTACCAGTTACGCCCTTGCCTACGGGTTGTCTTCCCGCTGGTTAGGTGACAGGGTTTCTTTCAACCCATCGGCTCGGCAGACATGCCGGGCAAACTAAAAAAGCGCCTCACTTCGTGAGGCGCTCTCCTATTTAGAAAATATTATCTAATTCGCCAAGCCGAGAGTCTTTGGGTCGCATTTCTCCTCCACACTTTTCACAAGTAAACCTGGGCGGAACAGTGGTTTCGGCAGCGGCCTTAAATAAAATACCATAAACAGCTCTTTTATTTTGATAAGCAACAGAATTTAAAGTATCAAGAATAGTAAAAACGATATGAAAATAACCGACATTAAGCAAGTCGTCTTTCCTTGCGTCAATCCAACGTTCCTGACTTAGAGTTTGGCACTTTGGACAATGGCGGTTACGGCAGGAATTGTAAGAAATACGTGTAAAACCGCATTCATCGCACTCATTGATGGTATGAGTAACTCCTGCTGCAAAACTATTGTTATAATGGAGCATTCTGTTAAGTTTTGTTAAAAGCCTCCAGTATACCCATTTCTACTGCGGTTTTGTTCATAGTTTTGTAAAATTTTTTTTCGCGCATTAAAAAGGGCTACTTTTATATACCCAACCCGGGTCAATAAATCAAGAGCGCTGTCGAATTGGTGCCCCACTTGGTTGGGCAGATGGGCATCAGAGCCCGTGGTTACAGGCACGCCGTTGTTTCGACACGCCCGCAGGAAACCTTCGGCTGGGTATATTTCACCGGTCGGGACGCGCAGGCCGGCGGTATTGATTTCTACGCAAACACCGGCTTCGGCAAAGACCCGCGCTGTTTCATCGTATAAAACCTGCAGATTGCAGCGAGGTTTAAAACCGAACTTTTTGACCAGGTCCGGGTGGGCCATGATATCAAAAAGGCGGCTTTGGGCTGCCTGCCGCACAAGTTTAAAATAGCGGAAGTATAATTCATCCAGATCGCAGGTTTCATACCGTTGGATGTAGGCCGGGTTGTCGAAGCCCCAGCCGTCTACGTAATGCACCGATCCCAGTACGTAATCAAAGCGATACCGTTCCAGGATGCGGCGCAGCTTTTCCTCGTACCCTGGGATGTAGTCGGCCTCAATGCCCAGGCGGATGGTGATATCGGGGTATAGCCCGCGAAGCTTTCCAATCTCTGCCACGTAGTCTGCCAGGTCGCACTCGGGCATGGCCAGTTCGGGATCGCGGTCTCCTTCTGCCAACCAGTACATAGGCACGTGGTCGGCAAAGCCTATTTCTTTTAAACCCAGGGTCAGGGCCTGCTCAACATATTCTTTCATACCTCCGGAAGCATGCCCACATCGGGCGGTATGTATATGGTAGTCTGGAAGAAGCATGATATAACCCCCTCATTCTGTAGGTAGTAGGGGCGCGTTTTAAAGTAAGCGATACATAAAAAAGGGGACAGGCAACTTTTTAAAAATGCAAAAAAGTAGCCTGTCCCCTTTTTTGCGCAGGGTTTTATTTTTATTAACGTTAAGAGGCAGCGTTTTTAGCCATTTCCTTCACTTTTTCCGAAACCTCGCGGGTAAGCTCGTAAATGCGTTCCGCCAAGGCGGGTTCCAAAAGACCGGTGCCGCAGGCCGGGGTAATTAGGCTCTGCCGTAGGATCATTTCCCGGTCTACTCCCCTTTTGATCAGCTCAGCCCACAGATTATCCAGGCGTTGCAACAATGAGTTGGCGTCTTCTTCAAAGGCCTTGTCAAAGGTGGGCACGATGCCCCAGGCCACTACCCCGCCCCGTTCCAGATATGGTTTCATTTCCTTCACGTAGGGCAGTAGCGATTCTCCATACTGATAGATATCCAGGTTGACTATCTCCAGGTCGGATTCGTAAAGTACCGACCAGTCGATGGCGTCGCAGGAGTGCACCCCGGCAATTCCGCCGGCGGTGTGTATAGCAGCAAAAATAGCGTTCAGGTCGGCCAGCACCATTTCCCTGGTTACGGTGATGTAACTGCTGCTGCCATACACCCGGACGCCCGGCTCGTCAATGAATATAATTACCGGCAGGGCAAACTTGCTCAGCTCGGAGATTTGCCAGCAGGCATGCATAGCCAGTGTTTTCACCAGCAGTTCGCGTAGTTGGTCCTGGTAGTAAGCAAGGCGACCACGCTCGTCCTTCAATTGAAACCCTACCGTTAGCGGTCCGGTCATGTGCCCTTTCAGGTAGCGGGCCGGCCCGGTGCCGTTTTGACTAAGGTCGTCCACGAAGGCATAAAACCCCGATGCCGAGGCCGGCGGGAAGGCAAAAGTGGCCAATGCCTCCGGGGCACCGAACTCGGCGTCCAGATATATGGTATAGAACTCAGTCAGCCGCTCGGGCCAATCCGGTGCATCCACCGGGAAAACAACTTTGTCGCCTTTTTTTTCAAGCAGGCCCATGCGTACCAAGGGATCCAGAAACTGGTGCACGAAGCCTTCGTCCCCGCCCAATTGGGGCATCTGCGGCCAGTGGGGCGCCTCGGGCATGTTTTCTTTAATCAGCTTAAGTGCGGTTTCGGTATCCTTAAAGGGCAGACTGCCGATGCCGGTGACCATGCCCCGGGGTATAAAGTTCAAATGTAAACCCTCCTTCTTTAAGCAAGAATACAACTCCTTTTCCTAAGGCAAACCGCGAAAAAGGGGACAGGCAACTTTTTACAGAGCAAAAAAGTAGCCTGTCCCCTTTTTTGCCATCTTCTATTATTACTTTAGTATAATACCAAAGAAATTGCAATTAGGGGTCAAATTATTGACTTGTCTTTGGACCACGATTCTAGGCGGCGCTTTATTTCATCCACCATTGCCTCCGCCGCAGTTTCTCCCTGGTGGATGCAGTAATCAATCCGGTCAAAATCCCAGGGGCCCATGTTTTTAATCACCGGGCGGATCACCACATCAGCGTACTGCTCCAGTTTCAGGTTGATGCTTTCGGAAGACACTATCTCCAGGCTTTGGGTTAAAATGTCAACTATACTTCCCACCGGATGGGGAAGGTGCCCGCTATAGCCCACATCCACGGCGACGATAAGATCAGCGCCCATTTGACGCAGCACGTAAGCGGGAATGTTTTCCCTGATGCCACCGTCCACCAGCAGCCTTTCACCCATTCGCACCGGTTCAAAAAGCCCGGGCACCGCGGTGCTGGCTCTTACTGCCGTAGCTACGGGCATCTCCTGAACAAAAACGTCTTTGGGCGGAATAATGGTACGCACTTCGAAGGCTTCTTCCCGAAAGATCACCAACGTTCCATCTCTGGCATCCACCGCGGTAATGCCCAGCGGGATTTTGGTCTCCCCAAACATCCGCTGCTTACCAAGCAGCCTGTTCATTAACGCTTTTAGTTTGCAGCCGTTCATCAACCCCAGCGGACGACGGCCAGGAAAGGGAATACGCAGTAACTGGCAGAGGCAGTCTACAGACATTAAAAGAAGGTTCACAGCTGCCGGGCCGTAATCAAAAACGTCCCAGGGATTTAAGGCAAAGGTTATTTCCTCCATCTTACTGGGAGTATATCCCGCCGCATAAAGCGCTGCCACAATACTCCCGGCGCTAGTGCCCGCCACCATGTGCACCGGGATGCCTGATTTTTGGAATGCTTTAAGCACCCCAATGTGGGCGACACCACGTAAAAATCCGCCGCCCAGTGCCAACCCCACCGCGGGTCCGTTGACCATCACCAAACACCGCCCAGCCTGTAAAGTATTATACTATTCTATTCGGCTAGGGCGGTAATGTGTGATTAATCCTCTGTCTTTAACTGCTCGAGTTCCTCTTCCAGTTCCCTTATTCTCTGGGTTCGTTCGTTCGCATCAAAAAAAGGGGACAGGCTACTTTTTACTTTCTCTGACTTTGATTAAGATAGTAGCTAACTATGTCTTTTCACCAAAATAAAAATCCATGTCCGTTGACATGGAAAACAAATTACCCGTTATTCTGCTGTGCGCATTTCTGGCACCAGCCGAATATCTTCAGCTCATGGTCGGTAATCACAAAATCGTACCTTTGCGTCACCCGTTGTTCCAGTTCTTCCAGCAGGTCTTCGTTCACTTCCAAAATCCGGCCGCAGTTAATACAAATTAGGTGGTGGTGCCGGTGCCCCTCTTTGCTTTCAGAGCCGAACTCGTACCGCTTTCTTCCATCCCCAAAATCCATGCTGTGGATAATATCAAAATTTGTGAATAGTTCCAAAGTGCGGTACACGGTGGCCAACCCTACGTCGGGAGCCCTGAGTTTAACTAAATTATACACTTCTTCGGCGCTCAGGTGCTTATCTTTGCTTTCAAGTAAAACCTTTAGTACATGCTCCCGCTTGGGGGTCATCTTATGGTCATTGGCGCGCAGTTTCTCTTTAATCTCCCCTATTACCCTGCGCATGCGAGGTCACCCCCAACATTTCATTCTGATCGTGACATAATTCGGGACATTCCACGACCCCAAAACCCTACCCATGGGCAAAGGCAGTGTCCCCTTTCATACTTTTGGTTACATGAGTTGTATCCTCTAACCTATTATATATAAAATTTAACGCTCATGTCAATATGAACGTATGTCAACAATAAATAGTTTATACACCTGTAATATCGTAGTGCCGCCGGCCAATAAGAATATAGCACACGGGCAAAGGAGGCACACTAGTTTGCTAACCGCTTTTGGCGCATGCGTCGGCCTTTATTTTTTACTGCGGGGCATGCGGATCATGAAGGAGGGATTGGAGAACCTTTCCCGGGAAAAAATGAGACGTTCCTTAGCCGTGCTGACGGCAACGCCGGTCCGCGGTGCATTGACCGGTGCATTACTGACCACGCTAACCCAGAGCAGTACTGCCATATCGGTGCTCTCGGTAGGTTTCGTCAACGCCGGTCTGATGGGCCTGGAACAGGCGGTAGCTATCCTTTTGGGGGCCAACGTGGGTACATGCGTTACAGTGCAGCTTATTTCGCTTGACCTGGTCCGGTTGGCCATCCCTGTTGCCATGCTGGGTCTGGCGCTTTGGGCACTACAAGGACGCAGACCGGCGGGACAGTTGGGGCGTGCTTTATTCGGTTTTGGATTGGTTTTTACCGGTCTGTGGTTAATGGCCAAATCCCTGGCGCCCTTGCAACATGCGCCGTGGTTTATGGTTACCATGATGTATTTGCAGCATAACCACCTGCTGTCGGTGCTGGCCGGTGTACTTGCCTCGGCGCTGCTACACAGCAGCGCTGCTGCAACGGGCATCGTAATGCTTTTGTCCAATCAGAATTTAATTGCATTACCTACCGCGGTGGCCATGGTGCTGGGTAACAACATCGGCACCTGCATAACCGCAGTGTTGGCCAGTATTGGTGGGCCTCGGGCCGGCAAACAAGTGGCCGCCGCCCACGTATTGCTCAACATACTGGGAGCGGTACTATTTCTGCCCCTGATTAAGCCATTTGCTCTGTTGGTGGGACTAACCGCCGGGGAACTACCCCACCAGGTGGCTAACGCCCATACTATATTCAACGTCGCCAGCAGCCTTGTTGTTCTGCCGATATTACGTCCCTTTACCGCACTAGTACGCCTTCTAGTACCAAACCGCAGACGATAATCCAGGCTGGGGTCAGGTCATGCAGTTATTCATGCAGTTATGCAGGGTCTGACCCCCTCACATTACCGGCGGTAATCGCGTTTAGGGTAGGTCAGCCTGGACCGGTTCCTGCGCCGACGGACATTAAACCAGCTTAAAATCAAAAGTATAGTAATCCCACCCAGCAGCCATACCCAGGGGTAACTGGTGGTACTACGCGGAACGGCGCTCACTGTCACCAGGTTTACCCGACCCAACTCCCGGCCTTGGGCTTCCAATACCAGCTCGCCCAGGTGTTCCCCGGCTTCCAGAGGTGCTTCTATGTTTTCGGCCAATTCAACCCGGCGGGTAATCTCCGGTTTGCCTTCAACAGGAAAATTATAATAAAAGTATCCTGCAGTTTCTAGTACTGCTTTTTCCGACCCATTTTTCACCGGGGTATCGGTAATCATCTGCCGCGGTGTCATTAGTTCCACCGGCGCAAAGGCCTGAAAGCCGTAATCCAGCAACGCAGCAACATCACTCCACAGGTTGGCGCCCTGGCTGCATAATACCACGGCAATCAGCTCCCGCCCGGCCCGCCGGGCCGAGGCTACAATGCACTGCCCTGCGTCCACAGTATAACCTGTCTTAATGCCGTTGGCCCCTTGATAACCGTAATAACCTCCGGTCAGGAGCCGGTTATGGGTGTAAAAGTCTTCCTGCAGCGGCCCGTGAATCTGCTCCAGTTTTTCTACGCTCTGCAGCACCTCAGGTGACATGTACTTTTTCCGTTCCAGCTTAATGTTCACAGTGCCTGCAATACGGCGAAATGTCTCGTTTTGCATGGCTGCACGCCCAATTAAAGCCAGGTCCCGGGCGGTGGTGTAATGATCGGGATCGGGCAAACCGTGCGGGTTGGTGAAGTTGGTGTTACGGGCACCCAATTCCCTGGCCCGCTGGTTCATCATTTTAGCAAACCCGTCCACCGAACCGCCAAGATGTTCGGCGATGGCCTCAGCGGAGTCATTGGCCGAGGTCAGCAACAGCATGTACAACATGTGTTCCATGGGCAGTTTTTCCCCGGGCTGCAGACCTACGCGTGAACCGTCAACCGAGGAGGCCTGCTGGCTAACTTCCACCATTTCGTCCAAGGACGACTTTTCCAGTGCCACCAGCGCGGTCATAATCTTGGTGGTACTGGCCGGGTACATTTTCTGTTTCGCTTCCTTGCCGTAAAGCACCTGACCGTTTTCTGCGTCCATCACTAGCACGGCCGTGCCTTCTATAACAGGTTCGGTGGGCGGCTGGGCCACCGCTGGATTAGCAATGGGGAATATAAACAATATCACTGTATAGATAATAATTATTTTCCTGAACAAAATATTTCTCCCGTTACATGTTAAATTCTCAAGATATGGGTATATAAAAAAACTAACTTCTGAGTATTTAAAAGACTTAAACAACTTTTTTATTTTATCACAGCCCAGGATGTTTAACCAGTTCCCCGCTGCCGTGAGGCCGCCACGGTTACAAAAAGCGCCAGTATCACTACCAGTGCAGTTAAGGGCAGCACCAGCGCAGAACTGATACCCTGGAAGAAATGTACCAGGTGGGCCACCAACCCGCCAAACAGGAAGGCCAGGAAGAATATGGCCAGCCATATAGCCGCCCCTTCCCGCCAGCCCCGTTCCTTAAAAATAATCAACGTCGTGGCAATACAGGGCACAAACAGAGTCAGGGTAACCAGGGCCACGAACGTCTGCAACGGCTCCATGGGGATGCTGATAATCCCGGCGGTGCCAAAATCACGGCGAATAAAACCCATAATGAACGCATAGGCGGTTTCCCCGGGCAGCAGCAGCCAGCCAGTGGTTAACGGCTCCATAGCGTGTTCAATCCGCTCCATTAGGCCGGTTACCCGCAGCATGCTTAAAGTTAAAGCACCGCCCAGAAAGATTGGAAAAGCTTCCTTAATAAAGCCGAAGGTCCGGGCCCATGTTTTCATCAGCACATTGCTCGGCCGGGGCAAGCGCATGGTGGGTAAATCGATAAGTAGCGGCACGGTGTGCCCGGGCAGGAACCGCCCCAGCACGGTGCCCACCCCCAACATAATACTCAAAATCAATAACCCATACAAAATAACATAACCTGCCCCCAGGCCGCCCAGAATGGCTGCTACAAAAGCCAACTGGGCCGAGCAGGGCACGGTAAGGGCTAGCAGGAACGTGGCGATACGCCGCTCCCGGTCCGAGGCCAACATACGAGTGGTGATAATGGCCATGGTTACACAGCCGAAGCCCAGCACCAGCGGGATTACCGCCTGGCCATTCAGCCCCAGGTAACTCATCACCCGGTCTGTCAGAATGGCAATGCGGGGCAGATAACCCGAGTCCTCAAGCATGGACAGTACTAGGTAAAAACCAGCCACCAGTGGGAACAATAAGCCAAACAGGTAAGTAACTGCCATCGTTAATAGCCCGAACTGCCCGGCCAGGATTGTGCCCAGCGTAGCATCCAGGTCAAGGAATCGGGACAACAGCGACCGCACCAACGGCTCGTAGTAATCACCCATTAACGTACCTTCGGTAAAACCAACCACTGTTTGGGCAAAGAAAACGCCCACCAGTTCGTAAGTTAACCATAAAGTAAATATTAAAGCCGGGATACCGGTCAGGGGGTTAATCAGCCAATGTCCCAATCGGGTGGCCAACCCGGCGTCAGCACCTCTCTCAAACAGTACAGCTGAGGCAGTATCGTTAACCCGACGCCGCCTTGTAGCGTAGATGGCTTCCCTCTGCTGACCCGGTTCCACCCCGCGGCGGGCGGAAACGTCGGGATCACCTTCCAACACCAGCAGTGCTTCG
>Ga0172382_10012541_pt1 | contig 11037 bp, 12 predicted proteins | sample Leawel138RmetaG_FD_122245 | JGI IMG/M metagenome (GOLD analysis project Ga0172382, IMG submission 122245) | Leachate microbial communities from a municipal landfill in Southern Ontario, Canada - Leachate well 138R metaG | ecosystem: Engineered > Solid waste > Landfill > Unclassified | place...
CGCTACCGGTACCGTCTATGGTCTGGTGTATTCGGGGATGGACGTCGGCGCGTCCCTGGCGCCGGTGGGTTTCGGTGTGATGCTTGATGCGGGGCTGGTGCGTGGCCCCTGGGTGGGCGGGGCCATCTTTTTTGTGGTGGCCGCGGCGGCTGCACTTGTGATCGGTCGTTCGGTGGCAGCCCGTTCGTAAAAAGGGGGGCTGGTCGCAAGCGCTGCAGCGCTACCCCTGTGGTCAACGTTGTGTACCCTGCACCGCGTCCTTACTGGCGCGGCGTGCGTTGTGCACCCACCTGCACCGGGTGGCTGCTGCGCCAGGGGTTGATGTCCAGGCCACCGCGCCGGGTGTAGCGGGCGTAAACGGTTAATTCGGCGGGTTTGCACTCGCGCCAAATATCGCAGTACATGGTTTCAACACAGTGTTCATGAAACTCATTGTGCTGGCGCAACGACACAATATATTGCAGCAGGCTGGCAGGGTCGATTTTCGGGCCGGTGTAGGTAATTTGCACACTGCCCCAGTCGGGCTGGCCGGTAACCGGGCAGTTGGATTTCAGCAGGTCTGATGCCAATGTTTCTGTTACAAGGGTTGCCGGGTCGCAGCGAAGCAACCCTGGCGCGGGCCGGTAGTGCGTAATTTCCACATCCAGACCATCAATGTTTGTGCCGTCCAGCCCCTTGCACAGTTCACTGTGGTGGGGGCGAAGCGGTGTGATTTCGATACCCATCGGGCCGCCGCTCGCGGCTTCAAGGTCTTTCCGCATGGTGCCAACGACCTGGTCAAGGCTGTCAAACCGGCTTTCATTGAATGAATTCAGGTATAGCTTGAACGATTTTGACTCAATCAGGCGTGGCGTGCTGTGCGGTACGGTAAACAGGCCCATGGCGACCACGGGTTTGCCTTTCGGGTTCAGTCACGAAAGCTCGTAGGCCGTCCAGATATCCGCACCGTGCCATTGGGGCAGGGGGCCCAGCGTGGCGCGGTTGGTGGCGCGGTCGATTGCGAACAGCACAGAGGCGTCGTAGGTTTTCGGGTAGGTTACGCTGTGCCCCAGCGGTGCGTTGGCAAGATCTTTATGGGTCATGGTCGGTAGCGTATGAACAGATTTAAAAGCAATTAGTGCAGCGCACAAACAACGCATTGTAGCGGCGCTTGATTTACATCAACCGGGCAAACCCGCGCTTGGGCTACATTTCAGCTCATGTCAGCCTGGACTTTATTCGCCCCGCCCAAGAATCTCTCGCCTGCCGATCGTAACGAGCGGCGGCATATGCTCGCGCGTCTGGGGCTGGCCTGGCTGGGCATGATGCAGGTCATGATGTTTGCCTTCCCGGGTTATCTGCGAAACAAGCCCATGTCGCCCGAAGACTTGTCGTTTCTCGACGAGGCCATCATTTTGCTGAACTGGATCAGTCTGGTGCTTACGGTGCCGGTCGTATTGTATTGTGCCTGGCCGGTCTGGAAAGGGGCTTTGGCACGCATTCGCAAGGCCGGCATCAGCATGGATGTGCCGGTGGCATTGGGTATTCTTGCCGCTTTTGTTCCCAGCACGTATGCTACGTTGGCTAACCAGGGTGAAGTCTACTTCGAGTCAGTCACCATGTTTGTAGCGTTTCTGCTTACGGCCCGCTATCTTGAATACTGCGCACGCCAGTCGGTTCAGCCCGGTGCGGCCGCTCAGTCGGTGGCCCACCGGCGCATCGAGTCTGCCCGTGGTGCCATGTCGGCAAGTTCCGACCAGGTGGCACTCTGGTTTACGGTCGTTCAGCTGGCCCTGGCGTTTATTGCCGGGGGTATCTGGCTTTCGCTGGCGCCCGAATATGCCGTTGCCGTTACCGTAGCCCTGTTGGTTATCAGCTGCCCGTGTGCGCTGGCCATGTCAGTGCCTACGGCCGTTTCTGCAGCGCATGCAGCCGCCATGAACCGCCCCGATTTGTCGGGGGCCGAGCTTGATGCCCTTATTGTTGCGGCCAAGCGTACCGCCAACCAAAGTTTGTATGGTTCCATGCTGTGGCATTTGTTGCTGACCCCTCTGGCAGCATTGGGTTACGTTCAGCCCTGGCTTGCTGCCATTACCATGCTGATATCGTCGCTGGCAGTTGCGGGCAATGCCTGGCGTTTGTACCGTCGCTGGTCGGGTGGGTCGGCGTTGCCGTTGTCAGCGGTTGTTCAGGGTTAGGGCATTATCATGGGCGCGTTGTACCTGCTCTTGCCCATTTCGCTCATTCTGGTAATTGTTATCGGCGTGGCGTTCTGGTGGGCCATTTTTGCCGGGCAGTTCGACGACACCGATGCGGCAGCGCGGTCAATTCTGGAAGATGACGACTCAACGGGGCCTTCCCCCGACGATTCGCCGCAGGGCCGCAAGTAAAGAAGCAGTCGTCTCAAACGTATAAAAGCATTCGTTTCATTTTTGTCATTAGGGGATTCTCATGGGCAATTCCGGTACGCTGGGAAAACAGGCCGAGACCTTCAATTACGGTGTGGTGCGTCAGTTCACCATCATGACCGTATTCTGGGGTGTTGTCGGCATGGCGGTGGGCGTATTGATTGCGGCACAGTTGATCTGGCCGGAACTCAATTTCAACACGCCGTGGCTTAGTTATGGTCGTTTGCGGCCCGTGCACACCAATACGGTAATTTTTGCCTTTGGTGGCACAGCCTTGTTCGCGACGTCGTATTACGTCGTTCAGCGCACCTGTCAGGTACGCTTGTTCTCTGACAAGCTGGCTGCATTTACGTTCTGGGGCTGGCAGGCCTGTTTGCTGGCCGGCTTCCTGACCTTGCCAATGGGTTACACCAGCACTAAAGAATACGCCGAATGGGAATGGCCCATTGACATCCTGGTTACCCTGGTTTGGGTCGCTTATGCTGTGGTGTTCTTTGGTACCATCATGAAACGCCGGGTACGCCATATTTATGTGGCCAACTGGTTTTTCGGTTCGTACATTCTTACCATTGCCATTCTGCACATCTTCAACAACATTGAAATCCCCGTTTCAATGTGGAAGTCGTACTCGGCATATTCCGGGGTGCAAGACGCGATGGTGCAGTGGTGGTATGGCCACAACGCTGTGGGCTTTTTCCTGACCACCAGCTTCCTCGGCATGATGTACTACTTCGTGCCCAAGCAGGCCGACCGTCCCATTTATTCGTACCGTTTGTCCATTGTGCACTTCTGGGCACTGGCATTCACCTACATGTGGGCGGGTCCGCACCACCTGCATTACACCTCGCTGCCCGACTGGACCCAGGCCCTGGGTATGGTGTTTTCATTGATTTTGCTGGCCCCGTCATGGGGGGGTATGGTCAACGGCATCATGACCTTGTCGGGGGCCTGGTACAAGTTGCGTACCGATCCCATCCTCAAGTTCCTCATTACCGGCCTGTCGTTCTACGGCATGTCAACCTTTGAGGGCTCCATGATGTCCATCCGTACGGTCAATGCGTTGTCGCACTATACCGACTGGACAGTAGGTCACGTGCACTCCGGCGCGCTGGGCTGGGTGTCCATGACCATCTTCGGTTCGTTCTATTACCTGATTCCGCGTCTGTATGGCCGCACCACAATGGCCAGCATGAAACAGGTCGAACTCCACTTCTGGATGGCGACCATTGGCGTTGTGCTGTACATCTCCTCAATGTGGGTCGCTGGTGTCATGCAGGGCCTGATGTGGCGCGCCACCGGTGTTGACGGCACCCTGACCTACAGTTTTGTTGAAGGCGTCAAGGCAACCTACCCGCTGTATGCCATTCGTTTGCTGGGCGGTTTGCTGTTCCTGTCAGGCATGGTGCTTATGGCCTGGAACACCTTCAAGACAGCCTTTGGTCAACCTCGGCCCAACCCCGAAGTCTATATGTACAACCCTGACAGCACTGATCCCAAGCTCGTAGGCCCTGCATCGGCCCAGCCCGCCGCTGGCGCTGCATCGGCATAAGGAGAATCTACATGGCCCACGAAAAGAAGAAGTTTTTCAGTCACGATACGCTTGAGACCAATATCGGGTGGCTGATCATCTGCAGTATCCTGGTGGTCAGTTTTGCCGGTCTTGTGCAAATCGTTCCGCTGTTTTTCCAGCACTCCACCACGACGCCCACGGAAGGTGTCAAGCCTTACGAAGCCCTGCAACTGGTCGGGCGCGACCTTTACATCCGTGAGGGCTGTGTGGGTTGCCACTCGCAGCAGGTTCGCATGCTGCAATCCGAAGTTCAGCGCTACGGTCCCTATTCGCTGGCCGGCGAGTTCGTGTACGACTACCCCTTCCTTTGGGGGTCCAAGCGTACAGGCCCCGACCTGGCGCGTGTCGGCGAGCGTTATTCCGACGAATGGCACCGTGTTCACTTGCGTAACCCGCGCGATCTGGTGCCCGAGTCAAACATGCCGGCCTACCCCTGGTTGCAGCGTAATCCGGTGAGCAATGTCGATGTCCAGGCGCGTATGCGTGCCTTGCGCGTGCTGGGCGTGCCTTACACCGACGAGCAAATCGAACAAGCCCCCGCCCAACTTGCGGGTAAAACCGAAGAAGACGCGATGGTGGCCTATTTGCAAAGCCTTGGCGTTGCCGGTCGTGAAGCCGCCGCCAAAGCGGTTGCCGAAGGGAGACGTTGATCATGATGGGTGTTATTAATGGCATCGTCACGTTGCTGGCGCTGCTTACCTTTATCGGTATTGTGGTCTGGGCCTTTTCCCGGGGCCGGGCCAAAGCCAACACAGAAGCGGCCATGCTGCCTTTTGCCCTGCCCGACGAAGGCGAAGTGAAGCAAGGGCAGGGTAATGGCACGTCTACCCGTTCATCAGCAGGGGGTTCTCATGAGTGATTTTTTCAGTGGCTTTTGGGGCCTGTTCATTTCCGCCATCACCGTTCTTGGCATTGTGTTTTGCCTGTGGCTGCTGTTTACGCAGCGCCGCTATCTGGGCAAAGAGGTAGAAAACTCTGAAGACACCGGCCACGTCTGGGACGGTGACATGACCGAGCTCAACAATCCGGTGCCGCGCTGGTGGACCGTGTTCTACATTTTGCTGTGTGTTTTTGGTGTTGGTTATCTGGTCTTGTACCCCGGGTTGGGTACATTTCAGGGTGTCCTTAACTATTCCACCGCCGAATCCGTCAAGCAATCACAAGAGGCGTTGTCCGAGCAAATTCGCCCGGTCTACGCGCGCTTTGAAGCCATGCCCATTCCCGAGGTTGCCAAAGACCCTCAGGCCCGTGAAATTGGCCAGCGATTGTTTCTGAACGCCTGTGCCCAGTGTCATGGGTCTGATGCCAAGGGTTCACCCAGCTTCCCCAACCTGACCGACAAAGACTGGTTGTATGGTGGTTCGCCCGAACAAATCGTGCAGTCCATTACCAAAGGGCGCCATGGCATCATGCCCCCTATGGCCGCACAAGTCAGTGCCAGCGAAGCGGCCGCGATTGCCCAGTATGTCCGTTCCCTGTCTGGTCTGGCGGCAGATCCATTGCAGGTTGTGCCTGGCAAACGCGGGTTTGAAACCTATTGCCTGGCATGTCACGGCATTGATGGCAAAGGCAACCAGGCCTTGGGTGCGCCCAATCTTACCGACGATGTCTGGCTGTACAGCAGTTCGTCGGCCGCTATTGTGGGCGCCATCCTGAATGGCCACAATAATCGCATGCCGGCCCAGGAAGGTGTGCTTACCCCAGAGCAGATTCGTATGCTGGCAGCTTACGTTTGGGGCTTTTCCAACAACTAATGCGGTATCACCATGGATAAGAAACCCGTCGTCTCTACCGAATCCCTTGACGGGGGTGAGGCTGTTCCTGCCTGGCAACCGCCCCAAATAGAGACGTTGCGCCGCAAGGGGACATCACCACAGGTCGAAAAGGCCTTGGCCGATGTCCGTCGCAAAATCTACCCGCGTGCAGTATCCGGGGTGTTTGCGCGGTGGCGTCTTATCATGGTGCTGCTGACCCAACTGATTTTTTACGGGCTGCCGTGGTTGCAATGGAATGACCGGCAGGCGGTTTTGTTTGACCTCGGTTCCCGTAAGTTTTACATCTTTGGCATGGTCTTGTGGCCTCAAGATGTTGTGTATCTGGCGGTGCTGCTGGTGTTGTCGGCACTGTCACTTTTTTTGTTCACCGCCATTGCCGGTCGTCTGTTTTGCGGCTATGCGTGCCCGCAAACGGTTTATACCGAAATTTTCATGTGGGTCGAGCGAAAAATCGAAGGTGACCGCCTGGCCCGTATCCGGCTTGACGAACAACCCTGGAATTTCCGCAAGGTTCGCCTTAAGGCGGCCAAGCATGCGGTCTGGGTGCTTGTTGCACTTTGGACCGGGTTCACGTTCATCGGGTATTTTGCGCCAATCCGTGGTCTGGGTGCCGATCTGTTGGCCTTTGCGCTGGGGCCTTGGCAATGGTTCTGGATGCTGTTTTATGCCTTTGCCACCTGGGGCAATGCCGGGTTCATGCGCGAAGCCGTGTGCAAGTACATGTGCCCTTATGCGCGCTTTCAAAGCGTCATGGTCGACAACGACACGTTTGTTGTCACCTACGACAATGTTCGTGGCGAACCGCGTGGCGGGCGTTCACGCAAGGTTGATCACAAAGAAGCCGGCATGGGTGACTGTGTCGATTGCAGCCTTTGTGTTCAGGTGTGCCCGACCGGTATTGATATTCGCAACGGTTTGCAGTACATGTGTATTGGCTGCGGGGCCTGTGTCGACGCCTGTGACCAGGTCATGGACAAAATGGACTACGACAAGGGCCTGATTCGCTATACGTCGGGTACGGCCATCAAAGAGCGCCTTGACCAGGGGCAGGCGCGACGTCGGGTATTGCGTCCACGCATTCTGTTCTACATTGGCTTGATGCTGGTAATTTTTGCCGGTTTTGCCTATTCGCTGGTTGCGCGCGATTCTCTCAAGGTCGATGTCATTCGTGACCGGGGTGCCTTGGGGCGTGAAATTCCTGGTGGTCTGATCGAAAACGTCTATCGTCTTCAAATCATGAATACCAATGACAGGCCGGTTACCTTGCAGGTCACGGTTGACGGCGTCGACGGGGCCATGGTCGGGTTAGCCGAAAACCCGCAGGTTTACCAGCTGTGGGTCAATGGCTCGACCAACCGCATGGTGCCGGTTGTTGTCCGCGTACCTGTGGGGCAGGTTCCGTCCGGGGCTCACGACATCTTTATTGGGGTTTCAGGCCTCGAGGTTGACGGAACGCAAGAGGAAGTCATTGAAAAAACCAGCTTCTTCGTTCCGCAGTAATAAAATACTTTGCATGTAATAGCGATGACAATCATGGCAACACAACACTCCGATACCCAACCCTGGTGGAAAGAACCCTGGCCCTGGATCATCATGGCCGGGCCGTTTGTGGCATTGGTGGGCTGCGCCATAACCATCGGGCTGGCGGTCAAGCATTTCAGTGGTCAGGCCATTGTTGACGGCGGCGTGCGTCAAGGCCTGGTGGTCAAGCGCCTTGGTTCCGACAGGCCACAGGCGCCAATGGCAGGTGCATCAGTGTCTGGCTCGGCAACCCAGGAACCTGCGCGGGGGCAGCCATGAACCGTCATGCACTGATGTGGATTTTATGGCCGTCGTTTTTATTGGCGGGTGTTGGCAGTGCCATTGTTTTTGCGTTGGTAGACCCGCACGATATCGTGGTGTTCAGTTCGCTGCATTTCAGCCGCGAAGTGGTATATACCGCCGGGTTTTTTATTTTCTGGCTGGTGACTGCCTCATCCAGTGCGTTGACACTGTTCATGGCCCCACCCCAGGCCTGGCATAAAAAGCCCGACGACCATTTGTAGGCGGGTTCATGCGCAGTCGCTGCCGGCCAGTTCGCGCAAGGCGGGCAAGTCAAGCAGCTTGACTTCACGCTGGTGAATCTTGATAAGGCCTTCTTTGGCAAACCGTGAAAACAGGCGGCTTACGGTTTCAAGGGTCAGGCCAAGGTAACTGCCGATTTCTTCGCGGCTCATGCGCAAGACGAACTCGGTAGATGAATAACCCAACATTGAAAGGCGTTGCGACATGTTCACCAAAAAGGCAGCCAGCCGTTGTTCTGAACGCAACACCCCCAGCGACATGACCAGTTGCTGTGAACGCCTGATTTCCTGGCTGGTTAACCGGCGTAACTGATTTTGCAAGGCGGGCACATGGGAGCTGACTTTATCAATGTCGTCGATGCGGGCTACACAGACTTCGGTGTCTTCAAGGGCAATGGCATGCGAAAGCTGGGTGCCTTCCAGAAAGCCATCAAGCCCCACAATTTCGCCTGGCAGCAAGAAGCCGGTAACCTGAACCTGGCCACACGCGTCTTCAAGCTGGGTCTTGATCGACCCGACCCGAATGCCGTAAATGGCGCTGGCACTGTCGCCCGCATGGAACAGGGCCTCGCCTTTGCGAACCCGAACCCGCTCTTGCACAGCTTCCTGGAAACGGTTGATATCGGTGGCCGACATGCCGATGGGCAAGCACAAACCATTGAGCATGCAGGTAGAACATCGATGGGTATCAGGCGTTAACTGTATTTTTTTCTGCATACCAGGAAGGGTAGGGCCAAATGGGTGACACCTGTAAAAGGCTATATAACGCCGGGTTCTAAGCTTATAGTTTACAGGCCTTTTGACGGGCTTCCCGCGCATTGTACATGGTTAATGTGTCAATACTACGATGCCAGGGCGGGTCAGATCAAGGTTATGTCCGACACGTTTTCAGTGGATGTCCCGGCGTCTATCGGGCACGAATTATCGGGGGTTAAAAGCGCCCGGATCAGGTTAATTGATACTGAACGTTACCATATTTTTTCAGGTGTTTTCCCAGTAGTTGGCCGAAGCGTACGTTTGTTTTAGCATGTCGGTAAATACCTGCAATCTGGGGGGGACATGGCGTCGTTCAGGCATCAGGGCAAATACACCATTAGGCGGGGCGGCGTAGTCGTCAAGCACGCTTACCAGCCGGCCAGCAACCAGGTCTTGCCGAACCTCCCACAACGATCGCCACGCCAGCCCGCAGCCGGCCAGGGCCCAGGCCAGCAACACCGAACCGTCTGTGCTGCACATGGTGCCTTTTACGCGCCAGGCTTTTACGTGGCCGTCCTGGCGCAGCAGCCAGCCCCGCGACTGGTTGCCTTGCGTGCCGAACGACAGGCAATTGTGGCTGGCCAGGTCTTCGGGGGTATTGGGCCGACCATAGCGTTTCAGGTAGTCGGGCGAGGCCACAATAACGCGACGGTTATCGGCCAGACGGATACCGATGTATTGGGAATTGTCCAGGTCCCCGACTCTAATGGCACAATCGTAACGTTCTTCAATCAGGTCAACCAGGCGGTCGCTCAGGTCCAGGCTAATGGTTATATCGGGGTAGCGCTCAAGAAAGGCGGGCAGCAAGGGGGCGATATGGCGTCGGCCGAAACCGGCCGGGGCGCTGATGCGCAGCGGGCCGCTGGGGCGGGCAGCCCCCTGGGCGACCTGGGCCTCGGCTTCGCCAAGGTCACGCAAAATGCGCTGGGCTTCCTCCAGAAACAGGGCGCCTTCGGTTGTCAGCGACAATTTGCGCGTCGAGCGCACCAGCAGTTTTACACCCAGCCGTTCTTCAAGCGCGTCCAGACGGCGGCTCATCATGGTGGGGGCGATGCCTTCGACACGGGCTGCAGCCGACAGGCTACCCATGGCGGCTACCGCCACAAAGCTTTCCAGCTGTTTGAATTTGTCCATTTCACATCTTGAAATTGTTTCTGCAGGCCTTATTTAATCACTATCCGGGCAGCAGCCCTTGAACTGATCACGAAAAGACGACCATGCGATTTGACAAACTGACTACAAAATTCCAGCAGGCGATTGCTGATGCGCAAAGCCTGGCTGTCCAGAACGATAACCAATACATTGAACCCGTGCATGTGCTGGCGGCACTGCTGGCCGATACCGACAGTGGTACGGGCAGCTTGCTGGCGCGCGCCGGGGTGGCCACCAACAAGCTGACCGCCAGCCTGAATACGGCCATCAAGGCGCTGCCCCAGGTGCGCGGGGCCGGCGGCAACGTGCAGGTCGGGCGCGACTTGCAGTCGGCGCTGGCACGTACCGACAAAGAAGCCGCCAATCGTGGCGACACGTACGTTGCCAGCGAGCTGTTTTTGCTGGCCCTGGCCGACGACAAGGGCGAGGCCGGGCGTTTGCTGCGCGAGGCCGGTTTGCAGCGCAAGCCGCTTGAGTCCGCCATCGAGGCCGTGCGCGGTGGGGCGAACGTATCTGATGCCGAGGGCGAATCCAACCGCGAGGCACTGAAAAAATACACCACCGACCTTACCGAGCGCGCGCGTCAGGGCAAGCTTGACCCGGTTATTGGCCGCGACGATGAAATCCGTCGCGCTATCCAGATTCTGCAGCGCCGCACCAAGAACAACCCTGTGCTTATCGGCGAACCGGGTGTGGGCAAGACCGCGATTGTCGAAGGTCTGGCACAGCGGATCATCAACAACGAAGTGCCGGAAACCCTGAAGGGCAAGCGCGTGCTGTCGCTTGATCTGGCCGCTTTGCTGGCGGGCGCCAAATACCGTGGCGAGTTCGAAGAGCGTCTGAAGGCGGTACTCAAAGAGCTGTCGCAAGACCAGGGCGGCATCATCGTCTTCATTGACGAAATTCATACCATGGTGGGTGCGGGCAAGGCCGAAGGCGCAATGGATGCGGGCAATATGCTCAAGCCGGCTTTGTCGCGCGGCGAGTTGCACTGCATCGGTGCCACCACGCTTGATGAATACCGCAAGTACATTGAAAAAGATGCGGCACTCGAGCGCCGATTCCAGAAAGTGCTGGTTGACGAGCCCGACGTTGAGTCAACCATCGCGATTTTGCGTGGTCTGCAGGAACGCTACGAACTGCACCACGGTGTGGCAATTACCGACCCGGCCATCGTTGCGGCTGCCGAGTTGTCGCACCGTTACATCACCGACCGCTTCCTGCCCGACAAGGCGATTGACCTGATTGATGAGGCCGCCGCACGTATCCGCATGGAAATCGATTCCAAGCCCGAAGTCATGGACAAGCTTGATCGTCGCATCATCCAGCTCAAG
>Ga0172382_10012542_pt1 | contig 11036 bp, 11 predicted proteins | sample Leawel138RmetaG_FD_122245 | JGI IMG/M metagenome (GOLD analysis project Ga0172382, IMG submission 122245) | Leachate microbial communities from a municipal landfill in Southern Ontario, Canada - Leachate well 138R metaG | ecosystem: Engineered > Solid waste > Landfill > Unclassified | place...
CATGCAGGTTAGACTTGGACATGGCGTATCATTCCTCTGTTGGTTGTGATCGTCGCGGTGATCAACCAACAGGATACGCCACCCCTTCAGCCTGCTTCCATACACCAGAAATCACCATAACTCCGGTTAGCGTGGGTCTGCCGCAAGGAAGCTCAGCGTCATCGATAACGGATCGGTTCAGGTTTTCTCCTTTAGTTGCGGATAATTCACATATGAGGAAAAAACATGAAATCAATACTTGCAGTTGTAATGCTGTGCCTATCGATGTGCTTTACCCTGCCGGCGCTTGCCGAAGTCGACGCTACGCCACTGGTAACAGTGAATATCAATAATGCCAGCGCGGCGGAAATCGCTGAAACCCTGTCGGGTATCGGTTTGGCCAAGGCTGAAGCGATAGTGACCTACCGCGACGAAAATGGCGCCTTTGAAACCATCGACGATCTTCAGTTGGTCAAGGGTATTGGCCTGGCGACCGTTGAAAAGAATCGGGAACGTATTGCGCTGAAGTAGGCGGGTTATAACCCTCGCGTCGGCGAGCGCCAGCGCGAGGGCTCCGAATCAGGTTTTCAAGCGGCCAACCGCTGCGGTCAACTGATGAGCCAGGGAGGCCAGTTGTTCGCTGGTGGTGGCGCTTTTTACCGTTTGCCTCACAGTCTGTTCGGTCACGTCGCGGATCTGGATCACGCTCCGGGTGATGGATTCAGCGGCCACGCTTTGTTGCTCGACCGCCGAGGCAATCTCACTGTTTCCATCACTGATCTGGCTGACTGAAGAGGTGATATCAGCCAGCGAGTGACCCGCCTGCTCCACCTGTTCCACCGACTCGTGGGTGAGTCTGGCACTGTTCTGCATATCCGATACTGCCGCATGGGTGCCACCCTGGAGGGCTTCAATCATGCGTTGGATTTCATCTGTAGAGTTCTGCACCCGCTGAGCCAGCGCGCGAACCTCATCGGCTACCACGGCGAAGCCACGGCCCGACTCACCAGCGCGTGCGGCTTCAATGGCTGCGTTCAGTGCGAGCAGATTGGTTTGCTCGGCGATATCCCGGATGACGCGCACCACACCACTGATTTCCTGGCTATGGCCTTCAAGTTTCTGCATGTGCTGGGTGCAGCGCTCGATGCTGGTCGCTAGCCCGGCGATGGTCTGACTGACACGCACCACATGATCGCGGCCTTCTCGGGCCAGTTCATCAGCATGGGAGGATTGGTCGCGGGTGACCGCCGTATTACCGGCAATATCCTGCACAGTCGCGCTCATCTCGTTCACGGCTGCGGCCACCATGTCGGTCTCGCCTTGCTGAGTGACCATGCCGTCCTTGACGCCGGTCATAAGGCGGGCCATCTCATCCGTGCCCTGTTCCAACTGGTTGGCGGCCAGCCGTACGGTGCCGACCACTTCCTGCTGGGTGCTTTGCATGGCATTGAAAGCCTGTGCCATGGCGCCCACTTCATCCCGCGAGGTGGCGTTGGCGCGCAGGGTCAGATCGCCGGTTTCCTGAACGGTCAACATGACATCACGCAGGGCACGGATGTTGGTGGTGATGAAGGAAATCAGCAGCTGCGATACTGCCAGCACGCCCAGCATCAACACCAATACCGCGACCGCATACAAGGGTGCCCGCTCGAATAGCAAGGCCAGGTAATGATGATACTCCACTGCCAGCAGACGCGGTTGTCCGTCATGTTGCAGTGCCCAGGCACCGTATAAGGGCGTGGCGGCGCTTGATGTCAGTTCTTCACCGGGTATCCAGTTCGCTGTGCTGGTGATGCGGCCGGAATTGCCCGTGGCATCCAGCCAACGCAGCCCGGCTGGAGCGCGGTTGGTGTTGCCGAGGGTAACGAGTTCTTTTGCCAACTGTTGGCGTTCTACATGGATACGATCCTGTTCTACCCATAGAGCTACCAGAACCAACAACATGATGCTGATGAAGGTAACGCTATTGACAGCCCAGAACTTGTACTTGAGCTGTAAGTGCTGAAAAAAATCCATTTGAACTCCTGAATGGGCATTCCGGCAGCGCAGATTATAAGTTGTCAGTCCCTGTATCGGTTGATACGGATCAATCTTGACCCCTTGATGAATAAATCTTCCACTTTTCTGCGGCCAATGCGGGGCAATGGTTACACAATGACCGAAAGTTGCAGTCCGCCCCGGCTGGTGGCTCGGTTATACTGCGCGTCGGGGTCGTTTGACCCAATCAAGGAACCGGGACTTTATGACGTCAATCGAGGCAAACCCTCAGATTATTGATCAGAACGCTGTGTTGGCAGATTACTGCCGGCAGTGGCTGACGTTGCCGTTTGTGGCAATGGATACTGAATTTGTTCGCACTGAAACTTTCTTCCCCATCGCCGGGCTGATTCAGGTCGCCGATGGCGAACAGGCCTACCTGATCGATCCGTTAACGATCACTGATTGGTCGCCTCTGGTAGAGCTGCTGGAAAGCCCCCGGGTGGTCAAGGTGTTGCACGCCTGCAGCGAAGACCTGGAAGTGTTCCAGCATCTTTGTGGCGCCTTGCCGGCGCCGTTGTTCGATACTCAGATAGCTGCTGCTTATCTGGGCATGGATTTCTCCATGTCCTACTCGCGACTGGTCAGTAGCCTGTTGAACATCGAGCTGCCCAAGGAAGAGACGCGCTCAGACTGGCTGCAACGCCCGCTGAGCGCTCGGCAATTGCAGTATGCAGCCGACGATACGCTGCACCTGGCAAAAATCTATACGCTCATGGCGCCCAGGCTTCAGGCGGCGAACCTTGAGCAATGGCTGCTGGAGGACACCGCCGAGCTGGTAGCAAATGCGCGCGTCATGCTGGAGCCGGAGCAGGCCTACCGGCGGATCAAGCAGGCCTGGCGGTTGAATCCAGCTGAACTGGCTGTGCTTCAGGTTTTGTGTGACTGGCGTGAGCGTGCGGCACGGCAGCGGGATGTGGCGCGTAACCGTTTGCTGCGAGAAGCGACGCTGTGTCCCTTGGCGCAACGCCAACCGGATACCCTGTCGCAATTATCGCGGATCGAGGATATGCACCCCCGCACCGTGCGTCAGGATGGCGAAACCATATTGGGTCTGATCAAGCAGGGCCAACAGGTGCCAGAGGCGCAATGGCCGGCAGCCTTGCCGGAGCCGCTTCCCGCCGATGCCAACCGGTTGTTGAAGGTGCTGCGCAAGGTCGGGCAACGTCAGGCTGAACGTCTGGGCATGGCCGGTGAGCTGATGTTGCGCAAGAAGGTGCTTGAGGCCATGGTGCGAACCGGCTATCCCTGCGGGCCCTACAGCCTGCCCGAGGAACTGACTGGCTGGCGTCGGGATTTGATGGGTGACGAACTACTGACATTGGCTGACCAGTTTTCCAGCAAGGGAGAGAGCGCATGAAGCTCCTGTGTTCAATCTATCGCAGCCCGCGTAAACAGGGCATGTATCTGTATGTGCCACGTGCAAAGGGTATTTCCGAGGTACCGGAACCATTGCTGAAACTGTTCGGTAAACCCGAGCATGCAATGGACATGGTTCTGACCGAGCAGCGCAAACTGGCACGTGAGGATATCCATCAGGTGCTGGAGAATTTGCAAAATCAGGGCTATCACCTGCAGATGCCACCACAACAGGAGGACTGGATTGTCCACCTGCCGGATGAGCTGCTGACGCGTAACGATCCGGTATAACCGGCGCGGCCAGGCCGCACCAATCACCAGGCCTTTTCGATGTTCTTCTGGGAAATCTGTTCGTTCAACGTCCAGTAGTCGTACAGAACGCCAACCAGAAGCAGGCCGCCGGTGAAGAAGTAAATGATCGCGGTGATCCATTTGCCCATATATAGGCGATGTGCGCCGAAGATGCCCAGGAAGGTCAGCAGGATCCAGCTCAGATTGAAATTGATCCGCCCAGCGCGGAAACGGTCGTCGGCCTGTCTGTCCATTGATGGGATCAGGAACAGGTCGATAATCCAGCCGATGAAAAATAACCCCAGTGTGAAAAAGTACAGGGTGCCTGTCCACGGTTTGCCATAGTAAAAGCGGTGTGCCCCCATGAAACCAAATATCCACAGCAGATAACCTACGGCTTTGCTGTGCGTGTCTGTATATGCCATTGAGTCCCCCCTGGCCTGGTTGTGCGATACTGGCCTCCATAGACCATACATGTTTTCAGGAGTGCCCTGCATGCCCTCAATTAAAAAGCCGCAGTGGATCACAGACTTGCAGCAACAGGCCGCGGGGCTGGGCGGGCAGCATATGCGCGTGGGTGTGACCGGCCTCAGCCGGGCAGGGAAAACGACTTTTATTACCAGCCTGATCAATCAGCTGGAAAATCATCAGCGTGGCCTGTTGGCTCGTCGCGCGCCCTTTGATCGGCTTGAGGCAGTACGCTGGCAACGGGACGGGGTAGCGCAGCCCTTTACCTATCTCGAAGCACTCAGCACCTTGTCCAGCGACCCGGCCCGTTGGCCGGCATCGACCACTGACCTGTCGCGGGTAGTAATTGACCTGCGCTTTCGCCAGACCGGCCTGCTCAAGCGGGTGCAACAGAACCGTTCGTTGCGGCTGGAAATTCTTGATTATCCGGGGGAGTGGTTGCTCGATTTGCCCTTGCTGGATCTGGACTATGGGCAATGGTGTGAGCAGATGCGTGACTGGTTGAGCGCGGAGCCGCGCTGCAGTCTTGCAGGGCCGCTGCGTGACGAGCTGGCATCAATCGACCCGCTGGCGCCACAGGATCTATCGCAGTTGCAGCGCTTGACCGCGGCCTGGACGGACTTCCTGCAGCGGAGCCGCAGCGAGGCAGGGCTATCCCGTAATCAGCCGGGTCGTTTCCTGCTGCCGGGTAGTGGTGTGGCCGCTGACATGCTGTTGTTCGTACCGCTGCTGGCCGGCAATCGGCACACCAGGGGAGCAGCCGGCAGTTGGTGGACGGAATGCGAAGCGCGCTTTCGCTATTACCGGGATTTCGTGGTCAAGGGCTTCTATGACGAACACTTCAGCCGGCTCGATCGCCAGATATTGCTGGTCGATATGCTGGGGCCAATGGATGCGGGACAGGCCGCGCTGGTTGATCTCAAGGCGGCACTGGAATCCGTGTTACAGAGCTTCCGTTATGGGCGCAACAGTCTCTGGCAACGCCTCTGGAAGCCGCGCATAAGTCGTCTGGCGGTGTGCGCGACCAAGGTCGACCAGATAGCACCGGAGCAACAGCGTGCAGTGCAACAGTGCCTGGAAGACCTGCTCACCGACAGCCTGTCCGAGGTACGTCATGGCGGGGTGCAGGTTCAAGGCTTCCCCCTGGCGGCGTTGCGCGCTACCCGTCAGGAGGGCGACACCCTGGTGGCCGGGCTGGAAGGGCAGGCCGGTCTGGTGCGCTATCAGCCCGGCGGTATTCCGGGCCATTTACCCTTGGATCTGAAGGTGACGGGCCCGGAGTTATTGACCTTGCGACCGCCCAGCGGACTGCACCGTAATGAGCCGTTTCCGCATTACCGTATGGATGAGCTGATCGGCTGGATGGTTGAGGGGGCGGCGCTATGAGCGAAGAACAGAAGACGCGTATTCTCGAAACCCTCAACGCATCGGCCGCAGATGAGGCGCATCCTACACGTATCCTTGGCGAGGCGACCCTTGACCTGCGGGAGCAGCCGGCGATAGCTGAACAACCCCTGCCGGGTATCCTGAATGCGCCGCCTCGCAGCCGCTGGCCGGGTCGATTGGCAAAGTTGCTGCTGCTGACCGTATTGGGTATCGCTGGCTGGGAGTGGGGGCAGTGGACGCTGGCGGCCTGGCAGTGGCAACCTCTGGCGGGTTCGTTGCTGGGTTTGCTGGGCGTCACATTGGCAGGTACCGGCCTCAAGGCCTGGTGGGATGTACGTCGCCAACGGGCCCGTTTGACGGATGTGGAGCAACTGCGACTGGAAATGCAGGCGGCTCTGGCCGATCCTCGAGAGCGCCTGGCAGTGGACTGGCTTGAGCGCTTACAGGCCTTATATGCAGATACGCCCCTAGCCAGCCGAATGCATGCGGCTTGCGCAGATCTGGATCAATCCCACAGCGCTGATGAGATCAAGCGGCGGCTCAATCAGCAGTTCTATCAGCCTCTGGATATACAGGCGCGGCGGCTGTTGCAGCGCGACGCTGTGGGTACCGGGTTGCTGGTTGCCACCAGCCCTTGGGTAACGGTGGATATTCTATTGGTGATCTGGCGCAACATGCGCATGATGCGGCGTATCGCCGTGTGCTATGGCTTACCGATAAGCCAGCTGAGCAGTTGGCGTCTGGCTCGGCACGTTCTGCGCAATATTGCGCTGGCCGGTGGTACTGAGGCGGCCATAGGCGCACTCAGTGACAGTCTGCTCGCGGGCGTGCTGGAAAAACTGGCGGTGCGGGTCGGGCAAGGTGTAGGAGTGGGCCTGTATAGCGCCAGACTGGGGCATTTTACGCTGGATCTATGCCGGGCTGCGCCGCTGCAGGATCGTCATCTATTGGCGGAGGATAACCGTGGCATTATCCAGGGAATAAAGGAACGATTGGGACGGGTAACGGATGACTCGGTATAAATCACGCCGCCGACAGGTTGAGGGCTGGCTGGGTCGTCGCAAGGAGCAGTTGCAAGGGCACTGGATGGATCTGCAGGAGCAGCTCATGCCGGCCAGTTGGGCGGTGCGTTGTCAGCGCGTACGCCAGATACCGGAGGGCAACCCCAGTCGCTGGATGCCCCGGGCGGGTTCAAGCTCCGCTGAGCTGAGCATGCTGTTATCGGATCTACCGCTGATTCAGCGTCAACTATTGGCGAGCTTGCTGGATGCGCCCGCAGCCGGGGTATTGAGTCTGGTCGAAGCGGTGGAACGCCTGCAGCTGGATTGGCGACAGCGTCTTGATCCACTGCGCAGTCATCGGGATTATGCCGCGCAATTGGAAACCCTGGCACTGCTGCTCAAACTCCCTGCCGCGGCGCGTTCCGCCTACCTGGAAAACGAGCGTCGGATTTTTCCAGCTATCGATATATTGCTATTTGAGTCACTTCCGATGGGGCTGCGGGCCGACATGGCCAATCAGCATGTGGCGGGAGAGGGTGGCTGCCTGCGGTGGTGGCGGCAGCGGTTGTTGGCCCGCTCTGGCGTGCCCGGCTACGATCTTGCCGGGCTCGGCGAAGCGGATTGGCCGGGCATGCCCGCTGCCTGGTTCGCGCTGGGCTGGATCTGTAGCCTGAGACAGGCTGGCACGAACTCAGGGGCGCCGGGCAATCAGGGTGGCGCGTAAGGGGGCCGGATAGCCCTCGCAGGTAAGTGCTGGATTGGTCTGATCCAGAAAGTCCGGCAATGATTGAAAGCGCATCCAGTCCGTGCTGCGCTGCTCTTCGGTGCTGGTGCGGTTGAGATCAACGCAGCGTACGTCGACATAGCCACAACGGCGCAGGAATCGCTCCAGCATGGGTACCGAAGGCAGGAACCAGACATTGCGCATCTGCGCGTAACGGTCTTCTGGCATCAGACACTGCTGTTCGTCACCTTCGATCACCAGGGTTTCCAGCACCAACTCGCCGCCTGGTCGCAGGCAGGCCTTCAGTTGTAGCAAGTGATCCAGTGGCGCGCGGCGGTGATACAGCACGCCCATGGAGAATACGCAGTCGAAGCCAGCAGTGGGCTCGGGTAATTCTTCCAGGGTAAAGGGCAGCTGCCATACCGGAGCGTCGGGCAGGTAGCGGCGGATTGCCTCGAACTGAGTGAGGAACAGCAGATTCGGGTCAACGCCGATCACCAGTTCGGCGCCAGCCTGCCACATCCGCCACATGTGATAACCATTGCCGCAGCCCACATCCAATACGCGCTTACCCCGTAGATCCAGATGTGGGGACACGCGATCCCACTTCCAGTCCGAGCGCCACTCGGTATCAACAGGCACGCCGAACACCGAAAATGGGCCCTTGCGCCAGGGGTGCAGCCCTTGCAAACCGGTCAGCAATATTTGCTGCTGATCAGCATCCAACTCATCAGATTGACCGATGCAAACGCCTTGGCTCAAGTCCGTGCTGGCGGGCTTGACAGCGGGCAGCAGATCGAGACAAGCCTGCCAGCGCGGCAGGTCACCATGGCGTTGTGCTTCCTGCAGGCGACGTTCCAGTGCGCTGGGCAGGTCATCCAACCAATGCGCCAGGCAGGTGTTGCTGAGTGTCTGGTAAAGCGGGGAATAGTCGATCACGCGTGCGCCACTATTGAGCCAAAATTGAAACACTGAAACCAGGTGTAGGCCTGGTTGAAACCGGCCGCTTGAAGCCGTGCCAGATGTGCCGGCTGGGTATCCAGCAACATGACATTCTCGATGGCACTGCGCTTCTGGGCAATCTCCAGATCGCTGTAACCATTGGCTCGCTTGAACGCGTAATGCACCTGCTCCAGATTGTCCTGTATGGTGGCGTCATCGAAGCGGAATTTCTCCGACAGAATCAGAATGCCGCCGGGCAGCAGCGCCTGATGAATGCGCTCAAGCAATGCCAGACGACGCTCTGGCGCGATAAATTGCAGTGTGAAGTTCAATACTACGACCGAGCAGGGCTCCAGCGGCAGAGCAAGAATGTCGCTGTGTATCACGTTGGCGGGAACCAACTCTTCGGTCATCGCATCCTGGGCGCTGAGATACTCTCGACAGCGCTGCACCATGGCCTCGGCATTGTCTACCGCTATGATGCGGCAGCCTTCCTGACGCAGGTGTCGGCGCATGGATTGGGTCGCAGCGCCGAGAGAGCAGCCCAGGTCATAAATCAACGTGTCAGGCTGGGCGTGATGCGCGGCAATGACACCGATATTCTCGATGATCGTTGGGTAGCCTGGGATCGACCGTTTGATCATATCGGGGAAAACCCGCGCCACATTATGATCAAAAACAAAGTCGCTTATCTGCGGCAGAGGGGCTGCGAACAGTTTGTCTACATCGCTCATGGAATACTCGGGTGATTCGGCAAAAAGCTATTGTAACTCATCCATTGGCAGCTGCGATTTGCAGAATGGCTGAGGCTACCCTTTGGGTTGGGTTGTCAATGGAATGACGGATTTTCCTGGTCAAGCTGATGTTGTATCAGATATTTGACGACAATCTGATTTGTCCTGTTCGCTTGATTGCCAAGTAGTGCCATAATGATGGCCTTAACCGTGCCATGCTGTACGTTCTGGCTGGTGGCCATGACCCAGCGATCAGGTACGCTTCATTCACTTCAGGGAAGATTTCATATGAACTTTCAACGCCGGCTGGCTCTGGGAATGGTGTCGCTGACAGCGCTTTATACCGGATCAGGACTGGCCTTGGGACTGGGTGATCTGCAGCTGCAATCGGCATTGAATCAACCGCTCCAGGCGCTCATCCAGTTGCATGATAGCGAAGGACTGAGTCCAGCCGATGTCAGGGTCTCGCTGGCCGATGCCGACACCTTTTCCCGAGTGGGAATAGATCGCCCGTTCTTTCTTACCGATCTCAGCTTTACGCCGGTACTCATTAACCAGCAATTGATGATTCGGGTCGAATCCAGTCGGCCAGTGAAAGAGCCCTATCTGAATTTTCTTGTGCAGCTGACGCGATCCAGCGGCTCGCTGCTGCGCGAATACACGCTACTACTGGATCCGCCTTTATACGCACCAACACCCGTTGTGAACTCCAGTAGTACGCCGGCCGCAGCAACGGTGGCGGCAGCTCCGCAGCGCACTGCGCCTGCTCCGGTCAGCGCACCACGGCCAGTGGCAAGGACGACCGGCGTGCCAGCCTTGCAACCCCAGCCGGGCGCTGAGCGTTATCAGACGGTAACGGGGGATAGTCTCTGGACGATTGCCGCTGCGACCAGGCCGGACGAGTCGATACCGGTGCAGCGGCAGATGGACGCCATTCTTGGATTGAACCCCCATGCCTTCGTTAATGGCGACCCGAGCCGCCTGCGTGCCGGTCAGCAACTGGTTCTGCCCGTTGCTGAGCAGGTCGGGGCTACGCCCTCTGCGCCCGCGAGAGTTCCGAGCGCTGCTGAAGCTGCGCCAGTCATCGCTGAGGTGCCCTCACCAGCCCAAGCCAGCGATCGTCTGCGTATCGAAGAGCCGCAGGTGCTCGGTGCAGAAGCGGAAGAACTGCAGAATCGTCTGAATATCATTGAGAGCCGCTTCCTCGGCTTACTGGGTGAGCTGGAGCAGCGCGATGCCCAGATCGCCAGCCTACAGGCCGACCTGGAAAGTCTTCGGGAGGCACGGGCTGTCGAGCAGCAATCTGGTGAGGCGGTGACCGCAGGGCTGGATCAGAGCGTGCAGGAGAACCATGCTGCTCAGCAGGCGGCTTTGCCGGAGCAGGCGCTGGCGAGCACGCCGGGAGCAATGGGAAGTTCGACCGGATGGGATCAGCCGGAAGAGGCTCAAGCCTCCTGGATTGAGCGCTGGTGGCTGGGCCTGTTGGCCCTGCTGGTGGTTCTGATCGGTGCGCTGCTGTTGCGTTCGCGTCGTCAGCCTGAGCGGGAGTTTGCCCTGGTAGCTCCGCCTCCTGTGCCGCAGCCGATTACCGTGCCGGGGGGCCGAGCCGTGGATCCGCTGGACGGTGTGGAACTGTATCTCACCTACGGTCGTTTGCCTGAGGCACGGCTGATGCTGGACAAGGCCATCGCAGCAGAACCCCGGCGGATTGATTTGCGCCTGCGTCTGCTCGGCATTCTGGCCGAGTTGGGCGAGGTGGACAGCTTTGCTGAGCAGGCGCGTCAGACCCGTGAGTTGGGGGCGGATCAGTTGCAGATCGACCTGATCAAGGCGCGTTACCCCCAACTGCGGCAGAGTCGGAAGCAGGATACGGTTCAGCCATTCGAGGAGGCGAATGGGGTACTGCAGGCCGATAACGAAACGCTCAATCTTGATACTTTGTAAGCGCTCCATAAACCCCATCTACAACCAAGGCTATGGCCGCGCCATGCGGATCTCCCATATTCTCTTTGGAGGTTTTCCGCATGATGCGCCCTGGTGCCAAAGTTAAGAAGGTCTACCTGTACCCCAAGCCGGTGGATTTCAGAAAGTCGATCGACGGGCTGTCAGCCCTGG
>Ga0172382_10012546_pt1 | contig 11035 bp, 6 predicted proteins | sample Leawel138RmetaG_FD_122245 | JGI IMG/M metagenome (GOLD analysis project Ga0172382, IMG submission 122245) | Leachate microbial communities from a municipal landfill in Southern Ontario, Canada - Leachate well 138R metaG | ecosystem: Engineered > Solid waste > Landfill > Unclassified | place...
CTGAGATTCATCGAACGCAAATCCCACAAGCAGTTCACAGGGGAACCCATCGCATTGGCCGCAGTGCTCCAGCCCTTTTGTTTCGCAGCAGGCCTTCAGAGGACAGCTGTCCCCCCAGAACGGCTTATCGATCGTCGTGCACCCGTTGCACCCCACCGACGCCCGGTACTCGCACTCGCTGCATACGATTCCACACCTCGACTCGATCATCTCTTCCACGCTCCGCTTCATCAGTTCCTGAATCCCATCTCCCGCAGGATGGGCGCCGATGCAATCATGTTTCCCGGACGGGGTATATACCTGCTCCCCGCCGGATGAAAGTGAATCTGAGGCCGGATGGATGCAAAAAAAGAATGAAGGCGGATATCCTACTCGATCACGATCGCCGGCTTGAACGGCAGCGCCCCCGAGGCCTTCGGGTGCATGCTCGTCTCAGCGCCCTGGACCTTCACCGGCACACCGAACTCGTGCTCCAGGAACGCCCGTGCACCCTCGAGGACCGCCTGCTCATCGGGTGCAGAGGCCGCAAGCTGCTTCACGAGGTCGGGAGGGAGTTTCAGGATCTGTTTTGTCACCAGTTTTGCTGCATCCGTCGCCTCGCGGCCGCGCTTGCGCATCTCCTCGTTCTGCATGATCTCTCGCACCACCCGTGTCTTATCGGCCGATGCCGCGATGATCCGGAACGCCTCATGCTTCCATGCAGGTGCAACGAAGAGGCTGATCGACTTCGGTTCTATCGGAATGAGCTTCATGATCGATTCGATGTCCTCGACCGTCCGGGCGAGGAGCTCCTCGGCGAGCTCGATCTCCGGGCTGACCTGTGCGCCGTCCACCTCGGGCCAGAGGGCAAGAGAGACCATACCCTCCCCCCCGATATCCTTCCAGAGCGCCTCACAGGTGAACGGGATGAATGGGGCGAGCAGGCGCACCCATGTGCGGCAGAGATCCTGCATAACCGCCCCGCCGCTCGCACCCTCGGGCAGGCGGCGGCGATACCACTTCAGGTCGGCCTCCACGCCGAAGAACGCCTCCTGTAGCGCCTGCCGGGTCTGGAACCCATCCAGTGCCGCCGTGGTGCTCCTGACGCGCTGCTGGAGCCTGCTCGTGAGCCAGGCATCGATGTCGTAAGCGCCGACAGCGCCTTTTGCATCTGTAACGGTGTTCCAGAACCGCTCGATCTGCCTCTTCGTTGAAGAGACGAGCTCGTTTCTCCAGTCGAAGTCCTGCCAGGGCTCCGCACTCCCGACGAGGAACATCCGGACCGTATCGGCGCCGAACGCCTCGACGGCATCCTCGAGCAGGAAGACGTTGCCCTTGCTCGACGACATCTTCGCACCGTTCAGAAGACCCATGCCGAAGACCACCATGCCCTGCGGCTGCAGTTCCGGTGGGAAGATTGCCCGGTGGTGGAAGAGCTGGAAGGTGAGGTGGTTTGATATGAGGTCCTTTGCCGAGAACCGGTAATCGTAAGGGTACCAGTAGAGGAACTCGCTCCGGATCCGGTCAAGTGTCTCGCGATCGATCGTGGTGGGGTTCCCCTCGCCCATGAAGATATACTCAAAGACCTCCGGAGTCAGTTTCTCCGGCGGGATCGCCTTCAGGTGGTGGGCGATCGTGTAGTAGGCCATATAGATCGTCGAGTCCGAGAGCGGTTCGATGATCCAGGCCGGATCCCAGGGAAGTTTCGTGCCGAGCCCCACCCGTCGCGTGCATGCCCAGTCCTTCAGCCAGTCGACCGTCCGGACGAACTCGGTCTGGACCTCGGGGGGAACGAGCGCCATCCGGTCGAGCTGGGTCTTCACCTGCTCCTTCCAGCACGGGTCACTGTAATCAAGGAACCACTGGTCGTGGAGGATCTTTACAAAGACCCTCCCTCCGCACCGGCAGATCACCTGGCGGTTGTCGAACTCATACATCGGGATCGAGCCGTAGCGCTCCATCATCAGCGCTGCAACGTCATCCCTGGCCTCCCGCACCGGTTTCCCGCCATATTTCTCAAAGACCTTCCCGCGGGAGAACTCTGCGCTATAGACCTCCTGGGTGAGCGCTTCCATCCCGGGGTCGTTCTGGTCGAGGATACCTGCGCGTTCGACTGCATCCTTTGCCGGGATCTCGCCGTACCCCTCGACGGTGATGAGCGGGATCGGCTGGATGGACGTATACATCCCCTGCTGCTGCAGGTCGCGGAGAGCGATGTAGTCGAAGGGGGCGTGAGCGGGAACGCTCATCACGATCCCTGCCCCCATATCCGGGTCGACGAACGAGGCCGGGAGGATGGGGATATCGCCGGAGAGCGGGTGCGCGACCGTCCGGTCGATCAGCGCCGTTCCAGGGATCTCCTCGGTCACGGTGACGGTGTGATCCTGAAGGCTGAGTTTCCCGGCCGCTTCGCGGCTCAGGATCCACTCCTCGCCGTCGACCATCGTCCGCACATAGGTGACGGCCGGGTTCACCCAGAGGTTCGTCACGCCGTAGATCGTCTCGGGCCGGAGGGTTGCGCACGGGATCTTTGCATCGCCAAAGGAGAAGACCACCAGGGTGAACTTGATGATCTCTGCCTTATCCCCTTCGAGGAGGTCATGGTCGCCGACCGGGTTCTCGCACTGCGGACAGTATTTGACCGGGTGGGCTCCCCTGACGACATGCCCGGCCTCATGGAGACGCTTATACTGCCACTCGATGAACTTCGAGTACTGGGGATCGACGGTGATGAACCGGCGCCGCCAGTCGATCGAGAGCCCGCACTTCTGCATCGCGCGCCGGTACTCCTCCGAGAAGTACCGGACGATCTCCATCGGGTCGATGAATCGGTCGAGGATGTCCTGCGGCACCCGGTAGAGGTCACGGTAGAGCCCGATCGTCGCCATATCACCGTTCGCAATCCTCTTCGATATCCCGATGACCGGGGTGCCGGTGACGTGGAACGCCATCGGGAAGAGAACCTGTTTACCCTTCATCCTCTGGTACCGGGCAAGGACATCCGGAACGATATACGTCCTTCCGTGCCCGACATGCATTGCCCCGCTTGGATAGGGGTACGCCACGGTCAGGTAATACTTCTCGTTCTCTGCCGGATCGGCCTCGAAGGCCTGCTCCCACCGGGCGATACATTCCCGTTCGTTGTCCTGCATATCTAATCCGCTCACTCTAAGCCTCCGGATTCTGGTTCTTCATACCCCAATCATACCGGGCGCAGACGGAGCGTCTCGCCCTCGTTGTAGCGTTTGATCATCTCCTGGGCGATCGTGCTGTTCTTCGCAAGGAGGATATCCCCTTCCTCGTTCACTGTTGCCGTGAAGAGATACTCTTTCCCGGCGAAGACATCCACGATCTTGCCTTTGTTCTCGGGGGAGACGATCGTCAGCTGTTTCTTGTCGAGACGGATCTTGATACCGCCGGCAAGGTGCATCTCCTCCTCAACGGGTTTCTGCGCCTCGAGTTCGCTCCTCGGCCGGATATCGATCCCGATGCCCAATTTGTTCACGATCGCAAGGACGTTCTTGCCGCCCTTCCCGATCGCTGCCGGGACGTCCCTGTCGTCGATGTAGACGACGGCCTTGTTGTCGCTGATGATCCTGGCCTCGACCGGGCCGCTTGTATAGCGCCCGATCTCGCGCTGGACCTCCTTCTCTGCGACCTTCCAGGAGACGTTTTCCCCGGGTTTCGCTACGACCGGTGCGGCGATGGGCGGTTCGAGGGGTGCAACGGCGACCTCTCCAGCACTCTCCTTCGAGGCGAGCGGCATCACCAGAGTCTCTCCCTCGTAACGGAAGATCTCGAACTCAGGCTCCTGCCGGGCATGCTCGCGAACGACGATCACCGGCCGGATATGCGCATCGCCGGACATCCCTTCGGGAGCCTTGATCGTCATATCGAGGTCGTAAATCTTTGCGATCGTGCCCTGGGCGACGTAGATGATGGTGTTGACGATCTGCGGCAGGATGCTGTAGTCCACGCGGTCGCAGAACCGCCGGAGGCAGTCCTGCACCTCCATCGCGTGCACCACGCCGACCATGCTCATCCCGGCAAGGCGCATATCCGCATAGACGTTGAAGTCCTCGCTTTTGCGGAGTTCGTCGAAGATCACGTAGTCGGGCCTGACGAGCAGGAGGGCCTCGGCGGTGTTTGCCATGCTCCCCTCGAGCGCCGTATACTGAGTGATGTGATCGGGCACCTGCAGGTCGCGCGGCGCCTCCATCGTCTTCACAACGAAGTTGTTATCGGCGAGGAACGTCGCAAGACCCTGAGCGAGGGTGGTCTTCCCCGATCCCGGGGGTCCCGCGATAAGGAGGCCGCGACGGTTCCCGAGGATCCGCTTCTTGATCTCCGGCGCCATGCTGTAATCGTCGAGTTCGAGATCGACGAGCGGCCGGACGACCGTGATCTCCATCCCATCCGCGAACGGCCGCCGGGCAATCGATATCCGGAGCGACCCGATCTGGACGACCGTTATGCCCCGCTTCTCGAGCTCGATGAAACCGTCAGGATCGCGTTTCGCTCGCTCAAGGAGTTCCTGGGCCATGGCCTTGAGTTCGTACTCGGCCATCGGTGCGTCCCGGAGGGTCACGAGACGAGTATCCTGGAACTGGCCGATCTTTGCCACAGGTGGAGCCCGCTCCTTGAGCGTGATCGCTATGGTATCCTCATCGAGGTACTGGTCGATCGCGAGCGGCGAAAAGTCGCCGATCTGCGGCCGCAAGTAGGTGACATCAAGCCCTTTTGCTTTTGCCACCTCCGCCTGCACAAGATCGCTCGTGATGAACCGTGCATCGTGGTCGATTGCAACATTCCGGATAAGGGCATCGATCTCGCCTCCACTGGAGAGTTTCACCTGGTCAAGGCTCGGGCGTTCTCCGGCAAACCGGAGCTCGATGATACCCTCGCCGGACATCTGGAAGAGTTCCTGGAGCTCGGTCAGACCGGAAAACCCTATCTCCCGTCCCTGATTCGCCTGGGCCTCCAGCTCGGCGACGACGGCTTCCGGTATGATTATTGTTGCGCCCTTATATTCGCCGGTTTTTATCAGCGACGTTATGCGCCCGTCTATCACGACGCTTGTATCGGGTACAATTTTCATAAAAAATCACCATAGTAATGAGGTCATTCACCCTTATTAGCGTATACCTTCTCCGGATCGAAGACCGTTCCAGCAATCTCCTCTCCATCGACCGTCCGGTAGAAGCATGAGATATGACCGGTATGGCAGGCAGCGCCGGTCTGCTCCACCTCGTAGAGAGCGGCGTCTTCGTCGCAATCGACGAGGATGCGGCTGACTTTCTGAATATGCCCGCTTTCCTCGCCTTTTTTCCAGATCTTCTGTCTGTTCCTGCTGTAGTAATGTGCATATCCGGTGGTCCTGGTGAGTTCCAGCGCCTCTGCGTTTGCGTAGGCGAGCATCAGGACATCGCGTGTCTTCTTCTCCTGCACAACGACAGGCACCAATCCGTCCTTGAACCGTATATCCATATCTGTTCACATTCCCGCTATAGCCTTCATGATTACAAAGAGAATATCTCCCATGAACAATGCAGTCAGGAATCCCGCTGTGATCGGTATGATGAATGGAATACCGTAGGATATCCAGACCCTGCCGGCCTTCCGATAGAGGGCAAGCTCCCTCTTGTAGTCTTCCGGGTGCAGCCTGAGATCTTTTGTGTAGAGTCGTCGCTCTCCCCGCACGATACGCCCGAGCGATTCTGTAAATCCGACGAACCGCCTGACCAGCCGGCCGTCCTCTCCCTCCTCTATATCCTCCATAACGAAACCGAACTCGTTCTGGATCGATCTCCCGTCGACGGGAAACCCGAAGAAGAGGCAGGGCAACGGCGCCCGGTTCCCCTCCACGATGTTCTTTGCGAAGATTGCAAGGGGTGCTGCGATGTTGATGAGCACGGCGTTCGTCAATACGCTGAATGGGAAGAAACCGAGAGGCGATACGCCGAAATACGGCTCAAACGGGTAGAACGGGATGCACGCGGTTATGATGATGAGGGCGTATGCGTCCGCTCCTCCAAAGAGGTTTGCAGCCTGGAAGAAGTAAAAAAATCCACAGAAGACCGCGACCAGAATGAGGTACGCCGCTGCTGCCTGCCAGTCTACAAGAATGGTCGATCCATACACCCAGATGGCCGCCGGGATCGCGATCACGAGTGCGGGCCTCCATGTTTTGTGGGGCACCCGCCGTTCTTTTGCGTCCAGGATGGATGCATATATGAGCGTGATCCCTATTGCAACCGCTGCAATCATGAGAGGGATACAAACCATGGGCGAAAGAATCATGGGCAGGTACTCTATTTGCCTGACCTCTCTTATTTCTGGCGATCATCCCCTGCAGGTGATCACGGTCGCTTCGATATATTCTTCCGGTTGATCCGGTCCGGAACGGACGTTCATCGACAGCTGGAACGATTCTGGAACTCCGCCCCTCCGACGGCAGCCCATATGGCGAAAACTCGCGAGAGCCGTCCAGGAACAAATAGCCCTTTATTAATACCTGGATACGTCATATTCCAGAGAATATTTGTTAAAATCCAGATCCTGCTATCACAAGGTATTAATAATAGCATACTGATGTGATATATTGTGGTAGGGGGTGAACATCCCCTTTCCGGCATGGAAGCTACAGAGCACCGTATCCGAAGATCTACATGGACATAAACGACCTTATGGACGAGGTCCTTCGACAGTCGGCGAGCGAAGGATGCTTCAGTCTTGATGAGTTATTGCACTACAGTCGTCACAGCGATCCCCTGACCGGAATAGGAGTTTCGAAAGGGGAGGGACAGGTGTTCTACCTGTTTCTCACCGAAAGCGAGCCGGATGGTGCCATATTCATCGATAGGATGGGGACGCTCTTTGGTGATTCGGCCGCCCTGCGCCTGACCGGAGGGGAGAAGTTCGAACTCTTCCGGGTGGCGCCGCCTGTTGTCGATGCGCTGGTCTCAAGGTGCCGGGTCTTTGACAAAAGCCACCTGAGGAAGAACGGTCGCCTCGATATCCCGACCGTCGGCACACCTACCCGGCAGCGGATAGGGGTGCTCTGTCTTATCGTGCGCAATGGTCGTATGCCTTTTGCCGGAGCACATGTCACAATCCGGAAGGGAAAACTCGTGATGACGAGTGATGTGACGGATTCTGCGGGAAAAGTCTGTTTTCGATTGCTCAACGGGCGTTACATGTGCGTGATCTCGGATCGTATCGGGGAGCGGACACGGCGCATCGTCGAGTTCTATGAGCCTCAGGCCGAAAAATACATAGATGTTGGGGGTACCGGGGATGAGTCCCAGTAATGATGAAGAACGTGAGTTGATAGCAGCGGTCAGGAGCCTTCTTGCACAACCCGGGACGCTGGGAATGGATAGGAAAGAGGCCGCGGCAAAGGGTGGTGATACAGATTCGCTCACCCCGGAAATGGATGTGCGAAGGGATGCGGTTCCGGAGGTGGCCGATGAGGTAAAAGAGTATTCGGGGTCATCACCTCTACGGGCAGAACAGAGCGCAGACGTCCGCCCGCCCACCGATATGACGGCAAAACCAGGCGGTCCCGTCGAACCGCACAAATCTGCCGAGAAAGATCCTATCCGGGCGCTCCTCGACCGGCTCGCCCAGAAGAAACCAGGATACAGCGGAGAGCCTGCAGCCACCCCCCCGGTTGAGACGCAGATCGCCCATAAACAGCCGGAAACATCGCCCCTACAGGCTGAACAGAGTGCGGACATCCGTTCGCTCATCAACGCGGTGGCAAAACTTGGCAGTTCTGCCGGACCGCGCAAACCCGCCGAGAAAGATCCAGTTCAGGCGCTCCTCGACCGGCTTGATGAAAAAAGCTTGGAAAGCGGCGGAGAACCCGCAGCCACCCCCCCGGTTGAGACGCAGACCACCTATAAACAGTCGGAAGCATCGTCCCTACAGGCTGAACAGAGCGCAGACGTTCGTTCACTCATCAACGCGGTGGCAAAACTTGGCAGTTCTGCCGGACCGCGTAAACCCGTCGGGAAAGATCCTGTTCAGGCGCTCCTCGATCGGATTGATGTGAACAGTTCAGGAAGCGGCAGGGCAGCGGCTACTCCGCCGGTTGAGGTGCATGCCCCCAGCATGGAGACGGAACTCTTGGCCGAACCCCCGGCTCCGGTCGATGCTTTTGCTGCGGAAACGGATCTGTCGGTATCCCCGCTCCCCGCGGACATCCATGACAGGCTGAAAGATAGCGAACCGGCCCGGGTCGTGCAACAGGCTGCAGAACCTGTCCCCGCAGACATCCTTGACCGGCTGACGGAGTGGCCGGAGGAGGAAGAGACCGGAGCAGCACGGGCCGAATCCCCGGCTCCGGTCGATGCTTCTGTTGCGGAAACGGATCTGCCGGGTTCCCCGTCCCGGAAGTTGGTTCCCGCGGATATCCTTGACCGGCTGAGAGAGTGGCCGGAAAGAGAGAAGACCGGTGCAGCACAGGTGCAGCCCCACGTGGAAGTAGAGGGCGAAATACCTGAAGAAGGCGGTTCCGACGGCGTGGTGACGGTGGAAGAACTCGGGAGCCTGGCGGACCTGATCCTCCCGAAGAGCGCGACGTTCACCATCGATGAGCTGAACTTCAACCGCGACGACCGTTCCTTCGACTTCGTCGACAATGCCAGGGTGGTATCGGAGTTCGACGAGATATTCTCCCGGTCGTACTCCTCCGACTCACTTGCCGCAGCCGCCGCACGGGTAGTGACTCCGGTTGAAGAAGTCCCGAAGTCCCGGTTTGGATTCCTCAAAAAACTCCAGGTGCCGATGATCGGGGTCGCAGTCGAGGAGTACAACCCCGCGCTCCATGGGCAGCTCGTCGATCTCTCGATGCGGCCGTCGCCGGGGGTGGAAGAGATCGAACTCTATCCCGTGAACGAACCGTATGCATACGTCCGGGTGACCTACGACAGCACGACGCACGAGTATACTTACCACATCCTCGAACCCGAGCTGACGACCGGCGAGCATGAGATCTTCTTAGAGATCAAGGAACGGCTCTTTGAGACGCTCAATATCGCATCGCGTGACCTTTCCCGTGAAGAAGCCCGAGATGCGCTCCGCGGCGCAGCGAACATGATCATCGCCGATTATGGGATCCGTCTCGAACCTCTCGAACGCGAGAAGATCCTCTACTACGTCGAGAAGGAGTTCCTCGGCGACGGGCTGATCGATCCTGTGATGCACGACAAGTATATCGAGGATATCTCGTGTGACGGTGTGGGCAGCGCCATATTCGTCTATCACACAACGTACGAATCGATGAAGACGAGCCTCGCCTACCACGATCATGTGGAACTCGACTCGTTCGTCACGAAACTCGCGCAGCGGGCTGGAAAATACATCTCCATCGCCGAACCGATACTGGACGCCACGATGAGCGACGGATCGCGTATCCAGATGACCCTCGGTGAGGAGGTGACCGCACACGGCTCGACGTTCACCATCCGTAAGTTCCGCGAGGAGCCGATCACGCCGACCGACCTCATCGAGTGGCACACCTTCTCGCCGCTCGGGATCGCGTTCCTCTGGCTTGCGGTTGAGAACGCAAAGTCCTGTATATTTGCCGGCGGGACGGCATCCGGGAAGACGACGACCCTGAACGCCATATCGCTCTTCATCCCGCCGCTTGCAAAGATCGTCACCCTCGAGGATACCCGGGAGCTGAAACTCCCTCATCAGAACTGGATCCCGAGCATCACCCGCGACTCGTTCTCGCAGGACGGGCGGGGCGAGATCGATATGTACGAACTCCTGCGTGCGGCTCTCCGGCAGCGACCGGAGTACATCCTGGTCGGTGAGGTCCGCGGCAAGGAGGCCCTGACCCTCTTCCAGGCGATGAGCACCGGTCACGTCACCTACGCGACGATGCACGCCGACTCGGTGGCGAGCGCCGTCCACCGTCTGGAGAACCCGCCGATCGATGTGCCGAGGAACATGCTCTCTGCGCTGAACCTGATGTCCATTCAGGTGCAGGCCCGTGTCGGCGGCCAGCGGATCCGGCGCAACAAGCAGCTCATCGAGATCCTGGATATCGATCCCCGGACGAACGAGCTGATCACGAACGAGGTCTTCCGGTGGCATCCGGCGACCGACGAGATCCGGTATTCGGGAAAATCCTACATCCTCGAACAGATCATGGAGGACCGGGGCTGGAGCGAGGAACGGATGCGCGAGGAGCTGAAACGCCGGCAAGAAGTCCTTGAATGGATGCGCATCAAGAAGATCCGCCACTTCAAGGACGTGAGCAAGATCCTGGTCTCCTACTTCCGTGACCCGGAGACCGTCATCCAGCGGGTGCGCACGGACCTCTACGCAGAAGGTGATGCTACATGAACAGTTACGAGCGATTCTGCTTCAACCTGATCGGCCATGACCTGAAGAAGAAGCGGGGGGACTACATCAGCCTTAGAAACGACCTGATGGGAGCCAGGATGAACACGCCGTTCGAGGCGTATCTTGCGACCGCGTACGTATCTTCGGTCATCGTGGGACTGGTCGCCGCCCTGCTGATCGGGATCTTCGCCTATCTCCTGCGGATCCCGGAGATGATCGTCTACCGCGGGGCGGTTCCGGATTTCCTGTATGCGTTGAACGATTACAAGATGCCGCTCGGGATGATCGTCATCACGATCATCTCCCTCCTGGTCTTTGGCGGGTTGACCTACCTGATCTTCATTCTTTATCCCGGGATCCAGGCCGGAGAGCGGCGCCGGAACATCGATGCCACCCTCCCGTATGCCATCAACTACGTCACCGCCATGTCCTCGGCCGGGATCACCCCCGACGAGGTCTTTCGGTTGCTCGGCAAGAGCACGATATACGGCGAGAGCGCTGTTGAGGCACGGTATATAACCCGGGAGACCGATTTCTTCGGGAAGGATCTCCTTGAGGCACTGCGATCGGTCTCGCTGGCGACGCCGAGCGAACGGATGCGGGAGTTCCTGCAGGGGGCTGTCGCAAGCATATCCAGCGGGAGCAACCTCACGGAGTACTTCCGTACCAAGGCCCACCAGTATACGCTTGAGAACAA
>Ga0172382_10012549_pt1 | contig 11033 bp, 12 predicted proteins | sample Leawel138RmetaG_FD_122245 | JGI IMG/M metagenome (GOLD analysis project Ga0172382, IMG submission 122245) | Leachate microbial communities from a municipal landfill in Southern Ontario, Canada - Leachate well 138R metaG | ecosystem: Engineered > Solid waste > Landfill > Unclassified | place...
AGAATATGATCCTAAAAATGATTGTTGGAATTTATATGAAATAAAAGGTACAAACACTTTAGATGAAAATGAAAATTCGGTTGATCATATTGAAGACGTGGCTTTTCAGGTCGCAGTGTTAGAAGATGTTGGCATAAAGTTGGGGGAAATAAATTTAATTCATCTCAATAAAGATTATGTAAGAGGTGATGAAATTAATGTTAGTGAGCTTTTTATTAAGGAGGATATTCGAGAGCAGGTTTATAACAGAATTGAAACAACTAGGGTAAAGATGAAGCAAGCAGCCGAATTATTGTTCAATGAAGATGAAAATTCTTTAAAATGTGATTGTATTTATTTAGGCAGAAGTAATCATTGCTCTACTTTTAATTATTCGCACCCCTATGTTCCAGAATATTCTGTTCATGATATAGCAAGAATAGGTAGTAGCAAGAAAAAATTAACTGAGTTAATTGATTCCAAGATTTATGATATTGCTGAGATTCCGGAAAATATAAAGTTATCCGATATCCAACAAATTCAGAAAGATGTTCATATAAGTCAAATACCAGTTATTGATTTACATTCTATTAAGAATGAATTAGATTCTTTAAGTTATCCTCTTTATTTCTTAGACTACGAAACATATCCACCAGCTATTCCTCTTTTTAAAGGTTTTAAGCCTTATCAACAAATTCCTTTTCAGTTCTCTTTGCATTTTTTAGAGGGCCCAGAAGAAGAGTTAAAGCATTTTGAATATTTACACACAGAAAAATCTGATCCATCAAAAAATATGATTACTAAATTAAAAGATTTCATTGGATCCACGGGAAGTATAATAGTTTGGAATAAGAAGTTTGAGAAAGGTATTAATTCTAATTTGCTCGAACGTCATCCGGAAGACGCCTTTTTTCTAAATGATATAAATGAAAGAATTTATGATCTAATGGATATATTTCAGAAACAGTTTTATGTTCATCCTGGCTTTAAAGGAAAAACATCAATTAAAAAAGTTTTGCCTGTTTTAGCACCAGCTTTAAGCTATCAAGATTTGGAAATTCAAGAAGGAGGCGCTGCTATGGAGGCTTGGTATAATTTAGTTTTCAAAGAAAGCACAGCAGAAGAGAAAGCGTTAGTAGTGAAAAATCTTTTAACTTATTGTTGTTTGGATACATATGCGATGTATGTTATTTGGAAGGAACTAGATAGTATTATTCAAAAATAAAAAATTTAATTTGACTTTCCCCCTAAATATGCTATAATACAAATATCCTTAACAAACACAACTCTAGCACGGAGTCTAAAAGGTGCCATTTATTTCTCCTGTTTTAACAGGTGGGCAAGCTGGGAAATCTGCGGCAAGCTAGATGGAATAAGTGACTGATCGCTGAAGGCGGTTGGGAGATTTCAATCTAAGAGATAGTAATATCTTTTGATGAAATCTCTTAGCCGCTTTTTTTATTTGTTAAGCTAGAAAGAGAGGTGAAAAATATGAAAAAATTAAATAATTTAGAAGAAATGATGCAAGAGCATTGTTCGCGTATATATTGGAATATAGACGATATTGAAGAGAATGTAATGTTTATGGCCGCTAAAATAAACGAGCAGGATATATCTGAAGATTTAGAAAAACAAGCCCGTGACTTATTGGGGGGATTAATTTCTGCCACTATAATTCTTAGGAGCGCAGCTCTAGATTTGGCTGAACGATTCACTATCTTTATCCTTGATCCAGGGCGAGAACGGGTTGAAATTCCAAAATATGATACTGGAGATCTAGTCCAGATGATAAACGATATGCTAAACGATCAGGCCGTTAAATTTAACAAATTTATTGACGTTCTATCTAAAAAGTATAAAAATAAAGATATTAACGGCGGCATGATTGTCTTATTCTGTGAATCTGGCGGAAACATCATGAGAGATAAAGGAGAAGTCGTTAACTCTTTAAGATTTTTAGCTCATAATTATAAGAAATACTTATATGAAATTAACTCAAAAAATACAAAAAGCAATTAACTTAGCTAGTCGACTGCATTTAGGCCAAGTTAGAAAAGGCGACTCAGGTTTGCCTTACATCAGTCATCCCTTTTCTGTCGCTTGGATATTAAGTAATTACACTGAGGATGAAAATGTGATTATAGGTGGACTGCTACACGATGTTTTAGAAGACGTCAAAGACTATTATTACGAAGATCTAGTTAGAGATTTCGGCGAAAGAGTGGCGCAGATAGTTAAAGGGGTAAGTGAAGATAAGGACCCTAATGTTGACAGTGATGATAAGGCTACTTGGGAAGAAAGAAAGATGAAATATTTAGCTAATCTGAAGAACGACAGTGATGAGTCTTTGATGGTTTGTTGTGCTGATAAAATTCATAACCTTCAATCTATGATAAACGCCTATCAAGAGAAAGGCGAGTCTTTGTGGAATAACTTTAACTCACCAAAAGAAAAGAAACTCTGGCTTTATGAGGAAATTTTAAAGTTTATGAAGGGAAGACTTAATAATCCGATTGTTGCTGAGTTAGAAGAGGTTTATAGCCAGGCTGAAAAATCTTTGCTATAATATAGTCACAATTAAATAATCGTTTTATAAAGAGTGTAGCGAGGGAACTAGCCCTATGACCTGCCAGCAACCCTGGAGTAATCCGTCCAGAAGGTGCTAATTCTAGCCCGATGAGGGAAAGATAAAGGTCGATTTTTTATTTTCATAATAAAAACTCTTTCCTTTGTTGGGGAAGAGCTTTTTTATTATTAATCATTAAATTTATGAAAAAAGAAAACATTGAAATAATTAGAAGGGAATCCCCAGATGGAGCGACTGAGGAGGCTGTAATTTATGGCCTAGAGGATGGCGAAGAACAATATTATCGAATCTTAGGCACTGGTTATGGAGTTAATTTCGCCCATTGTTTCTCTATGGGCCATAAGAATAAAGAGAATTTTTGGGAAAGAGTGGTGGGTTATAAAATTATTCCTAATACAGATCAAGCCAATTTATTAAAGAAAATGACAGGGAATGACTATATAACAGTAGAATTCTATGAATTAAGTTAATTTTAGTCCATTTCAGCACATGGTTCACCTTTTAAAAAATAGATTTAGCTATGAATAGCAATAAAAACCTTAGAATTACTAAATTTAGACTAATATTGTTCCATAAACGACTCTATTTTGTTTTTGATTTTTCTAGGCTTTTATGGTATTTTTTAAACATATCTATAATAATATGTCTCAACTAAAAATTATTCCAAGAGTTGAAAGTAGGGCTCCACAAATCGATTTTTATAATAGCAGAATATGGATAGATTATCTTGATAACCATTTTCCAGAATGCGAATATTATTTTAAGTTCGCATTAGTCTGGCTGTCGTTTAATTCATATTATGAAGCAAAGTATAAAGCAATAAAATTTGAAAAAGATAAAATCAAAGAGTTCTGCGTTGACAACAAAAATCTATATAATAATTTAATGATCAATGATGAAATATTTAAACAAGTAGTTGCAGATTTTAAAAAGACGAAATATCTTGACGGTAGTGACAACAGAGAGTGCGTTGCAAGTGAAACCCGAAATGAAATATATTATTTCAAAGAAGACGCTTGCTCATTCGAGGATTTTCTAAATGTCGTCTATCGGATAAGAAATAATTTTTTTCATGGCAGTAAGGATGTTTCAAATCCGTATAATAATAATTTGATTCAGTGGGCATATAAATATTTTAGTATTTTTTGGAAAGAATTTATAAATCAAAGTAATTAATTTTTAACACTATGAAAAAAAACGCGATAAAAGTTTTAATATTCATTTTGGCATTTAGCTTTATTCCAACAAATTTTTCAAAAGCAATTACTCAAAATAATATTAATACACAGGTTCAAATAGTATGTACCGACGGCAATGATAATTGGTTTAGTGGATCTGGAACAATAATTGACCCCAAAGGAATTATTTTAACCAACCGTCATGTTGTAGAAGGTGCTTATAAAAATGCCTGTTTTATTGGTTTCATGCGATCTATAAGTCAAGAGCCAGATTTTGGCACAAAAGAAAATCCTAATTTAGCAGAAATAAAATATGTTACAACGACTGATGATATGGATGCGGCCATTTTGTATGTAGAGAATTCAAATAATAAAGCATATCCGTATATAAATATTTGGAATTCAAGTTCAGATAGTTTAAATTTCGGCGATAAAATAGAGGTCGTTGGTTATCCGAGTATAGGCGGATCGACTATTACATACACCTCTGGTGATTTTAGCGGTTTTGGAAGTCTTTCAGATAACACTCATAATTATATCAAAACAACTGCAGTTTTGGAGCACGGAAATTCCGGGGGGGCGGCCTATAACCAAAAAGGTGAATTTATTGGTATTCCTTCGATGGTGATTTCTGGATCATTGAATTCCATTAGTTATATTTTGTCTGTGGATAGTATAAAAAAATGGCTTTCTGGTTTTTTAGGAAATAACTACAAGCAAGAAGTTACAGAACAAAAACCAACGATAATTCAACCATCTGGTATTTCGATTAAGGATGATGTTAATCCACCAGTAATGAAGGGGTTTAATATTAACTATAAAATCATAAACGATGCAGATGATAAAAAAAGTAGAATACAGTATTTTTGGAATTCAAAGGACGTTAAGGATGAAAACGAAATTAGTAAATATTATTACTATTATGGAAATGATGTTACGGCCGATCCGTTGAAGCACGGGAAAGCGCTAGATGCAAATAATAACGGTTTTAATTATTTGCCAGAAATATATTCAATTGATAGTACTCGAGAAAAATATTTAATAATTAAAATTCAAGATAGTGAGGGGAATATCTCTTCATCTATTATTGCTCCTTGGGAAATCAGTGAAATTATTGGGAACGGATACTTACTAAGTGTGTATAATAATAGTACTAAAAACTTCAAAAAAGAAGATAAAAATATATTTAAAAAATATGCAGGGTATTTTGTTGTTAATAATGGAATCACTTGGTTTATTAATCCGAGGACGGGTCAAAAACATTTAATATACGGAGCATATAATGATAATCCATTTTTTTCTTCACGGTTAAATGTGATGTTTTGTGACTCTTCATCGTCAATGGGAATATCAACCTCAAATTTAAATAAAAAACCAAAAAATGCTTGGGGAAATTTACTTATTGAAATGCTCGATAATAATCAAGGTGTTGGTGGTTTTTATTATATACATCCTAAAACTGGAGTGCTATATAATTTTGATGGTTTACTTGATTGGGCAAAGAATGGTGTAGTAATTGAAAATTTGATAAATTCATTATCACTCAAGATTACTGATAATGAGATAAACACAATAAAAACCTCGCCAACTTTAAGCACATATTATATAGATCAAGAAATGGTGCCGACATTCATCGATAAATTAATTCCTACATCGATAGACAGGGGATATGCAAAAAAGTTATCAGGTAAAATTTTATTACAGGTCGAAAGCAGGGGTGAAGCCTGGTATGTCAATCCAAAAGACGGAGAAAGATATTATATGGCTAATGGAGAAAAGGCTTACGATATAATGAGATATTTTGGTATAGGTATAACTAATAAAGACTTGGATCAAATAATGAATAGCAAAACAGTGGCAAAAAAACATAGCGGAAAAATATTTCTTCAAGTTGAAAATAATGGCGAAGCTTATTATGTAGATTTTGATGGTAATCTGCATTATCTCAAAGATGGAGGCGCCGCTTATGAAGCAATGAGAAGCTTAGGCATGGGGATTACTAATGATAATTTAAACAAGATTAGTGAAGGAAGTTTTTAATAATTACTTAATTAATTTTGTGTAAAATTTATGACATCAGAAAAAATAAGAGATAAGCGAACTAGTGATTATATTTTAGAATTGTTTGAATTTACAGATGATTTACGGCGACCAGTAAGTTATTTTGTGAGAAAAACTTATATAGGTATAAGTGTTTTTGGTTCTGGTGCAGCAAAAATTGAAGAAGTAGATTTTTCAAATAAAGAAAAAGCAATGATTTTTTTTAATAATCAAAATTAAATTTATGAAAAAAATTAAACACATAACTTTAAAATTAGGATTTTTTTTGATTATCACTTTCTTTTTAGCATTATTTACCGCAACATTTTTGTCTTATTTTTATAAAAGTGCTTTTATTTTCGACAATTATTTTCTTATAGAATCGATAACATTTGGCATAGGCACATTTTTAACTGGGTTGTATTTAATATTCTTTGATTTTTCTGAAAAATCCTTAAAAACATCAATTAAGAAAGCTAATGTTAGATTTGTAAGGTTCTGGAAGAATATGTTTATTCTGCCTTATAAATTTTTTAAAAATAAACCAATCCTCTTCATAAAAATATTAATATTTATTACGGCTAGCATTTTAACCTATAAATTTACATATAACGTCTATGATATGATTTATTGGTTTGAAAGATGGGATTGGGGATTTAGTGAAGCTCTTTTTAGGAGTTTATTTGTTTATTTGATTTGGGCCGTCATAAAAATTTTAATAATCTGGTTTGCCGCCATATCTTTAATTATGATAATTGGACAAAACGATAAATAGAATTTAGAAAATCACCGTATAGATTTTTAAAAATATAAAATTTTTTGATGTAATTATTAATTATGCTTTAAAATATGAATTTTTTGAATAGTTTGTATTAGTCCAACGTACATTGAGAAATTTAATAGAACCATTCAAGAGGAATTTATCGACAGTCATGAAACAGGGCTCGCTAGTGCAATCAGAAGTTAATGTATTAGCTTCTATGGTATAATACTGAGAGATCATATTGGAGTCTTAATTCAGAGTCTCCTGTGGACAGTTAAAGTGGTTGATAATCTTTATCAAAAAAATATAGATAAGGGAATGGAAATTATAAAACACATAAAAAAAGAATATGCAAAATTACAAGATTAAAAATATCAATAGATATTTAATATTCATCCCCTTTTTAGCGATTATTATCATCTTGTTTATATTATTTTTAAATCAAAAAGTAGAAGAAAAAGAATTTGTAGTTTTAAATAATAAGTCAGCAGATATGTTGGCGGAAATAAGATTGCCTATAAGTTATTTCTCAGAGAAAAATATCAGGCATGGCTCTTCTGATGGTGAAGACGGGTGGAAAAGAGCTTCTTTAGATGAGATGACTTATCAATCATATCCAACAACCTCTATTACTCTGCCGAATAATGCTTATTCTATCGATATCAGGGATTTAGGCCATAATAAATCCTTGGAGGAAATAATAAAAGAAAATAGTACTTGCGGAGAAAATAAGAATGAAGATTGTGGCTATTTAGATCAGATTAAAGAAAATTATAGTGAATATAAAGAATTAGCATCATATTATCTCCCTAATTTGACTATTAGTTTGAAAAAATTCGATGTTGATGGCGATGGCAGTGATGAGATAATAGTCTATGGTTGCGGAGTTGGCGGAAACCATTGTCCGCATACAGTTGATATTATTAAAAACAATCAAATTATCTTTTCAGTCGATGAGGTAAATATAGCAGATATTACGCCAGTTGAAATAGGGAATGGTTTTTATTTAGATTGGTATAACGACAAAGATCTTGAAGGCGGTTATTGCTGCCCCTTTGGGTACGTTAGGACAAAGTTTGTTTATGAAAATAATAGATTTGTGCCTGTTTTAGAGCAGAAAGTTGATTATTTAAGAATATTAGATTCATTAAGTTATAATGATGTTTTAAATTCTAAAATTATAGATGGTAATAAATACGATTATTATAAAAGTCAGTATGAGGGAGAAATGGTTGAGTGGTCTGGAAAGATAAGCAGCTATTATTCTCAAATTACTGGCATTAAATTTTGTATTATTGATGACGAGCATCAGAATGTTAATATAAATAAGCCTTGCGATATGTTTTGGGCTTTTTCTGAGGATTTAATGGGAGCCGATGATCTTAGTGTAAATCCCGATTGGGATGGGAATTGGGTTCCTTATATTTTAAATTATTATAATGTCCCTTTTGATGAAAATGCTGATTACTTTAATGATATTTATATCGTAAAAGGGATCGTCAACGGCATTGATTGTACGCCGAGTGATAAATGTTCTCCAGATATAGATATAATTAGTATAAGAAAATAGATATAGAACTGGTAGATTATTAAATAATTTAAAAATATGTCAAACATTTTCAAGGGAATCCTCCAATTTAAAATCTGTAAAGCGGAGCTTAATTACAAAAAATTAAATCCCAGAAATTGGAAAAGACCGTCATTTAAGAAAATAATTAAAAGTTTGGCTTTTTTTATTATCTTTTTAGGAGCTCTGATTATTGTTAGAGATGAGTACGATTATCAATTTGGAGGCTATTATTATGGCGATGATTATGATTATAGTGAAGAAGAATATGCAGATTGTAATGTGTTAGGGATTGAATTGCGTGGTGATTTAGTTACTTATATAATTCCTGAAAATAGAGATGGTAATGGCAATTCTTTAAGTGATGAAACCGCCTCAGAATATATTGTTTCAGCTCTTATGGAAGCGGAAGCTAACGATGATATCAAGGCTATTATATTAGAAATTGACTCCTATGGTGGCTTGCCAGTTGCCTCTTATGAGATTAATCAAGCTTTACATCAAGAGATCAGTAAGCCAGTGGTAGCAATGGTGCGTAATGCTGCCACCTCTGGTGCTTATTTAGTTGCTGTAGCTGCTGACACTATTTTTGCTTCTCCTTATTCAGATATTGGTGGAATTGGCATTACCATGTCTTACCTTGATTATGCTAAGCAAAATAACCAAGATGGCTTAACCTATAATTCGCTTAGTGCTGGCAAGTATAAAGATTATGGCGACCCTAATAAACCTTTAACTGATGAAGAGAAAACTCTTATAATGAGGGATCTTAATATTATTCATGAAGATATTATTAGAGTTATTGCTACTGATCGTAATTTAGACATCAATAAGGTGCGAGCTTTAGCTGATGGTTCATCTATGCCCGGCCAAATGGCCAAAGATAATGGTTTAATTGATGAAATTGGAGGGATTACTGAAGTAGAAAGCTATTTAAAGGATAAGATAGGTGAAGAGGTTGTGACTTGTTGGTAAGGTGCTAAAATAAACTAAAAAATCTAAATAATCCATTTTTTATATGAATTTAAATCAAAATAAAGAGAAAAGATCCCCTCTTAAAAATGGGCCATTGCGTAATGCCGGCCAGTCATTAAATGAAAAAATCATAGATAAATTCGAAAAAGATATTAGTATGCCGATTATTATGGTTCTTTTTGTAGCGGTACTAACAATATTTGAATGGGTGAAATACTACACAAATTCTAATATTGGCCCATGGTTCTATACTATTATTTTATTAGTATTTTTTATTTATTCTTTATTTAAAATTATTAAAGCAAATAAAGAAATAAGCAATATAAAGCTAGGAAGAGACGGTGAGCGACAAGTAGCAGAGTCTTTAGAAGAGTTAAAGAAAATCGGATATCGTGTTTATCATGATATTCTGGGAAATTCATTTAATATAGATCATATTGCGATAGGCCCGGCAGGAGCTTTTACAATTGAAACAAAAACGTATCGCAAAAAAAATGGTCAGGATTCGCAAATATATTATAATGGAGATAAAGTTTCAATTGATGGGTTTGTTAGTGGCAAAGAATTTAAGAATCCAATTGAACAGGCAAGAGGACAAAAATATTGGCTGGAGGGATTTATAAACGATAATGTCAAAGTTAAAATCAAGGTAACGCCAGTGGTTATTTTCCCTGGATGGTTTGTCAATAACGGAAATAATAATGGAGAGGTGTTAGTTTTTAATGACAAGGCTTTTGTGACATTTATAAAAAACAAAACAGAAATAAATTTAGATAAAAATCAAATAGATTTAATAGCAACTAATTTAGAGGGTTATGTTAGAAATTTTTAATTAAGTTATATGATTTCAAGATATATTAAGGAAATAACTTTAGAAGAGATAAGAAGAATATTGATTAGAAAATGCTCATTAATAGATAGAGAGCTTATTGTATGGGGTCCCCAGAAAGACAAAGGTGCGGATTGTTATTTTTTTGCATTAGCGGGCACACCTCCTAAGGCTTATGGTATATACACATTTTGCGCGGAACAGCACTCTCTATATCTTTATAATGGGAGGGGGAAATTAATTAAGAATTACTACTTGGAAAAAGAGATTAAATTTGATTAGAATTTCCGCTAACACTGTAATGGTCCAGTTTGTCAAACAATTTTGACGCTATTAAAAAGTTGATTTCACTGGAGTGGTATTTTTGTTAATTAAATTTATATTTGGATTTGTAAACTGCTGAAAGAAGGCGGTTTTTTTGTTTCGGCCAAAATAGATCTCAGCTGGGGTTTTGTCGTCTAGCGATTGATGAGGGCGATAATTATTATAGTCATCAAAGGACTTGCTTAATCCAGTTTTAGCCTCAAGCATAGAACCATACTGATTAATATAAACATCTTCTTGTTTCACTGTCCTCCACAGTCTTTCCACGAAGATATTATCTAGATATCTTCCTCTGCCATCCATGCTGATCTTCACTTTATTGGATTTAGAAATAGCGGTAAATTTAGGACTGGTGAAATGACTGCCTTGGTCACTGTTTAAAATATTAGGGATAGCAATTTCATAGGCTCTCTCTAGAGCTCTTAGGCAGAAATCAATGTCTAAAGTATTTGATAGTTCCCAAGAAACAACATATCTAGAATACCAATCAATAACCGCGACTAGATAGCAGAAACCGTGCTCTAATTTGATATAAGTGATATCAGTTGAAAAAACTTGATTAGCTCTAGTAATGGACACTCCTCGAAGTAGGTATGGGTATAAGGAAATGGTTTTGTTTGCCCTAAAAACAGGCCTTCGTTTTGGGGAATTAATTGCCTTGGAATGGGGAGATATTGATTTTAAGAATAGTTTAGCCACTATTCAGAAATCCATTGCTAGAGGGCACTTAGGCAGTCCTAAAAGTAATAAAATTAGACACGTGCCTTTATTGGGAGACGTTAGTGAAGCCT
>Ga0172382_10012551_pt1 | contig 11031 bp, 4 predicted proteins | sample Leawel138RmetaG_FD_122245 | JGI IMG/M metagenome (GOLD analysis project Ga0172382, IMG submission 122245) | Leachate microbial communities from a municipal landfill in Southern Ontario, Canada - Leachate well 138R metaG | ecosystem: Engineered > Solid waste > Landfill > Unclassified | place...
ATGGGTCTGCCAGCCAGCCAGCATTCTGGTCATGACATCGCCCATGGCGACATCGGGGTCAACCGATGCCTGTGACGGGTTGTCGTCACGGCTGAAAATGACCTTGCCACGCTTAATGGTCTGGGACACTTTCACATCGGCCAGTTTTTCCGGGTCGATGGCGGTCGGGTCTTCTGACAGAATCACGAAGTCAGCGATTTTGCCAGGCTCAATCGAGCCTTTGCTGTCTTCTTCAAAATGCTGCCATGCTGGCCATAGTGTCATGGCTTTCAGTGCGGTCATGACATCAACGCGCTGATCGGGGCCCAGAATGTCGCCCGAGCGCGTGCGACGCGTGACTGTGGCTGACAGCACCCGCATTGAATCGGGGAAGGCGACCGGGGCATCGTGGTGACTCGAGAACTTCAGGCCCCGTTCACGCACCCACCCGGTAGGTGAAATGTTGTCGGCATTGATCGGGCCAACCGTGCGGTCGCGATGCCAGTCACCCCAGTAAAACGTGTGCATCGGAAACAGCGACGGGAAAATATCCAGCGCGTCCAGGGTGGCGACCTGATCTTTGCGCAGGAATTGTCCGTGGATCAGTACGGCACGCCGGTCGGCATCACCATGCTTTTCACGCGCCGTCTTGATGGCAGCCAGCAGCATGTCTGAAGCGCCCTCGCCATTTGAGTGAGTCAGTATCTGGATGTTGTTGCTAAAGGCCCAGTCGATAGCGTCAAATACCTGGTCGGCGTTGGCCGCTGCGTACCCCAGGTAGTCGGCGCGGTAGCCCGCCGGTGGCATGTAGTAGGGCCGGTCACGAAATGCGGTAAACCCTTGCGGCGAGCCGTCGATGGTCAGTTTGGCGCCACCCACCCTGAACCCGTTCGTGTAGTCACGGCGTGCTGTTTTTGCGATGAAGTCGCGGTCTTGCAAGACGTCGACATAGGTGACGACATCGATCGGTATTTTGCCGGCAGCGGCCGCCTGTTCCATGAACGGCACAATGGTCGAAGTGGCGCGGCCTTCCTGACCCGTGGTGTAACCATAGCTGGCCAGCAGTTTTGTGCCGGCAACAAACAGGGCCTGGGCCTGTTCGGTGGTCATGTTCTTGAACTGTTTGGCCAGCGAATTAAAAAATGCAGCCTCTTCAAGTATGCCGTTCGGTGTGGTTGAATTGCTTTGGCGCCGGATGACGCCACCGGCCGGGTTCTTGGTGTCGGGGGTTATGCCTGCCAGTTCCAGGGCCTTGCTGTTCATCACACCAATATGTCCGGACTGGTGAATGATCAGCACAGGCGTGTCTTTCGAGACAGCGTCCAGGTCTTCACGGGTAGGGTGGCGTTGCTCGGCCAGTTGCGCGTCATCGTAGCCAAACCCCAAAATCATGCCAATACTTTTTTCTGTGCTGGCGTGTTCTTTTGACCAGGCTTGCAAGGTTTGCTGTAACCCCTTGATGCTGGTCACCTTGCCATCGGGCGGGGCCAGCAGGTTGGCTGAAATGGCTTGCAGCCCGATCATGAAGGCATGGCCATGGGCGTCAACAAAGCCGGGCAGCATGGCCTTGCCCTGCAGGTTGATGGTTTGGGTGTCTTTGCCCTGGTGGGGTTCAAGTTCGGACATCGAACCGACCGCAAGAATTTTCCCGTCTCGCACAGCAACAGCCTCAACGGCAGGCCGGGCATCGTTGATGGTCACAATGGGCCCCCCTGTCCAGATGGTGTCGGCCAGTTCGGCAGCAATGGCAGGTTGGCCTGCAAGCAGGGCCAGGCTTAACGCAGCCAGCCTGAACGGGTGTCGGATGCTCATGCGGTGTCTCCTGAGGGTAAAACGTGTTCCGGGGTCATGATAAAAAATGTAATCACCCGGCACTGTGCCACGCGTGGGCGCGTGCGTGCCAGTCTCAAAAGTCTCAAAAGTCTTGTTTGGTCCCATTCAAATGCATTTAATTGTCGTTAACAGCATTAATCAATGGGTATGTGTGCTGCTAATTTCGGTTATCCTAATTTTTTGTCTGTGCTTCAAGGCGCGTGATGTCGTCGTTTTTTCTGCGTTTGTGCTTCGTTTTAAAACTAAGTGTTCTGGTGCTGGCCGGCCCTGTTTTTGCTAATGAACTCAGCTGGACGGGCGACTGGGACAGCACCTGGAGAGATCGCGGTGCCCGTATCTCGCTGGTTCAGGAAGGTGATCAGGTCACCGGGGGGTACAAGCTGTATGGCGGCCAGGTGGTTGCCCAGGTCAACGGCCATGAGCTGCGTGGGGTCTGGAAAGAGCGGGGCCGCGACGGAACCTTCTATGCGGTCATGTCTGATGATGGCCAAACGTTTACGGCCCGATTTGGTACCGGCGAATGGATTACCGGTATTCGTGTAGAGGCCGACAACGCGTTCATGGGGGCGGCCCTTGATCGCAGCAGTCCAGCCAACGTTATGTATCACTTTCTGTCGATCATGAACGCCGTGGGGCCGGGGCGCATGGAACTGCTTAGTGAAGCGTCGCATTTCATTGATTTTTCCCGTCTAGACCCTTCCTCTGTAATCAGCGAGCTTGAGTACACACAGTTGCTTTTTTCCGTGCTCGATCGCCTGACCTTCCGTGTCTGGGGTATTCAGGCCAGGCCCGGTCAGACAGAAATGACGGTCAAGTTGCCGCAGGCCGGAACTGATTCGTCATTTGAGCTCGGATTCGTTCTGAACGACAAGGACTGGTGGCTTGTACCCCCTTCACCGGCCACCTTGCGTCAGGCAAAGGCCGATTTAAGCCTGCATCGCGATATCAGGATGGCAAGTGACGACGCCGACTTGTCTTCGCCTCGGGCGACTGTTCGCACCTTGTTTAAAGCGTTCAGTACCCAGAACATCGTACTTGAGCATGCGCTTGCAACACTGAACATGTCAGAAATGTCGGCTTTGGCCCAGCAATATGAGGGTCCCCGGCTGGCTCGCTATGTGTATCGAGCCTTGCTGCGCCTGGGCTCTCCGGTCTGGCAAGAAATTCCTGACGATCCGGCCCGGCGTCAGGTTTATACGTTTTTTGAGCACCCGTACGGGGTAATCGCGCTGGAGCCGGTCGAGACCGATTATGGGTTGCGATGGCAATTTACCCCTGAAACCTTGCTGAACATTCGGGCGGTGTATGCGGCGCTTGACAATATGCCTGTTGTGGACAGCTTGGCGTTTCAGGCGGCCAATGAAAGTCTTTACTTCAAAATCCGTGATGCTGTCAGGGGGCTTAGCGGTGAAATGGTCCGAAGAGTGGGTGCGATGGAGGTGTGGCAGTGGTTGGGGTTGCTGTTTGTATTTGTCATGGCGGTTGGTCTTGGGCGCCCCCTGACTGCAGTGTTGTACGGGGCAGTCATCAATCGTCTGCAACCATCGGGTGAGCAGGTTCCTGCCGTGCGCTGGCTGTTTTTGTGGTCATTCCGCCTGCTGCTGCTGGGCGTCATCTTGCGACTGTCTGACAAGGTGCTGAGTTATCCGGATATTGTTCAGGTTGCTTTAGTGGCAACCAGCATGACAGCGATCATTTTGTCGACCATGTTGCTGCTGCTGCTGGCAACCGGTTTTGTGGTGCAGCGACTGAAGGCAGCCAGCTCTGTTCAGAAGCATGTCACGCTGGTTGCTTTTATTGCTGGTATTTTTCGCATGGTTGTTGTCGTGTCGGCCTTGTTGCTGCTGGCCGACGTGCTGCAGATGCCCTACCAAAGTGTTTTGGCCGGTTTGGGGCTGGGGGGGTTGGCTGTGGCTCTGGCGGCGCAATCAACGCTGCAAAACTTCATTTCGGGCATCACGTTGTATTTCGACAAGCCAATTGCGGTTGGTGATTACTGCAAATTTGGTGAAAAAACGGGCACCGTAGAGTTCATCGGCATGCGTTCGACCCGCATCCGTACGCTTGACCGGACTATCGTCACGATTCCGAACAGCGAGTTTTCGAACATGCAAATTGAAAATTACGCGAAACGTGACAGCATGTTCCTGAATTACGTGTTGCGGCTTCGTTATGAAACAACGCCAGACCAGATGCGCTATGTGCTGGCTGAGTTGCGCAAGCTTTTGTTAAGCCACCCGAAAGTTGCGTCCGATCCGTTACGGGTTCGGTTCGACGGCTTTGGCGAGCATGCGTTGGAGGTCAGTGTTTTTGCTTACGTAATGTCATGTGACTATGCCGAGTTCGTTGCCATACGAGAAGATATTCACTTGAGGGTTATGGATGTGGTTGAACGCTCTGGCAGCAAGTTGGCAGTACCCTCTATGTTGCATTACAACACTGAAGACCGCATGCCCGACCAGGCCAAGGTACGCGATAGTGAGGCGGCCGTTGCCCAGTGGCGTGAAGATGGCGTACTGCCGTTCCCGGACTATGACTGGCCCGATAAGGCTGCTTTCCGCGAAACGCTTGAGTACCCGCCTGAAGGGTCGGTGTTAGGCAGCAGGCACACCTGAGCGGGCAGGTGTTCGTTATGAACCTGTCCGTAATTGTGTGGCGGTTCATCGGTCAGGGTCGCCAAGTTGACAGCCAGCTGAACGACCCCTACTATTACTAGCCCTTATTACAGGAGCTTTCCGGGTTGTGCCCGGTGTTTTATGGACAGTCCCGGTTCGTTATCAGAAACTGTATCTACGCTTGCAAGCAGTGTTTCTATTGGCGGTGATGCCTTTTTGCTGCTGCTTTATGTTGTTCTTGCCCTGCTGTTTTCGTTTCTTTGCTCGGTTGCCGAAGCCACGTTGCTCAGCATCACACCGTCTTATATCGCCAATCTCAAGGCCGTCAACCCCAAAAAGGCCGAGCAGCTGCGTCGTCTTAAAGAAGACAATATCGACCAGTCGCTGGCGGCGATTCTTACCGTCAATACCATTGCACACACCGTGGGTGCCATCGGTGCCGGATCAAAAGCCACGGCTGTTTTCGGCAGTGCCTGGTTTGGGGTGTTTTCAGCGGTAATGACGCTGCTGATTCTGTTCTTGTCAGAAATTGTGCCTAAAACGCTGGGCGCGGTGTATTGGCGTCAACTGGCCGGCATGACGGGCGTGTTCGTCAACATGCTGATAAAAAGCATGTATCCGCTCATTGTGGTTTCAGAAAAGCTTACCAAACTGATTTCTGGCGGAAAAAAGCTCAATGACTTCAGTCGCGACGAATTCGTGGCCATGGCCAGTATCGGTAAAGAACAGGGCCTGATCAACGATCGCGAATCCAAGATCATTCGCAATCTGTTTTTATTCAAGTCAGTCGAGGCCAGTACCGTCATGACGCCGCGCATCGTGGTTTCGGCCTTGCAAAAAGACCTGACGGTTGAAGAGGCGCTGGCTGATCCGGTCAAGGCCCACTTTTCACGCTTGCCTGTTTACGGTACCGATCTGGATAACGTAGTTGGGTTTGTGTTGCGCGAAGACTTGCTGGTTGCCAAAGGCCAGGGGCAGGGTGATCGCCCGTTGTCTGACTTTCGTCGCGACATTGTGGCCATTCTTGATAAAACGCCGTTGTCGCGCCTGATGGAAACCCTGCTTGAAGAGCGTCAGCACGTTGCGCTGGTGGTCGGTGAGTATGGCGACACCAAAGGCCTGGTTACGCTTGAAGATGTCGTTGAAACCCTGTTGGGTATTGAAATTATCGACGAAGGTGACAAGGTCGACGATATGCAGAAGCTGGCACGCCGGTTGTGGGCCAAGCGTGCCGAGCGCATGGGCATCCGGTTTGACCCGGACGCCGGTGATCCTGGCCGCTAACAGGCCATTGCGCCGTTATGTGGCGCAATGGGTTACGTACGTTTTGTTTGGCTGTTGCGACGTGTCAGGGCTTTTTCACCCTCTATTGCCAGGAAGACCAGCAGCCCGATAGCCATGGGCAGCAACCAGTGACGAAGCGTCAGCGGTGCTGTACCAAAAGTGGTATTCATGACGGGCAGGTATACAAACCCCAATTGCAATACGGCCAGTGCCGCCACGGCAAGCAGGGCAACACGATTTGAAAACAGGTGCTTGATGCGCAGGCTGGATTCGGTCAGGAAGCGTGCATTGAACAGATAAAACGCCTGGCCAATAACCAGTGTATTAATGGCCATGGTACGCGCTTCTTCAGTGCTCATGCCTATAGCCATCTCGTATTCAAACATGCCGATGGTTGCGCCAGCAATAAGTACCGAAACAAGCGTCAGGCGCATCACCAGCACGCGGTCAATCAAAGAGGCATCTGCCTCGCGCGGGGGGCGCTGCATAACCCCGGGCTCGGTGGGCTCGAATGCCAGGGCAAGCGCCAGCGTAACGGCAATGACCATGTTCACCCATAAAATCTGGGCCGGTGTCAGGGGCAAGACCAGCCCGAAGACAATGGCTGTCAGCATCACCAGGCCTTGTGCCCCATTGGTGGGCAAAATGAACAGAATGGCTTTGCGAAGGTTGTCGTAAATGGTGCGACCTTCTTCAACGGCCCGTTCTATTGACGAAAAGTTGTCGTCGGCAAGAACAATTTCTGCCGCCTCTTTGGTGGCTTCTGTGCCCTTTATACCCATCGCTACACCGACATCGGCGCGCTTCAGTGCCGGTGCGTCGTTGACGCCGTCACCGGTCATGGCCACAACCTCGCCACGGGCCTGCAAGGCTTTGACCAGACGCAACTTGTGCTCCGGGCTGGTACGCGCAAAGATGTCACAGTTTTGCGCGATTTGCTCAAGGGCGTCATCAGAGGCCGACTCAAGTTCGGCGCCGGTGATCACCTTCAGGTTGTCAGCTGTACCCAGCCCCATTTCAATGCCGATAGCGCGGGCCGTGCCGGCATGGTCTCCGGTAATCATTTTGACGCGAATGCCGGCGGCATGACACGACTGTATCGCCTTGATGGCTTCAGGGCGGGGAGGGTCAATAATGCCTATCAGCCCCAGGAATGTCATGCCACTTTCAACGTCATCCAGGCTCAGGTCAGCCTTGTCATCGGGCACGTCACGTACGGCAGCGGCCAAAACGCGCAAGCCGTCGGCGCTCAGGCGATCAATGTGGTATTCCCAGAACTCACGATCAAGGGGTTTGGGTTGCGCGTCGCCCCCCATTTCTTGATGACAACGGTCAAGCAGGCGGTCAGGCGCCCCTTTGAGCAGGATGCGTCGCCCACCCTGGGGGTGGCTGTTCAGGGTGGCCATGAACTTGTTGGCCGACTCAAACGGGATGCTGGCATACCGCGTGTGGGCGTCGGCATCAAAGCCGGCCTTGTGTGCCAAAGCCCGCAAGGCGCCTTCGGTAGGTTCGCCAGCCACTTTCCACTGGCCCTGGTCTTTGACAATAAAGGTATCGTTGGCAACAGCAACCACTTCAATCACGGCCATCAGGTGGCCATGGTCGTACACCGCCACCGTGTTGCCATCCAGGGTAATGTCCCCTTCGGGGATATAGCCGTTGCCACTGATCTCATAAACCCCGCCACGCGTGACAACATAGCGCGCGGTCATTTCGTTCTTGGTCAGCGTGCCGGTTTTGTCAGAGCAAATGACCGTTACCGAACCCAGGGTTTCAACGGCGGTCAGTTTGCGTGTGATGGCATTGCGCCGGGCCATGCGCTGGACACCCAGCGCCAGGGTAATGGTCATGATGGCGGGCAGGCCTTCGGGGATGGCCGCTACAGCGAAACCAATGGCGGCGAAGAATACCTCGGCCAGCGGGTAGTCGTGGAGCAAGACCCCGACCCCCAGCATCAAGGCGGCCAGCGCCACAATGATGATGGAAAGTGTTTTGCTGAACCGGGCCATTTGCCGGGTCAGTGGCGTTTGTACTGTCTGTACCTCAGACATCATGCGGTTGATGTGACCGATTTCAGTGTGGGCACCTGTAGCCGTTACTACGCCCAGCCCGCGGCCGGCAGCAACCAGCGTACCCGAAAAGGCCATGCAGGTGCGGTCACCGACGCCGGCCGCTTCGGCAACCGGGTGCGTGTTCTTGTCTGAAGGTACCGATTCACCGGTCAGGGCTGATTCTTCCGTACGCAGGTTGTTGGTTTCGGTTAATCGCACATCGGCGGGTACGCGGTCGCCCGAGCGCAAGCGCACGATGTCACCCGGGACAAGCGTGTCGGCGTCGATCTCGGCCCATTGGCCGTCGCGTTTTACCTGGGCGTGCGGCGACAGCATATTGCGAATGCCCTCAAGTGCGGCTTCGGCCTTGCCTTCCTGGATAAACCCGATGATGGCATTGATGACCACGACGCCGACGATGACCCCGGTATCTATCCAGTGTTCCAGCAGGGCCGTAATACCCGCCGCCGCCAGCAAAATGTAGATCAGGACATCATTGAAGTGCTTGAAAAAGCGTTTCAGAAGCCCGTCTTTTGGTGGTTCGGGCAAGCGGTTGGGGCCGACATGCTCCAGACGACGTTTTGATTCGTCTGTAGTCAGGCCGGTGTTCTGAACCTCGAGCTGCGTCAGAACGTCTTGTGCGCTGGCGGCATGTGCCTGTTCAATATGTCCAGGGATTTTTTTTGTCATCGATAGTCGTTTTTCGTTCACAGAAGCCATTTACGAAGGGCCGGCCAGGCCCTCCCGATTGTCCGGCGTGCAGATTACGTCTTGAAGACAGCAACAGCCCGAACAAGCTGCGCCGCTTCGTGGTGCAGGCTGCGTGCAGCTGCAGCAGCTTCTTCAACCAGGGCCGCGTTGTGCTGTGTGCCTTCTTCCATTTGCGACACCGCCAGTCCGACTTCGTTCACACTGGTGCTTTGGGCGGCGCTGGCCGCACTGATATCGCTCATGATGGCGGTGACCCGCTTGATGGCTTCTACAACATCTTCCATGGTGTGGCCGGCCTCGTCGGCCAGGGCCGTGCCCTGGTGCATGCGCGCCACGCTGTCATTGATCAGACCGCTGATTTCTTTGGCGGCTTCCGCAGACCGGGCCGCGAGGCTGCGAACCTCGGAGGCCACCACGGCGAACCCTTTACCTTGTTCGCCCGCCCGTGCAGCTTCGACGGCGGCGTTAAGGGCCAGGATATTGGTCTGGAAGGCAATGCTGTCAATCAGCCCGATAATGTCAGCGATTTTTGCAGATGACGTATTGATGTCACGCATGGTTTCAACCACGGTGGCCACCACTTGCCCGCCACGTACCGCCACTTCACGCGCCTGATGGGCCATGGCATCAGCCTCGCGCGCATGCCGGGCGTTTTCTTGCACATGGCTGTTCAGCTGACCCATGGCAGCCGAGGTTTCTACCAGCGCGGCGGCTTCTTGTTCGGTGCGTGCAGCCAGATCGTTGTTGCCTTGGGCAATTTGCGTGCTGGCCGTAGCGACGCCATCGGCATCGGCCCGGACATTGCGTACCAGTTGCGTCAGTTGCTGCTGCATTTTGACTAATGCCGCAATCAGTTTGCCAATTTCGTTATGCCCGTAAGGTGGGGGGCGGCGCGTCAGGTCACCGTTAGCCACAGACTCGGCAATTTCAACGGCTTCATCAAGTGGCACGGTAATGCTACGCACGAATATGGCCGTTAGTGCCGTGGCCAGAAGCATGCCCAGGGTAAGGAAGCCAAGCACCAGAAGCAGTCGCCGGGTCAGGTCATCGACGCGTTCATTGAGGGTGTCTTCGAGCACCGTCATGGCCTGACCGCTGAACTGGTAAACCGCGTCAATCGAGCGGGTGAAATCATCGAAATAGTCTGTGGCCGGGAAAGCGAGGGTGTTCGCGTTGATAAGTTGCTGGTCGGCCAGCGTAATGGTTTGGCCAACCTGTGCGCCAACAGATTGCGCGCCGCGCTCAAGTGCGGCCTGAAGGGCTGAGTCAAGACGACCAGCCCGAACGACATGGCCGGTCATGTCATTGAGAAAGTCGTTGGCACTGTCGCGCAGGGCAATGACCGCACCCTTGCCTTGGGGCGGCAGGCTTTTCTGGGTCAGGAAGCCGCTGCCCATGGCACGCATGATGCCCAGTTTTTCAGTAAGCCAGGGGGCATCTGTAAACGTGGCGCGGATCAGCAGGGATGCCGCCGGATCAGGGTCGCGTGACAAGCCAAACTCGTCAAGCATGGTGGCATTCAGCTGGAACAGGGTCTTGATCCAGGCCGTGTGCTGCGCTGTGCTTTGCGCCGCGGTCAGTGCGCCAGCGGCGACCTTGGCCTCAAGTGCTTGCCAGCGTTGTTTCTGCTGTGTCCATTCCGCTGTCAGTGTTCCGGGTGGCTGAACCTGGGCCAGAGCCCTGTCAACCCCGGCGATTGCGCCGTTGACGCTGTCCTTGACGGCAGGACGGCGTTCACGCATCGTGGCGTTACCCGACAACATGCCCGACGACAGCCCGCGGTGTTGCTGCGCGTACTGGATGACCTTTTGTACCGCCATCAGTGGGGCCATCGAACGGGACTCGTCGCGGGAAATCGTGATTTCGGAAAGCGCCTTTTGTACGTACAGGGCCGTTGGCAGGGCGGTCATGACCAGGGCGACAAGCCCCAGAATGATGAATTTGTGCAGTAGTTTGAGGTTGTTCAGCATCGTGTTTTCTCGCAGGGGGAACCTGACTTTAAGGGTAAACGCCATGGTACTGCATTCAGCTTCCTGTAACCTGGTGAACGGGCAGTTCCAGTCGGGCTTGATGTTGGTTCAGACAGGTCAGACCCTTGGCGGTGACAGCGCGGTTTGTATCCATTGGCCCATCACGGCGTATGTTGATTCGCAGGCTTCTGGCGCCAGGGTGTGGATATTCAGCCAGGCGTGGATCATGTCCGGAAAGTTTTCGTGCTGGCAGACGGCTGCATTGTTTCGCAAGTGGTCGGCGTAGGCGTAACCTTCATCGCGAAGCGGGCAAAACCCACCGGTAAAAAGCAGGGTCGGGGGCAGCCCGGCTGCGGGCATGTTCAGTGGCGAGGCGGCCTTGCGGCATTCGCCATGCTGAAAATAGTTGTCAAAATACCAGCGGATACGGTCTGTTTCCAGAAGGTAGCCCCGACCCACGGACTGAGTCGAGGGGTATTCCAGGGTGTAGTCCAGGCTTGGGTAGACCAGGATCTGCCCTGTGATAGTTAACGTGCTGTCAGTGACTGACTGCGCTGTCAACGTTGCCGCCAGTGCGCCGCCACCTGA
>Ga0172382_10012553_pt1 | contig 11030 bp, 10 predicted proteins | sample Leawel138RmetaG_FD_122245 | JGI IMG/M metagenome (GOLD analysis project Ga0172382, IMG submission 122245) | Leachate microbial communities from a municipal landfill in Southern Ontario, Canada - Leachate well 138R metaG | ecosystem: Engineered > Solid waste > Landfill > Unclassified | place...
AATTTTATAATCAAAGATGTTAAAATCAGGCTGATTGTATCGGGCAGCCATATATTTTTGCGCAATTGCCATTCCTACGCCATTTGCAAAACCTTGTCCAAGAGGTCCGGTAGTTACTTCAATGCCGGGTGTAAGTCCATATTCAGGATGACCCGCAGTGATGCTGTGCAGTTGTCTGAAATCTTCTATGTCTTTGAGCGAGATATCATATCCTGTCAGATACAAATAGCTGTATTGCAACATACAAGCATGACCGCACGAAAGAACAAAACGATCGCGATTTATCCACTCCGGATTTTTGGGATTGTAGCGCATTACTTCAGACCACAATAGGTGCCCTAATGGTGAAAGAGCCATCGGTGTTCCGGGATGTCCCGAATTTGCTTTCTGAACGGCGTCAGCCGATAAAACTCTTACGGTATCGATGCATTTTTGAGTGATATCATTGGTTTTCATAAGGGGGGAGAGTTAAATTTTCAATCGTTAATTTTCCTAACTTTGAAGTCTCTGATAGAGGTCTTTTTATCATTTGAATAAGAAAACCTATTTATAAAACGATTTGAAAACTAAATAGTTCGAGAAATAGGGAGTGTTTTTCTATCTTTAGTTTACAATTAATGCGTTTCCTGATATATGTCAATTACCTGGATGTAACGCTCTGACCATTGAATTGATTAGTTACAAAACGAATGTGTGATAACCTTATTTCAACGATCATTATACAGCATTTGATAAAGTGAAAACTCATAGTGCCTTTAAAGCAGCAATAGTTTTTATCGGATTGTCAGATCTAAAAATAGAACTACCTGCAACTAATACATCCGCACCTAATTCAATAAGCTTTAACGCATTCGAAGAATCCACACCCCCATCTACTCCTATCAGTGCTTTTGAATCACTTTTCAGGATTAAATTACGTACGTATTCAACCTTTCGATAAGTATGTTCTATAAATTTCTGTCCTCCAAAACCGGGATTTACTGACATTATTAGCACTTGATCAATATCTTGTATTATATCTTCCAAATTGTTTACTGACGTGTGTGGATTCAGTGCCACACCCGCATGCATTCCTTCCTGCTTAATGGCTTGAATTGTACGATGCAAATGAACGCAAGCTTCTAAATGAACTATTAAATTACTGGCACCTGCTTTCTTAAACCGACTGATGTACCTATCGGGTTTTATAATCATCAGATGCACATCCAGCGGTTTTGATGTAAGTTTATTTATTGCTTCCAATACCAGGAATCCAAAAGAAATATTTGGAACAAAAACGCCATCCATAATATCAACGTGAATCCAATCGGCTTCACTTGTATTGAGCATTTCGATATCGGTTCTAAGATTTGCAAAATCACCTGCAAGAATAGAGGGAGCTACAAGATGTGACATAATGTTTTAAAGTTTAAATTACCGTTATAAAAAAGATGAGTATTTCAATCATATGAATAACGATTTTTTGAGGAATGCTTTTGCTCTTTTGTCCGTAGAGATCCATTTTAGTATAATATTTTATTTACTCAATGTGAGATAAATCTTTTATAAGGAAATAATAAGGACACTTTTAGAGAATTGATTATCAGATTTTTCCCTTCTTTTTTTTCAGAAGATAAAAATCTAATAATCAAAGTTTTTCCAAATAACCTTCAAGGGATTTAGTACCAGAAATAAGTTAGATTGACTTTCGGAATGGATTCAATTAGTAAAATAAAAATTGATTTTGTGTTTTCAGGATAAGTTTTTTGCTTCTCTAAAAGCTATCTATCTCTTATCCAAAGCTTTGTTATATGCCCCTTTTCGTGGAGCACGGTTGCAATTTGCCCGATAAAGAAGCACTTGCTGAGCTTTCGTTACATTCTCTTCCTTACCAAACCAAATTTTCAAAGCCCCTGTTAAAATTCCGTGTTCTTTTAATCCAAATTTCCCTTATCTTCTTCCAAATCATCATGGTCGTCACCGCCTAAACTGTAATAGTTGTTTTCTTCATCTTCATTGCCGATTGTTTCTTCAGCGTCATCAAGTTCAGAGCCGGGTATATCAAGATCTTCTCCGCTTAATTCAGTATCAGTGTCCAATTCTTTTCGTCTTAAAGCATTGGTACTGTTTGATGCTTTTGTTTTGGAAGTGTCTTCTGGATTTAGGTCAGTTTCCTCTTTTGCTTTTTTATAAATATCTTCGCTATCAGGATAAAGAGGATAACCCGGAAGATCTTTTTCCTTTTTATTCTCTATCCTCTTTTCAGACGATTTCAAAATATTGCTTTTTTCGTTCATAATGTTCTGATTAATTATCCTATCAATTTCCTTTATACATAACTAACTTTCATAATATTTAATCCTCCCTGAAGTTCAAAAGGTGGGAAACCATAGCGTTTATCTTCGGTTACTATCGCTTGCTCGCATTTGGCAACACACCGATTAAATTAGTGCGATCAGAGAATTGCAACTATTTTCGTGAGTCCATTTGTTTCAAGGTTTTGTACCTTTGATTAGGAAGGGGGATTGTTATTAACCACAGAATTGCTTTTCTGCTCCAAAAGCAACTCTATGATTTTATCTAATTTATCCACCTCAATCGACTTTAACAATATTGCTAATTCTTCTATTTCTAATTTTGCATCTTTATTTGTCTTGTAATCTTCTTCTGCTTGTAACCTGTCACGTAAATTTTGCCTGTTTTGTGACATCATTATTATAGGAGCTGCATATGCTGCCTGAGTAGAGAAAAGAAGATTGAGCAGTATAAAAGGATATACATCCCAATGATAGATAAATCCAACAAGATTTAACACCATCCACAAAACAACTAAAACTGTTTGAAAAATGATGAACTTCCATGAACCTATTCCTTTTGCTACCTTATCAGCTACACGACCTCCAATAGTTAATGTTGCATGATACTCATCGTGCCAGGTTTTATGAGTTTCCATTTTCACTAATTCTGTTTCATTTTGAATTCTATTCATATATCTTTTCTAATTACAAAATTGGATTTGAGAGTTTTGGTATCTCTTGTTTCCTAAATTTCAGGAAATCTATGTTTTAATTCTTAATTTTTTAATGAACAGAAAAAGAACCTGTATAAAATAGAGCTCTTTTTGAGAAATTTAAGGATAGTAATAAAGACTTCCTCTTCTCATTTCAAGAAATGATCTTTTCCGGTGTTATTATTGCTAATTATTTATTACGCTGATAAATTATAAATAAAAAATTATAATCTTTCAAAGAGTTTGAAAGTTATGAAATCTCTAACCATAAGATTAGCAGAGAAAATAGTTCTATCACCCTTACTTTTAAAATATCATTTAAACTTCAGAGAAAGCTATTACCGGAACTTTACTTCTTTAAATGAGAACGAAGCATCCAAGCTGTTTTTTCATGATGCTCCATCAATCCCGTAATATAGTCGCTTATACCCTCGGCTTTCAATTTGTCTGCAAAGGGTTTAATATTCTCTCTTAAAAAAACAATGATACTTTCGTGATCATTCAACAGATCAGCGTAATAAGTTTGACTATCATTCTTTTCGGGAGAGCTTTCGGATAGATGGGTAAGTTCAAGATACTTATTAAGTTGTCCCGGAACATAATGTCCCACGGCACGTATTTTTTCAGCTACAGTGTCAACAATTTTTTGCTGTTGATTATAAAGTGTTTCTAAGTAAAGATGTGCAGCGTGAAAGTCAGGTCCTTCAATATTCCAATGTGCATTGAGTGTTTTGGAATATAACACAAATTCATCTGCCAGTATTTTTGCTAACTGATCAGCAATTGTTTGTCTGTTTTCGTCGGTGATTCCGATGTTGATTTTTTTCATTTCAAAATAGGTTTTTAATTAGTACTCTATATATAAAGCATCAAAGAAACTTTCGTTCTTTTTATTTAATTTCAGATTGAAAAAATTCTTACACATAACCTTTTCATTATGTGCGGGTTGTATAAATCTTTTAATGTCAATGATAACGCTTTGGTCAATTAAATATAAGTGTAAGTACAAAGGTAATTCTCGCATCTACTACGAGTTGTTTCCTTAATTATTTAAAGAGATATATTCTTAAGAAGATCATTTTTGCAACCTAATCAACTCTCCCACAATCATACACCTATAACACATATAAATACTTTTTTGTTCTTTCATCTTCATGGATTGCAAACGTAAATCCATATTGAAACCTATGCAAATTGTAAGTGTTTTTATTTCTGTAATTGGCTCATAAACATATAGATTAAAATAAACCTCAATCTATTCAATTTTTTAATTTATGATTATAATGTGGTTTTATAAAATCATTTGCTCAATTTAGCAAGTGTTACGTATTCAGCTTCAGAATTCAATTTCGCATGTTCGCCTATATAGATGAGCATTCCATTTTAATTTATTTGTTCATCAAAAAAATCAAAGTATATCATCTTTATTCCATTAATTGAAGCGTGTCAACAAAGCTTTTAAACAATTTTTGTGTACATAAGTACTTATTTATTCTATTTTTATCATTATAGCATATATTATCCCAATTTTGATATATTCTTATAATATATGGGGCAACTAATATATTTGCACTATCAATTCTATTTATTGAACAATAGATGAAACCAAATTGTTATATTCCATAAGAACTGTTAAATTTATTCCCTATGGATACCAAGACTATACTAAGTATAAGCTTCGAGCCATTTGTATTATATACAACAATAGCCATGGTTATTATTGTATCAATGTTGGTCATATCGTGGTTCCTGGGAGAAAAAAGATCAGGCACAGAGAGAGAGCAACCCTACGAATCGGGTATCAAACCTACCGATAGCGCCCGACTCCGTTTCCCTTCAAAGTTTTACCTAATAGCAATGTTTTTTGTACTTTTTGACATAGAAGCTGTATTCCTATTCTTATGGGCAATAGCATTTCGCGAGACTGGATGGATCGGATTTGCAACTGCCACCGTTTTTATTGGAATTCTTCTTGCTCTTTTGATATATGAAATCAGCATAGGAGCCCTCGATTTTGAAACTTCGGGTAAAAAAATTCTTAGAACGCTTAATAAAATGAAAAATAGTAAACATGAGTAGACAATCACAATTTTTTAATCAAAAAGATAAAGCTTCAACTCACAATAGCTCATTTGATGAGGTAATAAGGGAGAATATTGTATTTACGAAGCTTCAAGATATGCTTGCCTGGGGTCGCAAAAATTCCATTTGGCCCTTCAATTTTGGTCTCTCATGCTGTTACGTTGAAATGGCAACCAGTCTTACGAGTCGTTATGATATTGCACGCTTTGGTGCGGAGGTAATACGAGGTACCCCAAGAGAAGCAGACCTGATGATTGTTGCCGGTACGGTATTTATGAAAATGGCTCCGGTAATCCAAATACTATATGATCAAATGATGGAACCTAAATGGGTAATTTCTATGGGTTCGTGTGCCAATTCCGGAGGAATGTATGACATATACAGCGTTGTGCAAGGTGTTGATAAATTTCTTCCGGTTGATGTATATGTACCTGGTTGTCCGCCAAGACCTGATGCTTTCATGGAAGGTTTATTGCTCTTGAGCGAACAAATAGGGAAAGAAAAAAGACCGCTCAGTTGGAAAATAGGACCGCAAGGAGTAATAAAACCTGAAAAGTATTCGTTGAAAGATAAGAAAAGAGAAGAGAGGATGAAAATGACCGAGATTGACCCTCCTGATAAACTTAATTCAAATATAATCTGATGGAAAAAGATCAACTATTAATTGATATTAACAACTCGTTTGGATCTCCGGATTTGAAGTCTGAAGAAACGATGGATAATATTTTGACGCTTATTGTTCCTGAACTAAGAGTTATTGAACTCTTAAAACACTTGAAATATAAGTTGGAAAGACCTTTTCCACTGCTTTATGATCTTACGGCAATTGATATGCGGGCTTATTCTAACACTGGTGAGAAACCTGCAAATCCATTTTTCATTGTTTATCATCTTCTCTCTTTTGAGCGAAATTGTGATTTACGAATCAAAGTTGGCTTGACTTCTGATTATCCTTCTATTCCAAGCATTGTAAGTATATGGCCTTCTGCAAATTGGTATGAACGTGAGGTGTATGATATGTTCGGCATTCGATTTACGGGTCATCCTGATTTACGCCGAATCCTTATGCCGACCAGCTGGAATGGGCATCCTTTGAGAAAAGAGCATCCTGCAAGGGCAACAGATATGGGCAATTTTGTAATGACTGATGATTATCTGGAACAAACTGAGGAAGATCTTCAGTTCAATCCCGAAAAGTTCGGGATGAAAAGACACAGTGATGACACAGACTTTATGTTCCTGAACGTTGGACCACAACATCCGGGTACACATGGTGTATTAAGGTTAATACTTCAGCTTAGTGGTGAGAATATTGTGGATATTGTGCCGGATATTGGATTTCATCATCGGGGAGCCGAGAAAATGGGTGAGAGACAATCCTGGCATACTTTTATTCCTTATACTGACAGAGTCGATTATCTTTCGGGTGTTCTCAACAATATGGCATACGTGGAAGCTGTTGAAAAGCTTGGAGAAATTATAGTGCCGGACAGAGCTAAAGTTATTCGCATCATGTTGGCAGAGTTGTTTCGCATATCCAGTCATTTAGTTTGGTACGGAACCTTTGCTCAAGACTTGGGACAAATGTCTCCTGTGTTTTACATGTTTAGTGACAGAGAAAAAGTTCTTGATATTATTGGTGCAATTTGTGGAGCTCGCATGCATCCCAACTGGTTTCGAATTGGTGGCGTAGCACAGGATCTACCTGACGGTTGGCAGAAAATAATTAATGAACTCTTGAATTATCTCCCGGCGAGATTGAAAGAATATGATACTTTGGTCATGAAAAATAAGTTTTTTAAGGATCGGACGAAAGGTATCGGGATATACAATACTACTGAGGCAATTGAGTGGGGAGTTACCGGTCCCGGTCTTCGTGCTACCGGTTTAGAATGGGACCTTAGAAGGAATAGATCTTATGGGGGTTATGATCAATTTGAATTTGAGATACCGGTGGCTTCAAACGGAGATTGTTATGACCGTGCTCTAATAAGAATAGAAGAAATGAGGCAAAGTTTGAGAATAATCAGACAATGTGTTGACAATATGCCTCAAGGGAACTATAAGTCTGATAGCTCAATAGCCACACCACCACGAAAAGAGAATACGATGTATGATATAGAAACACTTATACATCATTTTGTGCATGTCTCTTGGGGTCCCGTAATCCCACCCGGGGAAGCTTACTCGGGAATAGAATCTTCAAAAGGACTTTACGGATATTATTTAGTGAGTAATGGAAGCACTAGTTCATACAGAACAAGGATAAGAACTCCATCATTTCCGCATATGCAAATGGTGCCCTTTATAAGTAAAGGATATACCGTGGCAGATTTGTTCTCAATTTTGGGGAGTGTAGATTTTGTACTTGCAGATATAGATCGTTGATTTTTAAAACTTGTGAAATGCTATCAAAAGAGGAAATAAAACTTATAGAGAAGGAAATGGCTAAGTTTCCCGTCAAAAGTGCAGCCAGTATTGAATCACTTAAGATTGTGCAGGATAAACAGAGATGGGTTTCTGACAAAGCACTTGCAGAAGTAGCCCGTATTTTAGAAATGCCGGTTACAGAACTGGAAAATGTAGCCAGCTTTTACAATCTCATTTACAGAAAACCTGTTGGGCGTCACGTGATTCACTTGTGTGAGAGTATTTCATGTTGGGTGATGGGTCTCGAAGATATTCTGGGTTATTTAAATAAAAAGCTTGGAATATCATATGGGGAAACTACCGAAGATGATCGTTTTACCTTGTTACCTATTCAATGTCTGGGTGATTGCGATAAAGCTCCGGCAATGATGGTAGACAATGATTTGTATAATAACCTTACCACAGAAAAGATTGATGACATTTTGCAAAAATACCAATAACTAAGATATGGAAACTCCTTTAACTAAGAATATAATCAAGGGCAAAACGATAGATCTTAAAATATACGAGAAATCGGGAGGTTACCAAGGTCTTAGGAAAGCCATGAGCAAAAATCCCGAAGATATCACATCCATCGTAAAAGAATCGGGTCTGAAAGGACGAGGAGGTGCCGGCTTCAATACCGGGCAAAAATGGAGTTTTGTTCCCATGGGAAAAGATGCACCAAAAGAAAAATACCTCATTGCTAACGCCGATGAAATGGAGCCGGGAACTTTTAAAGACCGCTTACTTTTGGAGGGTGATCCGCATCAGCTTATTGAAGGAATGATTATAGCTTCCTATGCCATTCAGGCAAGCAATGCTTTTATTTTTATGCGGTGGACTTATCAAAACTCTGCTGATCAAATACGTAAAGCCATTGCCGAAGCTCATGAAGCAGGCTATCTTGGGAGAAACATTCTGAACACCGGGTTTGATCTGGACATACATTTGCATGTCAGTGCCGGAAGATATATTTGTGGAGAAGAGACAGCTCTGTTGAATGCACTAGAAGGCAAGCGAGCAATTCCACGCTCTAAACCTCCCTTCCCTCAAGTAAGCGGTTTATTTGGTAAACCAACTATAGTAAATAATGTAGAAACCCTTTGCAATTTACCTCATATTATTGATAAAGGCAAAGAGTGGTATAAATCCCTTAGTATAACAGATGAGGGAGGTACCAAACTATACGGAGTAAGTGGAAGAGTAAAAAAACCGGGATGTTGGGAGTTGCCATTGGGTACAACTATGCGTGAAATAATTGAGGAACATGCGGGTGGAATGTTAGACGGCTATAAGTTTCGTGGCGCTTTGCCCGGAGGAGCATCTACCGATTTCCTAATTGAAGAACATATGGACACAGTCATGGATTACTCCTCAGCAATGAAGGCTGGCAGCAGGTTAGGTACAGGAACTCTGGTAATACTTGATGACCGAACATGTCCTGTAGGTTTTGTACACAATCTGGAAAAGTTTTTCGCGCATGAATCTTGTGGATGGTGCACACCATGCAGGGATGGGCTACCCTGGGTAGAAAAGGTATTGAATGCTATAGAAAACGGAGAAGGAGTAGAAAAAGATATGAAAATTCTTGAATTTCATACCTCATATCTTAGTCCCGGACATACTTATTGTGCCCTTGCTCCTGGTGCTATGGAACCATTACAGTCTGCTCTCAAATATTTCAGAGAGGATTTTATGAAGCATATTAATGAAAAAAGATGTCCATGGAGGAATAATTATGCCTAAAATTTATATTGACAATAAAGAATACGAAGTTAAAGATGGGAAAAGTCTTCTTGAAACCTCTCTCACTCTGGGTTTGAATCTTCCCTATTTTTGCTGGCATCCAAAATTAGGTTCAGTGGGTGCATGTCGCCAGTGTGCTGTTAAATCATTCAAAGACGCTGATGATAAAAAGGGGAAAATAGTAATGGCGTGCATGGAACCAATAAAAGACGGAATGCACGTATCTATAAAAGATCATGAAGCGCGTAAATTTAGAGCGGAAGTCTCTGAGAGTCTTATGACCAATCATCCTCACGATTGCCCTACATGTGATGAAGGAGGTGAGTGCCACTTGCAGGATATGACTATTATGACCGGACATACATACCGTAGGTTCAAATTTAATAAACGTACTTTTGAAAATCAATATCTGGGTCCTCTTGTAAATCATGAAATGAACCGTTGCATTGCATGCTACCGTTGTGTAAGATTTTATAAAGATTACGCCGGAGGGAAAGACCTTGAAGTTTTAGGCGCACATAATTATGTATATTTTGGCAGGCATGAGGACGGAGTCCTCGAAAGTGAATTTAGCGGTAATCTTGTAGAAGTATGTCCTACCGGTGTGTTTACTGATAAAACACTTAAGAAACATTTCACTAGGAAATGGGATTACACATCAGCTCCTTCCGTGTGCAATCTTTGCAGTCTTGGCTGCAATACCATTGCAGGAGAACGATACGGAAAAATAAGAAGAATCAGAACAAGATACAACAAAGAGGTTAATGGCTATTTTTTGTGTGATCGTGGAAGATATGGTTATGAATATACAAATTCTTCAAAAAGAATCCTGACTCCATTAATAAAAGATGCTCAGTCTGAAGCTGGTTTTAAGCAATTTGATATTCAGGAAGTTCAATCGAATCTGAAAACTATATTGAGTGGAAGTCAAAATGTAATAGGAATAGGTTCTGGAAGAACATCTCTGGAATCTAATTACGCATTAAGAACCTTTGTGGGTGCTGATAATTTCTATCTTGGTATGTCTAATACCGATTATGAATTGAATCATATTGCAGCGGAAATATTAAAGAAATCTTCTGCAGAAAAATACTCTCTAAATGACATAGAAAATACAGAATGTGTTCTTATTCTTGGTGAAGATATAACTAATACTGCACCGATGCTTTCTTTGGCAGTTCGCCAATCGGTAAGGCAAAAACCCATGCATCGAATTGATAAACTAAAGATTAACCGTTGGGATGACAAAACCGTTCGCGATGCTCTTCAACAGGAAAAAGGTCCTTTTTTTAATATTACACCTGCCAAGACAAAGCTTGATGAACTCGCACTGATTAATCTCCATACTGATCCTAAGGGTATTGGTGAATTTGGTTTTGCTATTGCCCATTTTATGGATAGCACGAATGCTCTTCCTGAAAATATAAGCAAAGAATATTCAGAAATGGCAAAAACAATTGCTAAAACTCTGATGGAGGCTGAAAGTTCTGCTATTATTTCCGGAACCTCATCTCTTAATGGTAACATTCTCAAGGCAGCATTCAATATATCCGAAGCCTGTGCAAAACAGGGTAAGAAGACTGGGATATGTCTTACATTTCAGGAAGCAAACTCTTTGGGATTGACTTTATTGGGAGGAAGGAAACTATCCAATATTGGTAAGGATGAATCGCATCACGATTCTTTAATAATACTTGAAAATGATCTCTATAGAAAAGCTCCGGAACAGGAAATTGACCAAACTTTAAAATCTTTTAAAAATATTATTGCTATTGACAGCCTGATGAACAGCACAACACGT
>Ga0172382_10012555_pt1 | contig 11029 bp, 8 predicted proteins | sample Leawel138RmetaG_FD_122245 | JGI IMG/M metagenome (GOLD analysis project Ga0172382, IMG submission 122245) | Leachate microbial communities from a municipal landfill in Southern Ontario, Canada - Leachate well 138R metaG | ecosystem: Engineered > Solid waste > Landfill > Unclassified | place...
ACGAGGTGCTTGAGGTGGCGTCAGCGGGGCTGTCGCCAGCTGAACAGCCCTTGCTGGCTTACGCCAGGCATGTGCAGGCAAGCAGGCGGTGTGCGGCGGATCGTATGCTGGACAGCTGGCGGGTCGCCCCGGAAAGTGCGCAGGCGCGCCTGGCCTGGGTGGCCGAGCGCCATCGGGCGGTCATGCCGGCTGCGGCTTATTCGTAGACTTCGTCGGCAGCCAGCAGGATGTCCACGGGCGGGTCAAAACCGATGCGACGTGCCGTCGACAGATTCAAGGCGATCTTGGGCGGGTCCACCCACAGCTGGCTGATTTCCCGGGGGCGCGCGCCATTGAAAACGCGCGCGATGGTTTCTGCGTGGAAGAGGCCCACATGCGACAGATCGGCCTGGGCGATGCTCATCAGCAGGCCGCTTTCCACTTCGCGGGAACCCGCCATGGAAAAGCTGGGCACGCGCGCCTGCAGCATGGTTGTGGCGATCTGCTTGACGGATTCGGGCGTGACGCCTTGGTGTGAAGTCACGTAGACGGCGCCCACATGACGGTTGGCCAATTCGGAAAAACAATCCACTGCGTTCTGGATGGCGACATCTTGCGGGATGCTGGACGAAGGGGCGTGGCAGTGTTCAAGCTGGAAACCCAGTTCGAGGGCGACCTGTTCGGCGGCGCCCACTGCAGAATAAGCGCGGCCGGATTCGGAGTCTTCGTAGACCAGACCCAGGGTGTCAAAGCCGACGATTTCGTGAAACAGGCGTAGCTGCCGCTGGTAGCGTTCCGGTTCGATGCGTACGTGCAGATTGTCGCGCCCGCTATCGAGCGCGCTGTCGGCGATGCCCGATGCCAGGGCGTCGCTTACTGATCCGACGACGGTGGGGACCGGCGGCCCGATTTCACGCATGTCCTGCCCGGCCCAGGTGCCCATGGCGATGATCAGGTCGATATCCTGTTTGCCGTGCAGGCGGTCAGCAATGGCCTTGCGCATGGGGGCGCGTTGGTCGGCGTCGAAGTTGCCCGGCTGCCAGTAGGCGTCGTCGGCAAATTCCAGCCATTCGCTGCGTACGTTTTGGGCCAGCCATTGCCAGAGTTCGGGGCCACTGAGATCGTCGGGGCGCGGCGTAGGCAGCTGCAGCCAGCCGAGCACTTCCAGACCGTCGATGATTTCGCCCAGAGTGAGGGGGTATTCGGCGTAATCCCCACTTTGTACATACCCGATGCGCCAGCGGTCGGCGTCAGAAGGAGCGACGGGCGAGGTGGAATAGGGCGTGGCGATGGAAGCGGTGCTCAGAGTGAGGGCGGCGGCCAGCGCAAGAAGGTATCGAAAAATCATGTGGGCAGTCTTTTGATGGCGAGCAGGGTGATGTCGTCGGATTGCGGCGTGTCGCAAACGAAATCGTGCACGTTATCCAGAATGGCGTCGAGTACCGCTGATGCAGCCTTGCCGGCCACGGGGGTCAGGGTGGCGTAAAGCCGGTGTTCTCCATACTGGGCGTTGCCCGGCCCAACGGCTTCGGTCACGCCGTCGGTGTAGCCGATAAGGACTTCGCCGGTTTCCAGGCGGGTTTCGTGGCGGCGGTAGGGCAGGTCTTCCTGCACGCCGCAGGCGGGCCCCGAGCGGCCGTCCAGCAGCTTCAGGTCGCCCTGAGGGCCGAGCACGCACAGGGCGGAATGCCCCGCGTTGGCCCATTGCAGATGGCCGTTCTGCAGATCCAGCACACCGACGATCAGCGTTACGAACATCAGGTTCGGGTTGTTGGACGACAGGCGGTCATTGACGCGGGCCATGACGATGCCCGGATCTGTTTCGGTTTCGGCGATGGCGCGTATCAGTGTGCAGGTGGCGGCCATGAAAAGCGCGGCGGGCATGCCTTTATCGGACACGTCGCCAATGGCGAAGAACAGGCGGCCGTCCGGCAGCAGGAAGTGATCGTAAAGGTCGCCGCCCACTTCCTTGGCGGGCACCATGGTTGCGCAGAGGTCGACCCTGGCCTGTAACGTGGCAGCGGGTGGCGGCGGCAGCAGACCCTGCTGGATCTCCTGGGCAATATTGAGTTCGCTTTCCAGCCGTTCCCGGCTGGAAGTTTCTTCGAGTAGTCGCGCCACTTTTTCGCGCAGCTGCTCGTCCATATAGGCGAAGGCGGCTGCAAGCCGGCCCACTTCGTCGGGCCGCCGCTGGGGCAATTCGGCAATATGGGCGGGCAGGATCTGCCCGGCGCTGAGATCTTGTTCGGGCAGGGCCCGGGCAAATTCGCTCAACTGGCGCAGTGGCCGGGTCAGCCGGATGGATACGAAGCCGGCAACCGTGAGCCCGATGGCCAGGACCAGCAGAAAGAACAGGCCCAACTGGTTGCGCAGATCGGTGGCGGCTCGGGTGAAATCGCGTTCCGGGACGGCGGCGACGATGGTCCACGCCAGCGGCCGGAAATAAACGGCCTGGACGCGCCAGGAGTCACGGCCGCCTTGCGGAGAGAAGGCCAGATGTTGAATATCCTGGGAAGGCGGCAATTCGTGCAGCAGCTTGCGCAGGGGTTGGCCTGTGCCGCTATCGACCATATCCAGCAGGAAACCGTAGGCGTCGGGCGGAGCGGCAATCAGGCGGTCATCGTCGCTCAGGATGAAGGCAAAACCTGATTCTGCCAGCTGCAGGCCGTCCAGCACGTCGGCGACGGCTTGTTCGGTTTCGGCACGCCGTCGGTCGAATTGTTGAACGACGCCTTCGGCATCGTCGCTGACGGCGATCACCCAGTCCCATTCAGGCACATAGCCGACATAGGCGTAGCGCAGTTGCTCGGTGTCTGTTGCGGGGTCGGGCAGGCGGTAGATGACGAAGCTGTGCCCACTGAGCCTGACCTCGTGGTAGACGGAAGCGGCCAGCGGCCGGCCCTTGTAATCAAGCAATTTGGAAATGTCGACATTGCGTTCAAGCAGGTGGCTGCTGGCCAGTATGGTGTATTCGCGGCTGAACACCGAGACATTGCCACTGGCCCCGGTGCGCAGGCCGGACAGCCATTGCAGGGCAAGTTCGTGGGCGCGTGCTTCGGTGAGTTCGCCTTCACGGACCTGCAGCCGGTAGGCATCAAGCACGGACTGCACCATTTGGCCCTGTTGCATCAGGCGCTCACGGTTATTGCGCACGGTGGCGATCTTGTCGAGCAGAAAGCCGCCCCAGCGTGCCTCGCTGTCCTGTACCAGGAGATTGAGGACGTTGTGCACAGCATGTTCTTCCATGGAAACCACCGTGCGCTTTACCCCGCGCTGAGTGATGACCATGACCAGTGCGGCACTGATCAGCAGGGTAAGGCCTACCAGCAGCAGGATCTTGCTGCGTAGCGAGGTCAGACGCATAAAAGCTCGTTGTGTAACTTCATATTCAAACAGTGAGTTTAATTTACCATTAGGTATTGTCCATTACTCGGGGATATACCCTCAACATGCAGCCAGTGTCTTCTTCAGTCGCACAAGGCGCGGCCGGTACGAGGCAGCGGCGTGCGGTGCGCAATGTGATTCTTTCCTGCGTGGCCGTGCTGCTGCTCGGGCAGGTCCTGATCGGTGTCTTGAGCCTGGCTGCCTTGTTGAGACTGGGTACCGACAGTACGGTCGATCGGCTGACGCTGGTCGCGGGGCGTACTGCCGGGCAGATTCAGGCAGGGCTGCAGTTGGGCAAGCCGTTTACGCAGTATTTCGGCCTGTCGCTGGCCTTCGACCGGCTGCGCAACGATATCCCCGAACTGCAGGCGGCGGCGGTGGTTCTTGATGACGGTACGGTACTGGCCGCCATGGGTGAGCGGCCCGTACCGACCGCTCGTTTGCTGCGGGCTTTGCGCCAAGGCGGGGTGCGCGCAAGCGAGACCACGGCTTCAGGGTTGCGGTTGGCACTTCCATTGGCCGAGCCGGGCGATGGGCGTAAAGGCGCGCTGGTGATCGAAGTGACGGCCGGCGGTCTGCCGCAGGGCACGGCCTTGTGGGCGAATCTCTGGTTTCTGCTGATCGTGACCGCCGGTGCCGCCGCCGTGATGGCGGTGGCCATGAAGAAGCTGCCGGTTCAGCGGATTGCTGCGGCGGGCTGGCTGCGTCTTGCGATACCGGTGGCCATCATGCTGGTGGCGCAGGCGCTGTATGCCGTGCATACCGTCCAGGATTTCCGCAACGTCTGGCAGGCCGTCATTCAGCAGAATGCGCGCGTTATCGGTGAAGGGCTGGAGCGCGACTTTGAGAAAGTCCTGGGTTACGGCATTGAACCCGAACGCATGCGCGGTGTGGAACGGCCGTTGCTGCGGGCCTTTCAGGCTTTCCCGCTGCTGGGCGGCATGCAGTTCCTGGCATTGGATGGCCGCCTGCTGTCGCAGGTGGGCAAGGTGGAGGGACAGCATGAGGTATTGACCTTTCCGCTGGAAGCCGGTGGCAAGGGCGAGCCGCTGGCCTGGCTGGTGCTGTATTCCGACGATGCAGCGATGACGGCGGCAGTGCGTTCACGGGCGCTCGATGCGGCCACCATTGCTCTGGTTGCCATGGTGGTGGCAATTGAGCTGATGCTTATGCTGCAGGTGCTCATGGACCGGGCCTTCAGCGCCCGGTCCGCCGGGCGGCCAAACGGGGCGTCGGGCCAGGCCCAGCCCTTGCGGGTGGCCGTTGCATCGGACCCCGGCGGCACGGAGGGCCCGCCGCTGCCGGACGACCCTTCACGATTGGGCATGGTTACACGCCCGGTCATGTTTGCCTTTTTGTTCGCCATGGCCCTGCCGCTGGGTTTTCTGCCTCTTTATGCGCGCCAGTTGCTGGATGCGGGGATAGATGAAGGCGTGGCGGCCCTGCTGGTTGCGCTGCCGACGACGGCCGAGATGGCGGCTGGCCTGGCAATGGCGTTGCTGGCGGGGCGTCTGATCGATCGACGAGGCTGGACGGTGCCGGCGGCTTGGGGGATGGGGCTGGCGCTGGCCGGCAGCCTGGCATGTGCGTTGGCCGGCGATCTCTGGAGCCTGACCGCTGCGCGGGCGTTGGCCGGGCTGGGCTACGGCCTGGTCTGGATGGCCTTGCAGGGTTTCGTGGTGAACCTGGGGCCTTCCCAGTATCGGGGCCGTAATATGACTGCCCTGATTGCCGGTCTGTTTGCGGGCCACATGACCGGGGCGGCTGTGGGGGGCATGCTGGCGAGCCAGGCTGGGCACCGGCCGGTCTTCGTGGTGGGGGCCTTGATGGTGTTGGCCGCTGCACTGGCCTTGCGGCTGCTGCTGTGGCCGTATCGCGGCGCCGGCAAAGGGATGGCGGTGGCCAGCCAGGCGCCGTTGGGCAGCGCGGGGAGCGCCCGCTTGCGCAGGCTGTTGTCCGATCGGGGATACGGGGCTTTGCTGCTGGGCAGCGTTGTGCCCTTCTCGATTGCGCAGGTTGGGCTGCTCAGCTATGCGTTGCCGCTGCATTTTGATGCGCTGGGGGCGAGCACGGCCGATGTCGGGCGGGTCATCATGCTTTATGGTTTCTGTGTCATCTACCTGGGGCCGTTATTAGGTCTGGCCACCGATCACTCCAGGCACTGGAAGCGCTGGATCACCGCTGGCGGCGTGGTCGGTGCGGGCGGGCTGCTGTTGCTGCAATGGGCACCAGGGGTGTGGGGCATGGCTGCGGCAGTTGCACTGCTGGCCGTGGCGAGTTGCCTGGCCGGTGCGGCCCAAACGCCGTACATGCTGGCGCGGGAACAGGCGCTTGCCTACGGGGCGGCTGGGGCCACAGGCATTATGCGCGGCGCCGACAAGTTCGGGCAGATGCTTGGCCCGCTGATCGTCGGGGCGTTGTTTGCCGGGGTGGGGATGTCGGCAGCCCTGGTGTGGACCGGTGTGCTGTATCTGGCGGGTACGTTGCTGTTCTGGATGCTGGCACCCGCCGACGGAAGCGCCCGATAAGGCCATGGCGCCGTGCTGCGCGCGTTCAGGCCGCTTTCGGGTACGCCAGCAGCGGCAGGCGGGCCGTCAGGCAGGTAAGCATTTCGGCGGCAATGGTGTCGCAGGCCTGGGCAGCGGCTTCGACCGGCAGGGCCGCGCCTGCTGGTGATTGGCCCCACAGCGTTATGATGTCACCCGCTTTTTCGGTGGGGTGGCTGCCGAGATCGACGGTCAGGCAGTCCATGGCCACCCGGCCAGCCAGGGGAACGGGCCGGCCAGCCTTGCCGGCCAGCAGTTGCCCATGCCGCCACAGATTACGGGGCAGGCCATGGCCATAGCCGATGCCGACCACACCAATATGGGTGTCTTGTGCTGCGCGGTAACTATCGCCGTAACCAACGGACTGGCCAGCCGCCACGCGACGGACAACCAGCAAGCGGGCATGCAGGCTCATGGCCGGGCGCAGCCCCAGTTGAGCGCCTGTGCGACCGGGCAGGGCACTGGCACCATACAGGGCCAGGCCACAGCGCAGCCAGTGGCCGGCAGGATGGATGGGGCCGGGCGCGACGCCGCAGAGCGCGGCGGAATTGCCGGTGCTGTGCGGGCCTGGCAGCCCTGCGGTGACGCGTGCAAAAGCTTGTTGCTCGGTGGCAAGCGCCTGGGCATCTTCCGCCATGGCATAGTGGTGCAGATGCCCGGCTGCCGCCAGTCTACCGTTCTGGGCCAGTGCCTGCAGGCGCCAGAATGCATGGGGATAGCCGGTGTCGTCAAAACCCTGGCTTTGCAGGTGGCCGGCATAGCGCAGCCAGGCATGAACCCGGGGCAGGCTGAAAGGCATATGTTCCAGGCGCTGGAGCGTGGCGTTGTCGTCAATCACGATATGCAGTTCCCCACAGGCAGGGTCGCCCAACGCAGAGGGATCCAGGCCCGCAGCCGACAGCAGCAGGACGGGCCTGTGCCAGCCGAGTTCGCGAACGCGGAGCACGTCGCCCAGTGTGGCGACGGCGACACCGTCAGACGCCCCCAGCGCCCCCAGCGCATGATGCAGGCCATGGCCATAGGCGTCGGCTTTCACTACGGCCCAAAGCCGCGGCGGGTGCGCGTTGCTGCGGGCGTGCGGCATGCGGCGGCGCATCCATGCCAGGTTATGGGTGATGGCGGTGAGGTCTATGCTGGCCCAGGGGCCGTAATCGGTGGGGGCATGGATGGCAAGCGTCATGGCGCATCAAGGGTGGCCACCAGCTGAAGCTGATTCCAGCCATCGCGCCGCGCGTAGTGCATGTCTTCCAGATAATGCAGCATCAGGCGCAGGCCGTGGCCACCGATCCTGGCGTCGTCTAGCGTGGCATCAAGGTCGCGGGGTGCCTTGGCGGTGGGGTCGAAAGCCACGCCATTGTCCATGATGTTCAGTGTCAGCCGTTGCCCGTCATCGTGCAGGCGCAGGCGCACGCATGGGCTGCCATCCACTGGCTCGCCCTCGGGGTAGCCGTACATGATGATGTTGGTCAGGGTTTCATCCAGGCAGAGACGCATCTTGAACAGGGTGCGTGCCGGCCAGTGGTTTTCGGCGGCCAAGGCTTCCAGCCACTCTAGCGCACGAGTGGTGGTGTGTTGATCGACGTTAAGGGAAAGTTCGGCCGGGTTGCTCATGCCTGCCTCAGTGGTCGAAGTGCAGACGCAGGCTGGACTGACCGTCGCGCGCATCGGCGTGAACACGGTCTGCCAGACGCTGCAGCAATGTGTGCGATACCTGCGCCATGGTCTGTTCCAGTGCGGCGTCGAAGTCGGCATCGTCGGCGTCGAGCAGGTCGATGGATGGTTTGCCGGGGGCATCCAGAACCATTGGTGGCCCCTGGTGAAGAATTTCGAGATCCAGATTGAACTCGTCGAAACGGCCCCGGATCAGGGTGGCGTGGCGCCCTTGACCACCGGTGTTGATGGCTTCGACGGCTTCCATGGTGGCCTGGGCGGCGCGCCGGATCACCTCGTGGCGTGCGCCCCAGGAAGCGCCGGCGGTTTCCACGAACCCCGTGACGGCTTCCGCCAGTTCGTGGCTGGTTTGGGCGTCACGTAAGCTCTGCGAACTACGCTGCGAACTGCCCAGACGGAAGACCAGGTTAAGAAAGATGGCTGTCAGCCCCGCCACCACAATGCCATTGCGGGCGATGAAACTGATCGCATCCGGCAGCAGGTCGCTGAGATGCGGCATGAACATGATGCCCATGCCTGCCACGAAGGCCAGCCCCACCATGAAAATGCCGCGCGCATCCATGGCACGGGAGGCAATCAGCTGTATGCCTGAAACGACCAGGTAGGCGGCGGCATACAGTTCGACGGCGCCTATGATGGCTGTGGGAATCATGGTGAGTGCGCGTGAAACCATGGGCATGAAGGCCAGCACCAGGAGCAGGGCGGCCACGGCCAGGCCTATCCAGCGCGAGGTGGACCGGCTGATGTGGCAGAGCGCAATATTGGCGGATGACGTGGCGGCGGGATAGCCGCCAAAGCCCGCCATGAACAGATTGCCCAGGGCATTGGCCCGGATGCCGCCGCTGACCATGCGCATATTGGCGCGCCGCCAGCCAGCGTCGTCCATCTTTTGCATGAGCACCACGCTTGCGAAGGTGTCGAGTTGTGTCATGAGTGCAAGCAGCCCGACCGCCACCAGTACGCCCGAAGGGACGCCAAAATTGGGCGCATGCAGCGCCGGGAGGCCGAACAGCGGTGTGTGCAACAGGGCATCGCCGCCTTGCAGTTTGCCGACCATGGCGGCAATGACGATCCCGGCCGCCATGCCGGCCAGCAGGGCGAACAGCTTCATGCTGTGATTGCCCCAGATCGACAAGGCCATGATGACTATCAGGGTAACGCCACCCAGCAGAATGTCGGTGGTGTCAGCGGTATTTTCGTGCAGACCCATGAAATGGGTGAGTGCGGGTTCGATCAGCGACAAGCCGCCAACGCAGACGACAACGCCAGCCACGGCGGGTGGCAGCACCGCGCGCAGGCGGGGGACGATGTAGCTGGCGCCCATTGCGGCCAGGCCGTTCACCAGGCAAACGACGACCATACCGCCTGCGCCGTATTCTGCACACACCATCCCGGAAAGCGCGACCAGCAATGGGTCGGGCATGTGGACCAGCATGACGCCGGCACCGCTGCGCCCGCCCCAGGCCTGTAAAGCGGTGGATAGCGCCATGCCGATGATGGTGGCACTGACCATCTGGCGAGTGGCTTCGGCATCAAGCCCGCCGATGTGGGCGGCCGCCAGCACATAGGCGAGCAGTGCCAGTACCGTCGCGACGTGCTGCACGGACAGAACGGCCAGCGCCGAAAGTGGCGGCCGTTCTGTAGAAGCATAGGCGAGGTCGCGCGGCCGCTTCACAGAAGGGGTCGGAGCCAATCCGAATCTGGAAAAGATGCCCATGTATGGTTATGATTCCCTGCGGCGATCAATTAGAGCCAGGCCATTATAGGTGGCGGCTTCTAAAGATCGATACATATTGTCAGGAATTTCTAACTCTTAACGGTAGCCTTCATGAGCCTTACTCGCGAAAAAAACGGCGAAATCCTCGTCGTTTCCACTGCTGGCCAGATCAACAGCGCCAACGCTGCCGAACTGGAAAAAAGCCTGCTTGCATGGGTCGAGGAAGGCGAGCACAAGTGGGTGCTCGATATGTCGGGCGTCGAGTACATCTCAAGCGCTGGTCTGCGCGTCGTGCTGCTGTTGGCCAAGCGCCTCAAGCAGAACGGCGGGCATCTCGTGCTGTGCGGTCTGCAATCGCATGTGCACGAAGTTTTTGATATCAGCGGTTTTCTGTCGATTCTGGATGTCGCCGACACCCGCCAGGCGGCCCTGAGCCGTCACGCCTGAATCGGGGTTTACCGCAAGCGGTATCAGTCAGGCTCAGGCGCCGGGCCCGCCTGTTGCGTGCACAATCCGTTGGCGCAAGCTCTGCAATGAACCCGCTAAACGTTCCAGCGCCTGTTCTCGCAGGTTATCGAGCTGCTGGGCGTGTGCCAGCGTGATTTCCTCGAAGCTCAAGATGTCGCCGGGCATGGACTGGGCCAGTTGCGGCAGGTCGACCGACGCAAAATGGCCGATCTTGGGGTAGCCGCCTATCGATTGCCGGTCTGCCATCAGGACGATGGGTTGACCGTCCGGGGGGACCTGCATGCTGCCGAAAGTGGCGCCTTCCGATAGAAGCTGGGTGTTTTCCTTGAGGCAAAGTGCAGGGCCTTCGAGGCGGTAGCCCATGCGATCCGACTGATTGGCGATCCGGAATTCACTGTCGAACAGGGTTTGCAATGACTCATCGGTGAACAGCCCCGTGTGCGGCCCGCGCATGATGCGCAGCCGTGGGCGCGGGTTGTAGGCCAGGGTGGATGGCAGGTAGATGGCGGTCGTGGCCAGTTCTTCGGCCAGCGCCTGGGCTGCGCGGGCCTGCAGGGGCTGGTTCAGGGGTAGAACATCGCCTTTGCGCAGGGCGCGGCCATGGAACCCGCCCAGGCGGCCGCGCAGCCAGGTGCTCTGGCTGCCAAGGATATCGGGCAGGGCGATGCCGCCATGCCAGGCGATGTAGCTGCGCAGCCCGCTGCGGCGCGCCCCGAATGACAGCAGATCGCCTGTATTGACGACCAGCGGCCGCCCCATCGGCACCGCTTCATTGTTCACCCTGGGGCTGAGGTCGGCGCCTGTCAGCGCAATACAGGCTGGCGTGTCGAAGCGCAGAACAGGCCCCAAGAGCGTGATTTCCAATGTGGCCGTGTCTGGTTCGTTGCCCGCGATCAGGTTGGCCAGGCAGTGGGCACGCTGATCCATGGCGCCGCCGACAGGCACGCCCAGGTGCTGGTAACCGTGGCGGCCGCAATCCTGAAAGGTACTGGCCAGCCCGGGCCGAATGACGGTCACGCTCATGGCTGGTGCCAGTCCTGGAAAGTATGGGGAGTGATGGGCACGAAGCGCACACTGTCGCCGGGGGCGATCAGCGTGGCGGGTTCCTGCATGGGGTCGAACAGCCCTACGGGGCTGCGGCCGATGATGTGCCAGCCGCCTGGCGATTCGTTGGGGTAGACAATGGTTTGCCGGTTGGCGACGGCCACCGAGCCGGCAGGGATGGCAGTGCGGGGTGTGTCGCGACGGGCCAGGGCAAAACCAG
>Ga0172382_10012556_pt1 | contig 11029 bp, 9 predicted proteins | sample Leawel138RmetaG_FD_122245 | JGI IMG/M metagenome (GOLD analysis project Ga0172382, IMG submission 122245) | Leachate microbial communities from a municipal landfill in Southern Ontario, Canada - Leachate well 138R metaG | ecosystem: Engineered > Solid waste > Landfill > Unclassified | place...
CTCGTGCTCGAGTTTGACGAAATCCACCTTGCTTGAAACCGGTTTGTACATGCGTTTGTGTCCTTTGTATCGTATTCATGTCAACAGCTTGGTAAAATAAATCATAGAGGCGTGAAATACAAGAATTTATCATGGGGGCTGCCGGCCGGCGAAGCATTGAGCGCTGAGAAGCGGAGTGAGGGAGTATGGGAGAGGGGGAAAAACGGGTAAAATCAGGTAAAATCAGAACATAGGTAACACTTTACCCTCAGAACATGGGTAATACTTTTTGATTCAAAGTTCCATTAAATTGTTCATAATCTGTTCCTATTTGAAAGGCTCTCATATCCGGGAAGAATTGCTTTAAATTAAGATCAATATCACCCAGTATTTGATTACAAAAATAAACAGTTAAATGATCATCATCAAGTTCTTTTAAAGCCACGAGATATCCCGATAAAGTTTCTGAGATAGTGTAAATGAGCCCCTGATATCTGATTTGTCCGTGTTTATTGACTTTTCTAACTAAAAGATCGTCTGGATAAATGATAGCTTTTGATGGTGTTTCATATTTTCGATTTGATTTACGGTAAAGATCAGCGGGGAAACTCATATTTAAAGCTTCGTGAGGACGTTGTTCATTGTATTCTGTTTGAAACTCCTTTAATGCTGCGGAATATTCTTTAACGGTTAATTTTGGTCCCTTTTGAACAATGCGTTTCAAGTCTCTGTGCATGCGTTCATGTTTTCCGTTTTGGCTGGGTTTCCCCGGCTGGATCCTGTGTAGATCAATGCCTAAACTCATCAACCAATTGCTCAACCGAGTTATTCCCCGCGGTGACATGGCGTGAGCAAATGGAGATCCGTTGTCGCTTTTAATGATCTTTGGTAATCCCATTTCTTTAAATAACTCGATAAATACGGCTTTGACGTGCTCGGTGTCCCCTTTGGCAAGAGCCTGGCAGTAAAGAATATTACGGCTATATTGATCAACAACCGTGAACGGTTCGCATTTATGACCCCCCCCCGGCCAAACCAGTGACCTTTAAAGTCAACGGTCCAGATATCATTGGAGGCATTGGCTTCTAAAATTTGCGGTGAATGTGTTAATGCTGTGATGTGTCTTTTCTTTTGCTTGACAGTATATCCGGCTTTCGTAAGAATACGTTCCACGCTCGAGAGGGAAATTTCTTTTACATGGGCTTTGTTATAATGTGAATGTATCTTTTTGGGACCCTGATCGAGAAAAAGCTTTTTTAATTTTATCACGTTACATATTTCATCTTCACTTAATTGCCGCAAATGTCCCTGAGGTCGACGCGACATATCTTCCAATGCCGGATAACCGCCTTCGTAAAAACGCTTTCGCCATTTGTATCCGGTTTTCGTACTGACTTCATACCGCTCACATAATTGCTGAAAACTCATTGTGTGCTCCAGGTAATCATTAATAAATGCTCGTCTTGCATCCATTACATTTTGCTCCTTCCAAGGCATAAGATCTGTCTCCTTTTTCTTATGCCTAAATTTGCAAAAGTGTTACCTATGTTTTGAAGGGTTTTTGTTACCTGTGTTTTGAAGTCATACCTTCCTGATTCCTGCCTGGTTGATAGGGTTCTTTATGAGATCAAACGATCTACTTTCCACCCGGCAATAAGAAAAGGCAAACCGGGCGTCGTTTGGATCGGAATACCTGTGGAATACCAATATCGAATTCTCCAAATCGAATGATCAAAAAACGATAATGATCTTTCTTATTATCAAATCATCGATCTCCCGAATTTTAATCTAAAAAGATCTCTATTCTCCCGGCACCGTTGATATTTGGGAATTAAATTCCAAGCCTGCATCCACTTCCGCAGATCATAATGCCCGGGAGCCGGCTACTCCACGACCTGCAGGAGGCGGGCGTATTGCGGATGTTAAAATGCATTGGGTCAAATTATTTGAGTCAATTATTTTGGGTCAATTATTTTGAGTCAATTTATTTGAGTCAATCAATTTGACCCAATTGTTTAACACCCCACCCCCGGGACTTTCATCCAAAGGCCCGGTTTCTGAACCTTTTGCTTTGAACCTTACTTCCAAACTTTAACCTTTTGCTTTAATCCTCAAACCCAAGCTTTAAGCATTTTCCAAATGCTGTATCATATTTCTTTCCGTCATGCAAAAAACATTGTAATTTATCCGCACGTGCTCGCTCGAAAGGCTTGTAATGTTTCTTCAAATCGCACTGCTTATCGCGGGTTTCGCCCTGCTGCTGAAAGGCGCCGACTGGCTGGTGGACGGCGCCGCATCCCTGGCACGGAAATACCGCGTACCGGAACTGGCCATCGGCCTGACCATCGTGGCGTTCGGCACCTCGGCACCCGAGCTGGTGGTCAATACCTTTGCCGCCGAGAAGGGAAACGCGGCGATCGTTTACGGCAATGTGATCGGCAGCAATAATTTCAACCTTTTTGTTATTCTCGGCATCGCCGCCCTGATCACCCCCCTAAAGATCCATATCAATACCGTTCGCCGGGAAATCCCGCTCTCCCTGCTGGCCGTCCTCGTTTTGTTTCTGCTTACCGATAATCTTTTTTCGCGGGAAAAACACCTGCTGTCACGCATCGACGGACTGATCCTCTTATTGTTTTTTGCGGCGTTTTTATATTACGTGTATCTGCAGTTAAAAAAAGACAGGTCCGCTAAAGGCATTCCTGCATCGGACTCTCCGGGCTGGAAAATCGCTTTGCTGATCCTTGCCGGGCTGGGCGGGCTGATGCTTGGCGGCCGGCTGGTGGTGGATCAGGCACAAGCCCTTGCAAGAGCCCTGGGAGTCAGTGAGAAAATCATTGCCTTGACGATCGTCGCAATGGGGACTTCTCTGCCGGAACTGGCGACATCGCTGCTTGCGGCGATCAAAAAGAATAACGATATCGCCATCGGCAACATTATCGGATCGAACATCTTTAATATTTTTCTGATCCTCGGCGTCAGCGCCGTGATCCGACCCATTCCCTATGATCTTTCATTTAACCGGGAGCTGCTGTTGCTGGGAGCCGGCACGATCCTGTTGCTGCTGGCAATGCTTAGCGGGCAAAAAAAACAACTGGACCGCTGGGAGGCCGCCGTTCTCCTGGCCCTTTATGTCGCCTATACCGTTCTGCTGATCGTCAGAGCATGAACATCACGTTTTTCGCTTTGAGTGCGCGTGAAAACACTGTATTTTAATCCGCAAAACAACGGATCTCTTATGATGAAATCTTTTCGCGTTATTATACCGCTGATGCTGCTCCTGCCGCTTTTCTTCTTGTCCTGCCAAAAATCGGAACTGCCCCCGAATCTTGTGCGGATCGGCAGCCAGATCTGGATGCGCAAAAATCTGGACACGGCTGTTTTCCTGAACGGCGACAGCATCGCTTTCTGTAAAAATTACGATGAATGGCGTCAACTCGCGGACCGAAAAGAGCCGGCATATACGATATACGGGCAAGATACCGCCAATCAAGAAAAATACGGACTGCTCTATAACTGGTACGCGGTCAGCGATCCGCGGGGACTGGCTCCGGAAGGCTTCCGCATTCCCGCGGAAGCGGATCTTTCCCTGCTGCTGGAACAATGCGGCGGCAAACGTTTCCGTTCCGGCAGAGCCCTGCGTTCCCTGCTTTCCAGTGGCCACAGCGGCTTTTCAGCCCTTTACGGCGGCTGGGCCGGCATGACCCCGGATCCGGAAATGGGAACGGATTTTTATATGGACCTCGGCGCTAACGCCGCGTTCTGGAGCGCAAGCGAAAATGACGCCGAGACTGCCTGGAACTTGGATTTGGGCAGGACCGTCCGCAGTGATACCGAAGGCGCATATCTTGACGGATCAAGCCCAAAATCGCGGATGTTTTCTCTGCGCTGCATTTATACCGAGCCCAAACCCTAGGCTGTACCAAATTTCCTGCCAGGAAAGTCATTTCCAGAAGATTGCCGGTTGACATTGTCATTATTTTTCGCTGATTATTTGTTCGGGATCCTCTGCCTTTTCCGATTTTCACCTTGATTATTTGCAGGTATTTGCGTAGTCTTCACTGTCGTACCGATCTAAACCGCGGGGTAAAATAATGAAGCGCCTGTATACCGTACTTCTTTTTAATGTAATCCTAATCGTGTTTATATGCGCCGAAACGAAGATCATCGCACACCGCGGTTTCTCATCCGCCGCACCCGAGAACACGCAGACCGCCTTTCGCGAGGCGATTACCGTGGGTGCGGATTATTTCGAGCTGGATGTCCATCAAAGCAGGGATGGCAAACTGGTCGTCATTCATGACGGATCCGTAAACCGTGTAAGTTCCAACGGCATGACGGGAAAAATCGCCGACATGAGCTTCCGGGAAATCCGCAAAGTCCGGGCCGGCTATTCCAAAAAATACGGAGAGACCTTTAAAAACGCGCGCATTCCGACCCTGAAGCAAGCGCTGCGGCTGGCAAAAAATAAGATCAGGGTCTGTGTCGAGATTAAGGCGCCGGACATCGAAGCCGCCGTACTCAAGGCCGTCTATGATCTGAAAATGGAAAAACAGGTCATCATTTTTGCTTTTGATTACGGAGTTCTCAAAAATATGCGTGAGATGGATAAGGACATCCCACTGTTGTATTTGCGCAGTGTGGTGGACAGTACGGTCATTGCGGATGCGACCGCCATTAAAGCCGCCGCCATCGGTGCGGGCCGGCCTACGGCGATCACAGCGGAGCTGCTGAAAGAGGTCCACGCAAATGACATGGAGCTCTGGCAGTGGACCGTTAACGATCCCAATGATATGCAGCGGCTGCTGGACATCGGCATTGACGGGATCATTACCGATCATCCTGATAAAGCTCTGACGCTGCGGGCTGCAAGGGCTAAATAATTTTGCGGGAGATAACGGGGTGGTCTGTTTTGACGGGATAACCGGAATATATTTTTAGACAGGATCAAAGGATTAACCGGATTTTTTTAGACAGGATAACTGGATAGACCGGATTTTTGATAACTGTTTTATTTGACAATTACAGGATCTCGACACCTCAACACCTTGACATCTCGACACCTCAACATTCTTTGCTTTTGTGAACACAGAAAAAAAATTATTAATCGCCCCGTGAATTCATTATATTTTCCCGATTGGGTGAAAATATGGACCGTTCTCATAAACAACGACTTATTATCGGATTTCTGGGTGCTCCGCTTATTCTGCTCGCGGCCTGGTTCGGCAACTGGTGGTTTTTGGCGCTGATCTGTGTTATTGCGGCATTTTCTGTCTATGAGTTACTGAAACTAATCCACTATCCACCTCGCGTACTGATGATCGTGGCGCTCGTGATGACCCCGCTCTGCCTCTTGGCCATGTACCGCCTGCGCTTGGATCTGGTTGTTTTGATCCTGGTGTTCACGGCGATCTTTACAAATATCAGCCTGCTCTTTTACAAGAAAAGCGAATATCTAAAAATGTCCTTTGTCGGCATCGGTTCCATTATCTATCCGGGACTCTGTCTGGGCACAATGATCCTGCTGCGAAACCTTCAGTTTAACGGAACGGAAATCGGCCGGAACATCGTCATTACCCTTATAATCGGCGTATTTGCCACGGACATTGCCGCTTTTTATATTGGAAAGTTGTTTGGAAAAACCCCGCTTTTCCCCAGTGTCAGTCCTAAAAAAACCCGGGAAGGGGCTGTCGCGGGATTTTTATTTTGCACCGTGTTCATGATCTTTCTCTGGGCAAGGGATTTTGTGCCTTTTTTTGGTTTTATTGATTATCTGGTCGTTGCGCTTTGTGCCGGGATCTTCGGACAGCTGGGAGATCTTGTGGAATCCAAGATCAAGCGCGAGATCGGGGTAAAGGACTCCTCCAACATTCTTCTGGAACACGGAGGTTTTCTGGACCGCTTTGATTCGCTCTCGGTTACGGCTCCCCTGTTCTGGATCTACGTGTATATAAAATTTTTCCTTTAGGGTGGTTTTTTACTGAAAAAATGATACATTACAAGCTTGAAAACGAAATCTGTGAGCATTGCACAAGTTTGAGAAAAAAAGAGGAATTATGAAAGCGGAAGCAATTAGATCCATTCTTGCCACCGACTGCGGCAGTACAACGACCAAAGCCATCCTTATCGAAAAACAAGGTGATGAATACCGGCTGGTCGTTCGCGGCGAGGCGCCCACCACGGTGGAAGCGCCTTTTGAAGATGTGACCCGCGGAGTATTGAATGCAGCCAAGGAAGTGGAAGAATTACGGGGCCGCCAGATTCTGGACGGCGACAAGATCATTACTCCCCAGCAGGGGGAAAAGGGCGTGGATATTTATATTTCGACCAGCTCTGCCGGTGGCGGCCTGCAGATGGTCGTGACCGGCATTGTCAAGGCGATGAGTGCCGAGTCCGCCGAACGTGCTGCACTGGGCGCCGGGGCTATTGTGATGGACGTACTGGCCTCCAACGACGGACGCCTGCCGCATGAAAAGATCCAGCGTATCCGCCATTTGCGCCCGGATATGATCCTGCTCTCCGGCGGAACGGATTCGGGCAATATCAAGGGTGTGGTGGAAATGTCCGAACTGCTGAAGGCCGCCAATCCCAAACCGCGCCTGGGCATCAATTACAAACTGCCGGTCATCTACGCCGGCAACCAGAAGGCCAATAAGGAAATTCAGGAAAATCTGGGCAATGAGACCGATCTGAGCATCGTTCCGAATTTGCGCCCGGTGCTGGAACGCGAAAACCTGGGCCCGGCCCGCGACAAGATCCACGATCTGTTCATGGAACACGTGATGGCACAAGCCCCGGGATACAAGGAGCTGATGGCCATGTGCGACGCGCCCATTATGCCCACACCCGGCGCCGTCGGTGAGATTATGCAGGTCATTGCAAAAAAAGAGAATATTACCGTTTTGGGAGTGGATATCGGCGGCGCCACCACCGACGTTTTTTCGGTCTTTAAAGACCCCGATCTCGGTGAGCCGGTCTTCAACCGCACCGTCAGCGCCAATCTTGGGATGAGCTATTCCATTTCCAATGTTCTGGCTTCCGCCGGATTGCCGAACATTTTGCGCTGGGTCCCTTTTGAGATCGACGAAGTGGACCTGAGAAACCGTATCGGCAATAAGATGATCCGTCCGACAACGATCCCGCAGTCCCTGGATGAGCTCAAGATCGAACAGGCCATCGCCCGCGAAGCCCTGCGCTTGTCCTTTATTCAGCACAAAGAGTTCGCTGTGGGACTCAAGGGCGTTCAGAAGGAACGCACCATTTCCGATGCCTTCGACCAGAGCGCTTCAGGAGAAACGCTGGTCAACATGATGGACCTGGATATTCTGGTCGGTTCCGGCGGTGTGCTTTCGCATGCGCCGCGCCGCCATCAGTCCGCCCGCATGATGATCGATGCTTTCCTTCCGGAAGGTATCACACAGATCGCCGTGGATTCCATCTTTATGATGCCGCAGCTGGGTGTTCTGGCCAGTGTGCACGAAAAAGCCGCGGCGGAAGTCTTTAACAAGGACTGTCTCCTGCGCCTGGGAACCTGCATCGCTCCGGTTGGTTCCATCAAGCCGGGAAAGGAGTATATGCGTTTGCGCTGCACACTTCCGGATGGGAAGAGCATTGACAAAGCCTATACTTTGGGAGATATGGAACTGATCGAAGCGCCTTACGAAGCCATCCCGGCGGAGATCATTCCCGCACGTGGCGTGGATGTGGGCGGCGGTCCCGGACAAAGCATCAAGACCGATATCTACGGCGGCCTGGTCGGAATTATTGTGGACGCCCGCGGACGCCGGCCCTTTGTCTTGCCCGAAAATCCCGCCGAACGCGTCGCCGCACTGCAAAAATGGAGCAAAGCCGCCAAAGAATTCGAAGACCGTTAAGCGGTCGGATTCAGAATAAGGAGATACTATGGCACATGCATATACACCCGGTTTAAAAGTCATACCCCGCATCCTGGTTCACAAGACGCGCCGCCTTCCCCTGAAGGGCACGGTAACCGTTGAAAAGGGGGATCAGGTCGATGCGGAAAAGGTGGTCGCCACGACCGACCTTCCAGGGAACGTCGTTCCGGTCAATCTTGCCAACATTTTGAATATCGACGCCTCGGAGATCATGGATATTCTGATCAAAAAACCCGGCGACAGCATTCGGGAGGGTGACCTTATTGCCGAGACCCACGGCATTTTCGGCTTATTTAAAACCAAAGCCCTTTCACCGGCCAGCGGAACGCTGGAAGCCGTATCCGGGATCACCGGCCAGGCAATTATCCGCGAAGCTCCCATTCCGGTTTCGGTACAGGCCTACATTGACGGAAAAGTCAGCGGAATCATTCCGGACGAAGGTGTGGAAATCAGCACGGCGGCTTCGTTTATTCAGGGAATTTTCGGTATCGGGGGCGAACGCCGCGGTACTATCAAGGTCTTGACCCGGGACACAAAAACACCCATCAGTGAAGATATGATCGATGAAAGCTGTAAAGGCAAGGTCCTTGTCGGTGGCGCATTTTTAAGTTATAAGGCCTTCCTTAAGGCACAGAAAGCCGGAGCCACCGGCATTGTGGTGGGCGGCTTTAATTACCGGGATATTAAAAAGATCGTCGGTTACGATATTGGTGTTGCCATCACGGGACAGGAAGATATTAATACCACGCTTATCATTACCGAAGGGTTTGGCGACATTCACATGGCGCAGCAGACCTTTGACCTGCTGAGATCGCACGAAGGCCGCATGGCTTCCATTAACGGCGCCACTCAAATCCGTGCCGGCGTGATCCGTCCGGAAATCATCATTCCCATCGATGATCAGGATGCCATACAGGAACACAAGGCCGAACTGTTCGGGATGGAACCCGGCACCGTGGTCCGCGTGATCCGCGCGCCGTATTTCGGAATGCTGGGCGAGGTCACGGAACTTCCGCACGAACTGCAGCGACTGGAATCCGGCTCGCTTGCCCGCGTTGCAAAAGTCAAACTCCAGGAAGGCGGAAAAGAGGTCCTTCTGCCCCGCGCCAACCTGGAAATGATCGAAACAAAATAGGAGCGTTTATGAAAGCGAAGAACCTGGCCGCGACCCTGTTTGCTTTCGGCTTGTTCTTTACGGGCTGTCAGTCGATCGATAAACGGATCGAGAAAGGACAATTTGCCATGGCCGCAAAAAAAATCGACCGCATGACGGCAACGTCAAGTTTTGACCTGAGGGATAAGATCGCGTTGGAACATGAAAAAGAGCGAATCCGCAGGGTCGAAATGGATTTCAACAAATCCCTGGACGATATTCTGCCTTTTATCCGCAAATATTACCCCGAAGTCAGCAAAGCGCAGATCCGGGAATGGGAATCCTCCAAAGCTCTGGAGAAAATGCGGATTAACGGGCAGGACCGTTATTTTGTCCGCGCCGCACCCAATCTGTTCCGCATCGACAAAGAAGCTAAAAAACAAAAAATCCGTATTGACGGGGAACAAAAAGACGGTCTGGATGTATTTCTTCAGCAACACCTTCCTGCCGTTATTAAAGATCTGCGGCAGCGAAACACAACGCTGGGAAAACCCGTTAACATGGAATTTACCTATACACTGACCGTCGATGCCGATGCCGTTCCCGCGGGCGAAATGATCCGCTGTTGGCTGCCCTTCCCCCGCGAAGGACATGAGCGGCAAACCGATATTCGGCTTCTTTCAGCTAATTGCGACCATTATGTTATTGCTCCCAATAACTATCAGCAGCGTACACTTTATATGCAAAAACCGGCAGTCGCCGGAAAAGCCACGGTATTTGAATACGGCTTTTCCGCAGCTGTCCGGCCACAGTGGTTCGATCTGGCTGAACGGAATTTCCCGCCTTATGACAAGAGCAGTGAGATCTACCGCAAATATACCGCCGAGCGCGATCCGCATTTGCTCTTTACGCCCGCGGTAAAAGCGCTCTCGGAAAAGATCGTCGGCAACGAAAAAGATCCCTATCAGATCCTGAAGAAGATCTTCGCTTATATCAGCGAACATTATCCCTGGGCAAGCGCCCGGGAATATTCCACGATCCCGAACATCCCGGATTACGTCATTGCCAACGGCCATGGCGACTGCGGACAGGTTACCCTGCTCTTTATGGTCCTGGCGCGTTACAACGGCATTCCCGCGCGCTGGCAAAGCGGCTGGATGCTGCACCCGGGCGAGGTCAATCTGCACGACTGGTGCGAGATCTACATCGAAGGCTGCGGCTGGGTTCCGGTCGACCAGTCCTTCGGACGCCGGGATACCGAATCCGAGGACTGCAAATGGTTCTACCTCGGCGGCATTGACAGCTACCGCCTGATCGTCAATGACGATTACGGCATGCCGCTCTTCCCCGACAAGCAGTTCATGCGCAGCGAAACGGTGGATTTCCAGCGCGGTGAAGTGGAATGGCGCGGCGGCAATCTGTATTTTGACAAGTGGGATTACCACATGGAAGTAACATATCTCAATCAATAGTATTGGAAAGGAAACAACATGAAAAAGATCTTTACGGTCCTTCTGGCGGCCTCACTCCTTTTTGTGGCATGCTCGGATAAACCTAAACTTACACAGGCACAAATCGAGTTTTTTAAAGCCATGGGGGAAAAGATCCCTTATATGAAACCCGACACCACCGTGGTACTGGCACGCACCAGCGCTTTCGATATCAGGAACCATGACATTATGGAAAATGTGTTTCAGGGAATGCGCGGCGACATCACGATTATTTCCAATGTAGAACCGCAGCGTATCGAAAGCTTTATTATGCAGGTGGTTACCCTGAAGGCGCAGCAGGAAGTCCTGCTTGCGGAAGCCGAAAAAGAAGGCATCCGGATTACAAAAGATACGGTCAATGCCTTTATCGAAAAGAACCTGTATACCCCGAACGGCGGCAAGGAAGCCTTCATGGAACAATTGAAGATCCAGCAGATTGATCTGAATTTCGTCCGGGAGGATGTACGGAAAAACATGCTGATCATGAAATATATTGACGAAGTCATTCTGTCCGATCTTGATATCCGCGTCAGTGACGAAGAGGTCGGCGCCTATTATGAAGCCAATAAGGA
>Ga0172382_10012557_pt1 | contig 11028 bp, 6 predicted proteins | sample Leawel138RmetaG_FD_122245 | JGI IMG/M metagenome (GOLD analysis project Ga0172382, IMG submission 122245) | Leachate microbial communities from a municipal landfill in Southern Ontario, Canada - Leachate well 138R metaG | ecosystem: Engineered > Solid waste > Landfill > Unclassified | place...
AAGAAAAACGATACTTCTGAACTCTCAGAAAAAATATTGGTTAATGTTGCTCAGCAAATTGGAGATCTTAAAGAAAACATTGCCAAGACCTTCTCTTATTCTGATAAACAAACCACAGAAGATTTTATAAAGTTTTCTGATAAGATGATGAAGTCTTTGGATGAACAAATCGAAAAGATTAATAAAAAAGTTGATTTAAGATTAGGTGAAGGTTTTGAGCAAACCAATAAAACTTTTACTAGTGTGGTCGAAAGGTTAGCTAAAATAGACGAAGCTCAAAAGAATATTGATAAGTTATCTACTGAAGTTGTCTCGTTATCGGATATTTTATCTGATAAAACGGCAAGAGGTGCGTTTGGTGAAGTTCAACTAAAACAAATTTTTGAAGTGATTTATGGTGAAAATAAACCAGAAATCTATGAACCACAATTTACCTTATCAAACGGATCGAGAGTGGACATGATTTTGCATGCACCAGAGCCCACAGGCGATATTTGCATTGATTCCAAGTTTCCACTGGAAAACTACCGAAGAAAATATGATTCAAACGCTTCTGATTTAGATCGTAAATCTGCTGCCAAGTTATTTGAAGCCGATGTTAAAAAACATATTGATGATATCTCAAGAAAATATATTATTTCTGGTGAAACAGCTTTACAAGCAATCATGTTTATTCCAGCTGAAGCAGTATTTTCTGATATTCATGCCAACCATCAGGCATTAAACGACTATGGTCTTAAAAAAGGCGTCTTATTAGCCTCTCCTACCACTTTAATTGCGATGCTATCGATAGTTCAAACGGCTTTAAAAGATATCGAAAGAACTAAGTACTCAGAACAAATCCAACAAGAATTAAATAAATTAGCAGAGGAATTTGGACGTTATAGTCAAAGATGGGATAAATTAAAACGTAGTGTCGAGACTTTAAGTAAGAGTGCAGGAGAACTAGATATCACTTCTACTAAGATTACAAAGAAATTCAAACAAATCTCTAAGGTGGATAAAGAATTATTAGATTCAACCATGCTCCAAATAGAAGATGAAGAAGAAAACGATTAGCCATATCGTTTTTTTCTTTATATTTTGGTATAATATATCAAGATAAGAGTAGAAGAGGTTATAAAATGATTACAGTTAAACAACTTAAAAGAGAGATAAACACATATTCCAACAAAGAAATCGAAATTGCTGGCTGGGTTAGAACGAATAGAGCTCAAAAGGAATTTGGTTTTTTAAATATTAATGACGGAACCACATTAGAAAACATCCAAGTGGTCTATGAAGACGGACTAGAAAACTTTAAAGATATTCAAAAAATATCGGTTGGATCAAGTGTTTCGGTTAAAGGAACCCTTATATTAACACCTCAAATGAAACAAGCATTTGAAATCAAGGCGTTAAGCGTTGTTTTGTTAGGGGATGCGGATGAAACCTATCCGATTCAACCAAAACGTCACACACGAGAATTTTTAAGAGAAAATGCCCATTTAAGAATGCGCACTAATTTATTTAATGCGGTGTTTAGAGTTAGAAGTCGGGTTGCTTATGCGATTCATCAATTTTTCCAAGAAAATGATTTTGTTTATGTTCATACACCCCTTATTACGGGTAATGATGGTGAAGGCGCTGGTCAAACATTTACAGTGACGACATTGCCATTAGAAAATGTGCCTAAAGATAAATTTGGTAACATCGATTATAAAGAAGATTTCTTTGGCATTAAGACAAACTTAACGGTTACAGGTCAATTGGAAGCTGAAGCATACGCGATGGCCTTTAGAAATGTTTATACATTTGGACCAACCTTTAGAGCAGAAAACTCTTCAACGCAACGTCACGCTTCTGAGTTTTGGATGATTGAACCAGAAATGGCATTTGCTGATTTGGACGATATGATGGCGGTTGCAGAAATGATGGTTAAATATATTGTCAAAGACGCACTTGAAACATTACCAGATGAAATGGAGTTATTTGATAAATTCGTTGAAAAAGGTTTATTAAATAAATTAAATAAACTAAAAGAGTCTAAATTTCATCAAGTTACACACCATGAGGCCATTACGATCCTTTTAGAATCAAAAGTTAACTTTGAAAATAAACCAGAATATGGGGCAGATTTAGCAAGAGAACATGAAAAATATTTAACAGATACTCACTTTAATGGGCCGGTGTTTGTTACTGACTGGCCAAAGGATATTAAAGCTTTTTACATGAGATTAAATGAAGATAACAAAACAGTAAGAGCGGTTGATTTATTGGTTCCTGGTTCAGGGGAACTAATCGGTGGATCTCAAAGAGAAGAGCGATTAGAACTTCTTGAGAAAAGAATGGATGAAATGAACGTTCCTAAAGAAGACATGTGGTGGTATCTTGATTTAAGAAGATACGGCGGTTGTGTACACTCTGGGTTTGGGATGGGTTTTGAAAGAATGCTTATGTACTTAACTGGTGTAGAAAACATTAGAGATGTAATTCCATTCCCAAGAACGCCTAAACACGCTGAGTTTTAGTATAACTAAAGGTAAAATGAAACCGTATAAATAGGATTGATTGACTTTACAAGGTGGATTGTTTAAAATAAGAGAGAACACAAATTAAGAATTAAATAATGCATGGGAGAGTAAGATACTTGTAAGAATATTTTTTCAAGTTGATTTAACGAACTAATTATTATATAATTCTATTGCTGAATAAGGTGGGTGCGTGAATGAACAAGTCTGGGTTAAATTATACAATTATCTTAGCCACTACCCGTTTTTCAAACTGCATAAAAACAGTACTTTAAAGTAATTTGGAGTACTTTTATTTTTAATTGGTAAAAAATATAAAATATTTATTATAAAAAGGAGTAATACATATGGAAATTAGACTCGAAGGTTTGACAAAGGTATTTACTGATAAGAAAGGCAATGAGACAAGGGCTGTTGATGACTTATCGATCGTAATTCCTTCAGGCAAACTTGTGGGACTTTTAGGCCCGTCTGGGTGCGGTAAATCAACCACGTTATTTATGATTGCGGGGTTACATAAACCCTCAGGCGGAAAAATCTTCTTTGGTGAAGACAATGTAACCAAATTAGCACCAGAAAAAAGAGGAATTGGATTGGTCTTTCAAAACTATGCTTTATATCCACATATGACAGTTAGACAAAACATCATGTTCCCACTTGAAAACTTAAATGTTTCAAGAACAGAAGCCTTACAGTTGGTTGAAGAGATGGCAACTCTCGTAGGGATACAAGACCAGCTAGACAAGAAGCCGGCACAACTATCCGGTGGGCAACAACAACGTGTGGCGATTGCCAGAGCACTTGTGAAAAAGCCTAGAGTGTTACTGTTAGATGAACCACTATCTAACTTAGATGCTAGACTACGTTTACAAATGAGAGAAGAAATTAAACGTATTCAAAGAGAAACAGGGATTACGACCATTTTCGTTACCCATGACCAAGAAGAAGCTATGTCCATTTCGGACTCCATGGTTGTTTTGGATTTTGGTGTTGAACAACAAATGGATTCACCTCAAGCGATGTATAACCATCCTAAAAATGCATTTGTTGCGAAATTCTTAGGGAACCCACCAATCAACATGATTACTGGGCAAGTTAAAAACAAAAAGGTTATGATTGAAGATACCGTGATTGGTGAAACAAAAGTCAAAGATGGCATTTATGATATCGGGATTAGACCTGAAGACTTTAGAGTGGATGACTCAGGGATTCAAGTTGACACCCATGACATTAAACATATTGGAAGAGATACGATGATTCATTTTATCGTAGGCGATATGCAGTTAAGAGCTTTAGTGGATTCTGATTCAGTAATTGGCAAAGAATCCATTAAGTTAATCGTTAAGCCAGGAAAAATTCATTTATTTGATAAGGAAACCGGTGAAGTTGCTCTATGAAAGAAACCAGCGTATTAAAAAATATTGTCTGGTTAATTAGAAGTAAATTACACCACTTTGGCGTTCGGGTTGAAACCTTCTTAACGAAAATTCATTTAGGATTTATTGTGAAGTGGCCGGCGTGGTTAAAGGCAATCTTCTATTTAGCACCAGCACTAATACTAATAGGGATATTTACATTTTATCCAATTATCAACTCATTTTTAATCTCGTTTTATACAGGTTATAACATTCAAAGAGGCGATTTTGATGGTTACACATTAATTGGTAACTATGTCACAGTCTTAAAACACGCTAACTTCGGTCAAGCGGTCTATAACACCTCTATGATTGTGTTAATCAGTGTTCCAATAACAATATTGGTTGGGTTGTTGATTGCGGTAGCATTAAATTCGATTAAACCGTTAAGGGGATTTTTCCAATCGGTTTTCTTCTTACCTTATGTTACCAACTCAATTGCGATTGGGTTAGTATTCGCGTTTATATTTAAAGGAAATAGTAATGACCTGTCCAATTTAGGGCTGGCCAACCAAATCTTGACTTGGATTGGGTTAGACCCCATTGTTTGGATTGGGGTTGGGGCAACATATTGGTCAGCGATGAGTGTAATTTTAATTTATTCAATTTGGAATGGATTAGCTTTCAAGATTATTGTTTTCCTAGCAGGGATTCAAGGGATTGATAAACAGTATTATCAATCAGCTCAAATTGATGGCGCTTCTAAATCAAAATCATTTAGGCGCATTACGGTTCCCCTTATTAGTCCGATGATATTCTATATTTTAATTACTTCTGTGATTGGCGCATTTAAGACCTATTCCAGTGTCGTTGCGATCATCAATAAAGAAGGGATTATTACCACCGGGGCTAATGGATCGATTAACCTAAAAACAATTGTCTTCTATGTCTATGACTATATTTCACTGGCCGGTCAAGATGGCATGATGAGTTATGCCAGTGCCGCAGCGATTATCTTGTTCGGCATTATCTTGATATTCACGCTTATCCAGCTTTATGCGGGTAAGAAACGTGTCCATTACTAGGAGGCTATTATGAAACGCATAACAAAAGATATTAAACGGTTAGATTTAATAGCGACTGTAATTGATATTTTATATAGTCTAATTTATTTAGCGATGGTGATCTATTTCTTTGTGATTTTAGTTGAACCAGAAGTTATTACCGATGTTGTTGATACAACGTATCATCTGTTTGGGCTTATCAAGGTATCTTCAGCAACCTTAAACATTTTGATTTCACTTATTATTGGGTACTTAATCGTCTTTATTCCGACTAACGTCATGCATGCCAAACGTGTTGCGAACAAAGAAGACATTGAAATGGATGAATGGAATTACCGTTCCCAAATCCTTTATGGGTTATTATCAGTAGTTACATTTAATTTTGTGAGTGCCGTGATTCGTTTTATTATCGCGAATAAGCAAATGGTGATCATTAGTGAGTACAATTTAAAACAAGGTTTCATCCGGTTGATGAAAGATATTAAAACGGGAACCATTAAATTAATCCATAAAATAAAAGCGGTATTGAAGGCCAATAAGAAATACAGGGAAAACAAAAAAACGCTTGGCAAAGAAGAAGCTAAAACGATAAAAGAAGCGGATATTAAAGCAATTAAAGGTTCTAAGTCACAACAAGACTTAGAAAAACTTGGCAGAAAAGCTTTATTTGCCAAAGTCATTCGTTTGGCGATTACCTACACATTCTTAACAATGATGGCTTTGTTCATTTTCATACCATTTTATTGGATGATATTAACCGCACTGAAGAGTCACCAAGAATTAACCACCACCCTAAACCCAAGATTCTTTATTGGGTTGGATGAAATGAACTGGGTTAACTTTAAAGTGGCCTTGACACGATTTGATTTTTGGAAATATATGGGTAATACGGTTGTCGTTGGGATCTTATCGATGATTGGAACTGTAACAACAACGATACTAGCCGCATTTGCCTTCTCAAGACTTGATTTTAAAGGCAGAGAATTTATTTTCTCACTCTTGTTGTTGACAATGATGATTCCAGGTGAACTTTACACCATTACAAACTATATTACGGTTAGAAATTTAGGCTGGTACGATAGTTTCTCAGCCTTAATCTTCCCATTCATGACCTCTGTATTTTATATTTTCTTCTTGAGACAATCATTTAAGCAAGTCCCAGAAACATTATATAAAGCAGCACAAGTGGATGGCTGTGGCGATTTTAAATATTTGACAAGAGTGATGATACCAATCGCAAGACCAACTATTATCACCATCACAATCTTATCTGCAATTGGTGCATGGGATGCATATATATGGCCACAATTGGCAGCACCAAGTAAAGAAAACTGGTTAATCTCAGTGGCATTAAGATCCACCAGTTTCGTTACCGGAGTGGGTAGTGACGCAAGACCTGTTTACAACATCCAACTTGCCGCTACCGCATTAGTTACAGTGCCACTTCTAATAATATTCTTCTCATTGAAGAAATATATTATTAGAGGTGTTGGACGAAGTGGAACCAAAGGGTAATTCCTTTCGCGTTTATATATTTTAGAAAAATAACTATCAAATATAGGAGGAAAAAATGAAAAGAATAGTTTCAGTATTTATCGGTTTGTTTGCCGTGTTGATGATTTCAGCGTGTGCGAAACAACGTGATGAAGCGCCAAAAATTCTTGGTGCAGATTTAAATCCGGTCGTCGAAAAGGGCGGCTCATACAATCCACTTGATGGGGTGACTGTATCAGACCGGGAAGATAAAGATATCTCAGTGGATGATATTGTCGTTAGTGGTTTCGACGAAGACGACCTCAATTATCCAGGGACTTATACGATTATTTTAACGTTAACAGATAGCGCGGGTAATAAAGCACAAGAAACGATTAATTTAAAAGTAGAAGACTCAGGAACAACGGCTTTACCTCCTGTGCTAACAGGTGTTAAAGAAAATCAAACTTATTATATTGGCTCAGGCGAGTTTGACCCAATTGCTGGTGTAACAGCATCTGACCCAGAAGAGGGGAACTTAACCGAACAAATCGAAGTAATAGGGGTTTATTTATTAGAAACACCTGGCACCTATAATTTAACGGTCAGAGTCACCAACAGTGCTGGTTTAAGAGCAAGTAAAACCATTATCTTACAGGTTTTATCTTCAGAAATTCCACCTGTGTTAACCAGTGAACCAATTACTATTACATTGTGGCATGCGATGGGCGAAGAAAACCAAAAATTACTCCAAAAGTATGCTGATTCATTCAAAGAAATTTACCCTAATGTGACGGTTGTCATTCCTGCTGGGGCTGGTAACTACGACACCTTAAAGGCGAACATGATTAACGCGATTACCGCGAATGCAATGCCAAACTTAGTTCAAGCTTATCCAGACCATGTGGCAGAATACTTAAACGGTAAAGCAGTAATTAACCTAAACCCTTATATTGAATCTGATATTTGGGGCTTAAAAGGGGACGATGCTTTAGATGATATTATCGAATCTTACCTAGAAGAAAACAGTCAATATGATGCAGCTGGGACATACTATTCATTACCATTCAATAAATCATCCGAAGTTATGATTTACAACAAAACAGTTTTTGATGCATTAGAACTTGAAGCACCAAAGACTTGGCAAGAAGTTATTGCGATGGCACCACAACTAAAAGCTTATGGTGATCAAATCGCTGAAGCTGCTGTTAGAAAGGCTAACCCTAAAGATACAGAAGAGCAATTAGCAACTAAGATCGCCGCTGCGAAAAGTTTGATTGTTCCAGCGTCTTATGACTCAACTGGAAATGCCTTCATTACATTCACAAGACAATGGAATGGTGGTTATACTGGCATTGATTTTGGTACATTCAAGGGTCAATACCTATGGCATACAAGTCCAAACACCAAAACAGCAATGGAATTCTTAAAAGCCAATAAGAACATTATCACACTGCCTGAATATTGGGATCAACAATACGCATCCACACCGTTTACCAACCAACAAACATTTATTACAGTTGGTTCAAGTGCAGGGATTCGTTATAACGTACCACCAGAAGATCCAACGACAAAACAACCTTTATTTGAAATCGGTGTCGCACCAATTCCTTACAACGGCGAAATGTCTGAATACAAAGCAGTTATCCAACAAGGAACAAACGTTTCTTTATTGAAAACAGGAACTAACCAACAACAATTAGCTTCATGGTTGTTCTTAAAACACATTATTAATACTGAAAACACCGTAGACTGGGCAATGAACACAGGTTATTTACCAGTTAGAACCAGTGGTTATGAATCAGAGGTTTATCAAGATTTCTTAAATGAACCAACTGCAAACCAAATATACATTTCAATGAGTGCCAACGCGGCATACATTCAAAAAGATTATATGTATTTTGACCCTGCGTTTATCGGTTCATCTAGAGCAAGAACCCAAGTTGGTCTCGCATTAGAAAGAATTATGTTAGGTGATGGAAACATCCAAGTAGCCTTAAATGAGGCTTATAGTGAAGCGAACTTAGGTGGGTCTTAATTTGAAAAAAGTTTTATCCCTACTAGTCATTCTAGTAGTTGGATTGAGTTTAATGAGTTGTGACAATCAAGATCCACCACTTGAAGAGGATTATATACTCACGGATTTAAGTGGTAAAACCCAAGCAGAAATTCAAAGCTTGTTTGACGGTTTAAAGATGAATGTCACTTTTAGAGAAATAGAAACCAACGCTGTGACGCCGGGTATGTTTATTAAATACATCGGTGCCGATGTTGGCGATAAAGTTTCAAAAACAACCACCATTCGTGTTGAGATTGCTGTAGAACAACCACTCGCACCTTCAATTTACGGTGCGGAGGATGTTACAGTGTATGCCGCTGTCCAGGGTAACCCACCCACTTTCGATATTACAGCCGGTATTACCGCCAAGGATTATAAGGGAAACGTCATTCCGTTTGGTCAATATTTATACATTTTAAATATTACCAATAGCGCTGGTGATACACTTTCTGAAGTGAATTTCTATCAAGTCGGAGCGTATCATGTGACGTATGTGGCTCAAAATAGTGGTCTATCCACCACGGCCGAAAGAATCATCACCGTGGCCATTCCACCCTTTGACACCAACCATACGGATTCGTTTAGACTACAATCCAGTTATAAAAACAAATCATTTATTAACGACGGGATTGGAGTGGTTGAGCTTACCAGCCATACCGATGCCGATACGACCAATTTTAGAGACCCGATTACGGGTTTAAGATTCGCGGTTCGTTATTTGGGTATTGACGCACCTGAGGCGACATCTAAATATGATCCATGGGGCATTAAAGCAGCTAACTTTGTTAGAGACATTTTGGACAATGCCGATGAAATCATTTTAGAAGCAGAAGGTGACCGTCAAGACGGTAACGACAGATACTTAGCCTGGGTTTGGTATGTGAAAGATTCACAAACCCGCCTGCTTAATCTAGAACTCGTTGAACAAGCTTATGCCTTTGGCAAATCTGCCGAAACCACAAAATATGGTGATGTTTTCACCGTTGCGGCAGCGGAAACTCAATTAACGGGGAAACGAATTTATGGTGAAGTAGACCCAGATTATGATTATTCAAAAGAAGGCACACCAACCACCATCGCCGATTTACTCGAAAACTTTGAGGATCACGTTGGCTCTAAAGTGACGGTTACAGGGATTGTCACCGTTAAAGTTAGTCATTCGATTTTCTTAGAACAAGATGGTGCCGGCATTTATGTTTATGTGGGCTTAGGGGTCTTGACCAATGAACTTCAAATTGGTTATGAGGTCACTATTCAAGGTTTAGTGGGTGCTTATTACAATGATTCGAAGCAATTAACCAATTATTCGATGAACAATATGATTTTAGTTTCAACAGATAACCCAGTGACACACCATTCAATTGATGGTAGTCAGTTGGGGGATTATGTTGGTAATATGGTCCGGTTAGATAATTTGACGGTCAAGAGTATTGGGTTGTCTCAATCCAATAGTTCCACAGATGCCTATACTGTTTATACAGAGGATCAATTTGGCAATTCTGTCAATATTCGTGTCGATAAATACACAGCACAACTGGTTCCATCTTACACATTTGAAGTAGGTACAATATTTTCGGTTACAGCGCCAGTAACACAATATTATGATGGTTATCAGTTGATGTTACCTGGCTTAGCGAGTATAATAATTAGTGAGTAACTAGGAGGAAGAAAATGAAGATTAAAAGATTCAGTTTTTTAAAAACAGTCGTCACATTTGTTGTAGCGATTGTTGCAGTTATCGGTTTAGCATCTTGCGGCGATAACAATCAAAAACTTGTTGATGAAGCTTTAGAAAGTCTAGAAATCGGCTTTACAGGCACTGAAACATCAACGACAGTAAAAGGTAATTTAACATTGCCTACAAAATCTGGCGATATAACTATATCTTGGGTTTCTGATAAACCTAACGTAGTTTCAACCGCAGGGGTTGTTGTTAGAGGCGATGCTGATATTACAGTTAAACTTACCGCTACATTAAAATTAGGTAATGTAGAAGAAAAAAAGGACTTTAACATAACCGTTAAAGCCAAAGATCTCCCAACGGCATTAGAAGTGTTGGCAGCGATTGCTTTAGAGGGTGGCTTCTTACTTTACGATGAAGAAAAAGACACCTACTCAACAAGAGAAGATATCGTGTTACCAACTGAAGTCCTAGGCATTCAAGTCACTTGGACATCAACCAACCCTGCCCTTATTTCTGTAACTGGCGAAGTTACACGTCCAGTATGGGGACAAGAAGATCAAGCGGTTGTTCTAACAGCTAAAGTTGGCGAAGAAGAAAAACAATTTGTTGTTACTGTACAAGCAGTTGCTATTAAACCAGCATCAGCAAAAGTGGCTGATGCGAAAGACCTTCTTTTATTACAAGGAACATCAGATGGTGTTGTCGATGACTTAGATCTACCTGATACAGCGGGTAGTGAAGGGGTTGAAGTAACATGGATCTCTTCTAATCCAAATATCATCGGTAGTAATGGTGAAGTCAACCGTCAATCTGAAAACGTAACGGTTACATTAACAGCGGTATTGTTCTTCGAAGGCTATTCAGATGAAAAAGAATTTGAAGT
>Ga0172382_10012559_pt1 | contig 11027 bp, 11 predicted proteins | sample Leawel138RmetaG_FD_122245 | JGI IMG/M metagenome (GOLD analysis project Ga0172382, IMG submission 122245) | Leachate microbial communities from a municipal landfill in Southern Ontario, Canada - Leachate well 138R metaG | ecosystem: Engineered > Solid waste > Landfill > Unclassified | place...
CGCGTCTTTATTGACTTTGGGGTCACTGTCATAAACGCCGTCAACCTTTTTCGCCAGAAGGATTATTTCCGCATTTATCTCAGCGGCTCTGAGCGCCGCCGTTGTATCGGTTGAGAAATAAGGGTTACCTGTACCGCAGCCGAAAATTACAACTCTGCCTTTATTGAGATGAGAGTCCGCCTTGCCGCGTATGTATGGTTCGGCTATCTGTCTCATTTCAATAGCTGTCTGCACTCTTGTCGGCACTCCGGCACGCTCAAGCGCATCCTGCATTGCAAGTGCATTTATAACCGTTGCAAGCATTCCCATGTGGTCAGCTCTTGTGCGTTCCATTTTTTCACCGCTTCTGCCGCGCCAAAAGTTTCCGCCGCCTACAACAATGGCCACCTCAACACCTTTCTCAACACATTTTTTTATAGTTTCGGAAATTTCCGAAAGCACTTCCTCGTCAAGTCCGAACCCCTGCTTGCCGGCAAGGGCTTCTCCGCTCAGTTTTAATAATATCTTTTTGTATTTCGGTTTCATGATAATCGTTCCCCTTGTCAAAATATTCTTATGGTTATTATACTACATTTTATTGTATCTATCAAGTATTATTTTCGTTTTTGGCAAAAAATAGTTTTATCGCCTAATATGGAAACATACTTTTCAGGATTTGTCCATAACCGCCTTCCTTATTTGTGCAATAAAAAAAGGAACGCAAAAAGCGTTCCTTTTATAATTATTAAAATTATTTGCCTGCCATTCTTTCAACTTCTGCCGCGAAGTCATCTTCTCTTTTTTCAATGCCTTCGCCTTTTTCAAATCTTACATAGTCAATGAATTTAACACCGTTTGATGCAAGATACTTTTCAACAGATACTTTGTCATCTTTAACAAACTTCTGCTGAAGGAGACAGTTTTCTTCAAAGAACTTATTGATTTTGCCTTCAACCATTTTTTCAAGAATATTTTCGGGCTTGTTAGCATTTTTGGGATCTTCCTTAATCTGTGCTAAAATAATGTTCTTTTCATGATCAATATCCTCTGCAGGAACAACTGATTTGTCCATATAAGTAGGATTCATAGCTGCGATCTGCATTGCCGCATCTTTTGCAGCCTCAACTGACGCTGAATTTGAAAGGTCAGCTTCAACCTTAACCATAACGCCAATTCTGCCGCCGCCGTGGATATAGGTTACAACGTCGCCTTCATATCTTACAAATCTTCTGATGTTCATATTTTCACCGATTGTAAGAATTTTTTCTCTGAGCATTTCTTCAACAGTGATGTCACTTCCCGGATATGTCAATGCCTTAAGTGCATCAACATCAGCAGGATTTTCTTTTGCAACAACGCCTGCAAGAGTTGAAACGAAGTTTTTAAAATCTTCGTTTTTGGCAACGAAGTCGGTTTCGCTGTTTACTTCGATAACAACACCAACCTTGTTATCTTCATATACATCAGCAAAAACAAGACCTTCCGCAGCGATTCTGCCTGCTTTTTTTGTTGCAGCTGCGAGACCTTTTTCTCTCAGCCATTCAATAGCTTTATCCATATCACCGTTTGTTTCCGAAAGAGCTTTTTTACAGTCCATCATTCCGCAACCGGTTGTTTCTCTTAATTCTTTTACTGCTGCTGCTGTAATCATGTTAAGCTTCCTCCTGTTATTATTCTTCTTCCGTTATAGCTTCCATAGCTTCTTCTGCATTGTCGGTCATCTGTTCGCCCTGTCTGCCCTCGAGAATTGCGTCAGCCATTGCACCTGCAATAAGTTTTACAGCTCTGATAGCATCGTCATTACCGGGAATTACATAGTCAACTTCATCAGGGTCACAGTTTGTGTCAACAATTGCAACAACAGGAATACCGAGTCTTTTTGCTTCAGCAATTGCAATTCTTTCTTTTCTCGGGTCAACAACGAACATAGCACCGGGAACACCCTTCATGTTCTTGATACCGCCAAGAAATTTTTCAAGCTTTTCGATTTCGCCCTTAAGCTTGATAACTTCTTTTTTGGGAAGAAGGTCAAAAGTACCGTCTTCAACCATTTTGTGAAGCTGTTCGAGTCTGCCGATTCTTTTTTTGATTGTTTTGAAGTTTGTGAGCATACCGCCGAGCCAACGATTGTTGACATAGAACATGCCAACTCTTTCAGCTTCTTCCTTGATAGCGTCCTGGGCCTGCTTTTTTGTTCCTACGAAAAGAACATCCTTGCCGGACTCGGAAATCTCGCGGATAAAGTTGTACGCTTCCTCAACCTTTTTTACGGTTTTCTGGAGATCTATAATATAGATTCCGTTTCTTTCCGTAAAAATATACTCCTTCATTTTCGGGTTCCATCTTCTTGTCTGATGTCCGAAATGTACACCTGCCTCAAGCAGCTGTTTCATTGATACTGCTACCATAATAAACACCTCCGTTTTTAATTCCTCCATTTCCGTCATCTCTGCCAGGGACCCCGCATGTAGCAGTTTTCAGGGCAACTCCCGCAGATGGGAAATGTGTGTATTTTTCAACTTTAGTATTATATCACGCTTTTTTATAAAAATCAAGTATTTTTTTACTTTTCTTTCATTTTTATCTAATAAACGCCTGCGAAAAGCTCGCAGGCAAAAAATCAGATGATGTGTTATTTTTCAGATTGTGTCTTATCCTGCTGAACCGACGAGAAAATCATATCGTCGGGGTCACCCTTTTTCGCATCAAGATAGTCCTCATATATAAAATCATAATTTTCCTCTTTTTTATTATTTTTTTCCTCCATTTTTATGTTCCTTTCAATAAAATAATCCGCTTACTGCACATATATGAGTAGTATATGCAGAAGATATAAAAAAATTTACCTAAAATGGCGGATAGCCTATTGCACATTTAAAGTTTCTATGGTAAAATATATTCATTATATTTTTCGAAAGGGGTATCTTTTCATGGACAGCAGCTTAAAAAACAAGCTGGAAATTACTGCGTATAAGATTAGAAAAAATGCTCTTACCGCAGTATACAGCGCCGCTTCCGGTCATCCGGGCGGTTCACTTTCTATCGCAGAAATAATGTCGGTACTATATTTTAAACAAATGAATAATATCGACCCAAAAAATCCCAAAAATCCGGACAGGGACCGTTTTGTAATGTCAAAGGGTCATTGTTCACCCGCACTTTACGCAACCCTTGCAGAACGCGGTTTCTTCCCTGAAGAAGATTTAAAAGGCTTCAGACAGGCTGACAGCTATCTTCAGGGCCACCCTGATATGAAGGGTGTTCCCGGCGTTGATATGACTACAGGTTCACTCGGTCAGGGAATTTGCGCCGCTAACGGAATGGCACTTGCGGCAAAGCTTGACAACAAGGATTACAGAGTTTACGCAATCTTAGGCGACGGCGAGCTTGAAGAAGGTCAGGTCTGGGAAGCAGCTATGTTTGCTCCCCACTACAAATTGGACAATATCACAGCGTTCGTTGACCTCAACCTCCTTCAGATTGACGGTGACGTCAGAAAGGTTATGAATCCGACTCCCGTTGACAAAAAATTTGAAGCTTTCGGCTGGAATGTTATTATCGCAGACGCCCACAGCGTTGAAGAAATCGACAATGCCATTGAAGCTGCAAAAAAGGTTAAGGGCGTACCTACTGTTATTATTTGTAACAGCGTAAAGGGTAAAGGTGTTTCCTTTATGGAAAACAATGCAGCTTGGCACGGCAGTGCTCCGAACGACGAGCAGTATGCTCAGGCAATCGAAGAGCTTGATGCTGCAATCGCTAAACTTGGAGGTGCTAAATAATGGCTGAAGTTAAAAAAATTGCTACAAGAGAAGCCTATGGTATGGCTCTTGCTAAATTCGGCGACAAATATGACATTGTTGTAATGGATTCGGACCTTTCCAAATCCACAAAAACCGATACATTCAAAAAAGAATTTCCCGACCGTTTTATCAACTGCGGCATCGCGGAAGCAAATATGATGTCAACCGCGGCAGGTATTGCTTCCTGCGGGAAGACAGTTTTTGCAAGCACCTTTGCAATGTTTGCGGCAGGACGTGCTTTTGAACAGGTCAGAAACGCTATTTGCTATCCTAACTTAAACGTCAAAATCGGTGCGACTCACGCAGGTATTTCTGTCGGTGAAGACGGTGCTACTCACCAGTCTGTTGAGGACATTGCTCTTATGCGTGCAATCCCCCACATGGTTGTTATCAGCCCCGCAGACGCTGTTGAATCCATTGCTGCAGTTGAAGCAGCTATCAAACACAACGGCCCTGTTTACTTAAGATTCGGCAGACTTGCAGTTCCCGTTATCAATGACGAGGCTACATATAAATTTGAAATCGGCAAAGGCGTTCTGCTTAAGGACGGAACAGACGTTACAATTATTGCAAACGGTCTTATGGTTCCCGATGCGCTTACTGCCGCTGATTTGCTCGCAGAAGAAGGCATTAACGCGAGAGTAATCAACATTCACACCATTAAACCTATTGACGAAGACATTATCGTTAAAGCCGCTAAAGAAACAGGTGCTATCGTAACTGCTGAAGAACACAACATCATTGGCGGTCTCGGCAGCGCGGTTGCTGAAGTTCTTTCCGAAAAATGTCCTACTCCGATGGCAAGAGTCGGCATTAACGACCAATTCGGTAAATCAGGCAAACCTGCTCAGCTTCTTAAAGACTACGGTCTTACACCCGAAAATATTGTTGCAAAAACAAAGGAAGCTATTGCAAAAAAGAAATAAATATTATATAATCAAAAAGGCGCCTGAAACATGGCGCTTTTTAAAAATTAAGGTGATGTTATGACGGATTTTCTTTTATACCTTCAAGGGTTTTCTACCCCTCTGCTGGACAATTTATTTTTGATAATCTCCGCGCTGACGGGTGAGTATGTCTATCTTGTCATACTCGGGGTTATATACTGGTGCGTTAACAAGGATAAAGCATACTATATAGGTATATTCCTTTTTATCTCTTTTGCGCTTAACTCATTTCTCAAAAATATATTTCGTGTACCTCGTCCTTACACCTATTCGGACGTCGAGCAGATTGACCTGTCTACAGGTTACGGATATTCTTTCCCCAGCGGTCATGCACAGATGTCAACCACATTTTCGGGGATGTTTTCGGTAATTTTCAGAAAAAAGTGGATATATGTTTCGGGAATAATTTTAGTTTTCCTGACGGGGATTTCCCGAATGTATCTCGGGGTGCATACCCCTGCCGATATACTTTGCGGAACAGCCATCGGACTTATTATAACCTTAACCGGAGACAGGTTAAAAGAGATAAAAAACCCAAAAATATTAGGAATTACAGCGTTTTTGATTACGCTTGGTGTAAGCCTTCTATTTCCATCCGAGGATAATCTTAAAATAATGTTTTTCTCTGCGGGATTTTTCTCAGGTAATCTGCTTGAAACGAAGTTTATCGGATACACAATTCCAAAAAGAGCAAAAATGCGTGCTATCTGCGGCGGCGCAGGCTTGGTTTTGGTGGTTGCCGGAAACGTTGCATTAAAGAGTATTGGATTAGTATATTCAAGGTATTTGGTCTTGGGTTTGATTATTACAACTCTTGTACCGATTATAATAAAAATGATTGATAGAAAAGGTGAATAAATATGTACATTGACATTCACTCGCATGCATATTGGAAACCTGCTCCGTTTGTAACTCCTTTCTATACTCCTCAGCAGCTAATAGAGGCCTATGACCATTACGGCATTGAAAAGGGTGTTCTTCTTCCTGTTGTAAATGCGGAAATTTATCTGCCTCAATCAAATGAGGATATTCTTGACATGGCGGAAAAATATCCTGACAGGTTTATACCCTTCTGCAACATAGACCCGAGAGCGCTCACAAACTCCCCCGACGCGCCGCTTGATAAGGTTTTGGCCTACTATAAAGACAAAGGCTGCAAAGGTGTCGGTGAGGTTATGCCGAATATGCAGGTTATGGACCCAAGGGTGCAAAACCTTTTCAGCGCGGCTGAGAAAGTCGGCCTCCCTGTTATATATGACGGTTCAGACCAGCTTGACGGTGATTTCGGACTATATGACAACCCCGGGCTTCCTCAGCTTGAGCATACTCTGCAGCGTTTCCCTAAGCTGATAATCTTAGGGCATGGGCCTGTGTTCTGGTCAGAAATCGCTAAGCTTGACACAATCGGTTCAAGAGGATTTATATTTGGTTTTAAAACAGAAAATCAGGTTGGTGTATTGCCTGCAGGTCCTATTAAGGAGGAAGGCGCAGTTCCCAAGCTTTTAAGAAAATATCCCAATCTCCATCTTGACCTTTCAGACGAAACCGCATATAATGCCTTGACACGCGACCCTGAGTACGGTCCAGCATTTTTGGAGGAATTTCAGGACAGAGCATATTTCGGCACAGATTTTTGCTGCTACGGTATGGATATTCCGCTTACAAGAACCTTGAAAGAGTGGAAAAATGAGGGCAGAATTTCTGCCGAAGCTTTTGAAAAAATTTCAAGAGAAAACGCAATAAGACTTTTAAATTTATAATATAAGTCAGTATGGACCACCGTATGGAGAGTTAAATTCTAAACAAAAATATCCCGAAATACAAATGTATTTCGGGATATCTCTATTATATTCCTAATCTTTCTTTAAGTCTTTTTATTTGTGCAACTGTTTTTTCCGCCATGGTGCTGTCCTGGTAAATTCCTACATTCCATGTAATTGCGCCTCTTTTCTCCAGGCAGGTTTTTGTATATTCACACATTTCGTCATCTGTAAATTTAGGAGGGTCAATCTCTCCCTCTCTTTCACAATGTCCCCAGAAACAGTCGGTACAAATAAGCGCATGCCACTGCTTTTCCGTGGAGTCATAATCCCACGGATAAAACTCTAATGTCCTGCTGCTTTCACCTGCAAGATATTCCTCCTGTTCAAAAACATAGGTCATTTGATTTGCCCCGTCACACATTGCTGTAATTCTGTTTTGATTTCCTGCGCGGGCCGCCTCAAACCATTTATCTTCGTCAAATCTCGAATTATCCCAGTCGTGTGTTTTAAGGAAGGATTTTTCCTTTGATCTGTAGCAAGCGTCAAACCACCAGCCGTCAAGCAAATCGCCGAATTTTTCCGAATAATAACGCATTGCGGCTGTCCAGCGCTCCATAAACACCTTTTTATCGCTTGACAAATTCCAACCAAAAGCATTTCGGAATTCTTCTGTACATTCGTCATACGACGTATGTAAATATGCAATGAATCTCAGTCCCTGTCTTTTTGCCTCGATAGCAATTTCCAGCACTAAATCACGCTTTGAACAGACCCCGGGAAGATATTTTTCAATCACAGCGTTATATGACCAATAGCCGATAATATTTTGTCCGAACGGGAATAAAATCCATTTTCCGCCCATAGCCTTGACTTCACTGACAAAGTTTTTAACATCAAACCCGTCTGCCATTTGGTTGAAATCAAGTCCGCCACCACTGTAGCGAGGCTTAAGGTTTGGAACAAAGTGAACCATAATACCGTAGTTTCCTGCCATCCAATCCGCTTTTCTCATATTTATTTCCCCAAACTTTCTTTGAGTCTTTTTATCTGTGCAACAGATTCCTCAGCCATTGTGCCGTCTTCATAAATGCCTATGTTCCATGTAATTCCGCCCTTTTTATCAAGGCATTTCTTTGTATATTCAAACAGCTCCTCGTCTGAGAATTTCGGTGGCGCAATCTTGCCCTCCTGATAGTGGAACCATTCTGATGTATCAACACAAATAAGTGCGTGCCACTGTTTTTCCCTGGACTCATAATCCCACGGATAAAACTCTAAATTCCGGCTGCTTTCGCCGCCGATATATTCTTCCTGTTCAAATACGTATGTCATTTGATTTGCGCCGTCATTCATAGCGGTAATTCTGTCAGGGTTACCTGCACGCGCCGCCTCAAACCATGCTTTTTCGTCAAACCTTGAATTGTTCCAGTCAAGTGTTCGTTTGAAGGTCTTTATTTTTGTATCATAGTTTCCGTCAAACCACCAACCGTCAAGAAGGTCGCCGTATTTTTCACCGTAATATTTTACAACCTTCATCCAACGTTCCATAAACACCTTTTTGTCGGGCGACAGGTCCCAACCGAAAGCATATCTGATCATTTTAACGTTGTCGTCAACCTCAGTCGGGAAATATGCAATAAACCTTAGTCCTTGTTTTTTTATTTCAACCGCAAGCTCAAATGCGAGGTCTCTTCTTGTACAAATACCGGGGATGCGTTTTTCAATTTCCACATTATACGACCAGTAATAGCCTGAGTTTTGACCAAACGGAAATATAACCCAGCTTGCGCCCATATCCTTTAATTCTTTAACAAACGCTTTGACATCAAAATTATCAGCCATTTCATTAACTGTCATTTTTTTTGGACCGCCACAAGGCATAGCTTCCGGAAGATAGTGTACCATAACACCGTAATTCCCTGCCATCCAATGCGCTTTTCTCATATCATTAGCCCCCGTTTTCTTTATTGTCCCTTTAATTTTAACATTAAAGAAAACCAAAGTCAATACTATTTCTCTATTTTGATTACATATTCAATATACTGGTTATTTTCAGTTTTCTCGGAGCTTGCATACATACCCGATTTGGTTATCATCTCGACCGCCTGATTGATTGTGTTGACAAAAATTTTCGTATCCTTAACCACCTGTTTTCTGACCTTCTTTTCCTCTAAAACTTCCTTTGCAAGTTCAGAAAGCCTGTCCGGCGAAATATTGTTATCCACCGCCTTTTGAAGAAGTCCTGCCCTCTCCTTTTCATTCTCCAGAATATCAACTGCTTTAATGTATTCTTTGGATAGGTTGCCCTTCACTATTACTTCCCTTATTGATTTAGGCATTTGCAGCAGTTTAACCTCCTCAATTATTTCCTTTTGAGTCCTCCCGGCAATTTCCGCCATTTCAGCATAGGTAAGTCCTCTGCGTCGCATATAGGTCATAAAAGCGTCCGCGCTGTCAATATGATAAAGCTCTTCTCTTTGAGCATTCTCCGCAATGGCGATTGCGGCAGCCGTGTCAAATCTTGCATTGACTATAATGGCAGGAACCTTTAGAAGACCCGCTTTTTTTGCGGCTAAAATTCTTCTTCCACCTGATATAAGTTCAAATTTTTTGTTGAATTTTCTGACAGTTACGGGCTGCAACACGCCGAATGATTTTATTGAATTTGCAAGACTGTCAATTTTCTCATCATCAAAATGATGCCGCAAATTAAACTTTCCAAGCACAATCTTTTCAATATCTATATCATAAATCTTCTTTTTTCTACTCATTCGAACGGTAATCATCTTTATACCTCCAAAAATTTATACCCATATTTTACCATAAATTGGTAAAATATGGGTATATAATCGGTACAAAAATATTTACAAAATAAAAATTATTCTGATATAATCTGCGATAATTCGAACAATTCGTCCTCAATATTCTTCTGAAGTGCAAGCGCTTCAAGAATATCCATATCTATTATCTTGCTGTTTTTAATAACAACAACCCTGTTTCCTATACCTTCAGCCAGAAGTTCAACGGCCTTTGCACCCATTCTGCCCGAAGCTACCCTGTCTTTGTATGTAGGACATCCGCCCCTCTGAACGTGTCCGAGAACCGTCACCTTGGCGTCCAGATCAATATTATATTTTTCTTTCAGAATACTTGCCGCCCGACTCATTATTTCATAGGTCGAAAGGCCGGATGCTTTTTCAACACCTTCAGCGACAACTATCATAAAATTCTTTTTATTTTCATATTTCTTTGCTATAACCTCAACAATATCCTTTTCAACATTAACAGGTTTTTCAGCAACCAAAACGCCGTCTGCACCGCAGGCAATCGCCACCTCGATAGCAAGGTAACCTGCCTTGTTGCCCATAACCTCAACAAATGCGCAACGGTTGTGCGAGCGCATTGTATCATTGATTTTGTCAAGACATTCGATAACTGTATTTAGAGCGGTATCATAACCGATGCAATATTCAGTGCAGGTGATGTCGTTATCTATTGTGGCGGGAATACCAACCGTAGGCAGACCTTCCGCGCTGAGATCCTTTGCACCTCTGAAGGAGCCGTCACCGCCAACCACGACCAACCCGCAAACGTCAAGCTCTTTAGCGTTTTGAACAGCTTTTTTCACATTCTCCTTCTTCATAAACTCAAGACATCTTGCACTGCCGATGAAGGTACCGCCTCTATTCATAATATCGGTAAGATCCTTACCTGTAATATCTATATATTCTTTATATAAAAGGCCGCTGTACCCGTTGATAAAAGCAATAACATCAAGCCCGAGATGGTTTGCCGTTTTTGCCGCAACTGCGATTGCTGAATTCATACCGGGCGCGTCCCCGCCGCTTGTAAGAATACCTATTCTTTTTCTCTTCTCCACTTTTTTGCAACTCCCATAAAATATTCCATTTTTTCAAATATTTATAATTATACTATATTTACGAATAAAAATCAACTTTATTCATGAAAATACTTATAAATTTTTTTCGCAAGTTCACTGTTTATTCCCTCAGCCGCCGAAAGCTCGGGCAAAGTTGCCTGAGAAATGGCCTTTACACTGCCGAAAGCGCGTAATAGAGCACGTTTTTTGACAGGTCCGATGCCCTCAATATTATCAAGCTCTGAGCGAACAAGAATATCGCTTCTTAATTTTTTATGGTACCCTATCGCAAATCTGTGAACCTCATTTTGAATTGACGTTACAAATCTGAACGTTTCCTGCGTAAGATTTATAATTTCTCCGTCGGAGGAAATAAGTCTGTTTGTTCTGAGCTTGTCGTCCTTGACCATGCCGAATACGGGTATATCAAAGCCCAGACTTTTCAGAGCCTCATTAATTGCGGAAACGTGTCCCATCCCACCGTCGGCAAGAATTACATCGGGCAGTTTTGAAAACTTTTCGTCCTCTTTGCTTCGGCGGAATCTTCGGTTTATAACCTCTTTTGTAGAAGCATAATCATCTATGCCCTCGACCTCTTTTATTTTAAATAATCTGTACTCACTTTTCCTGAATTCACCATTTTCCGCAACAATCA
>Ga0172382_10012560_pt1 | contig 11027 bp, 10 predicted proteins | sample Leawel138RmetaG_FD_122245 | JGI IMG/M metagenome (GOLD analysis project Ga0172382, IMG submission 122245) | Leachate microbial communities from a municipal landfill in Southern Ontario, Canada - Leachate well 138R metaG | ecosystem: Engineered > Solid waste > Landfill > Unclassified | place...
GCCTGATTTTCGGCCGCCACTGCTGAAAAATAGGGGTCAAAGGGCTGGGGCTCAAGGGCGTCAAAGAATTGCCAGGCTAACCAATCACTCTCCAGCGTCTGACCGGGCGCGAGATCAATCTGGTCACAATTGGCCCAAACCTGCAGATCCGGCTGAGGGTGCAGCTGGGTCAGGAGCGAGCCAAACTGCTGCTTTTGGGACAGGAATCCACAAATCAACCCGGCTGGCGCGTCATGGTCATACAGCGCGGCGAACATATCAGAGGAAAACCTTGATTTGCGCCAGGTAAGAGGCGTGCCGGCGTTATAGAGCATCGGATATGAAAACCCGAATAGTTTGCTGCGGCTCTGACGCTGTCCATACTGCAGCGTGCCCGAGGGCGACCAGCTCTGCCAGCCATTACTGTAAAAGGCAGTCCTGTTGGATGGACGCTTAGAGAAACTCAGACCGCCAGGCTGAACATCAGAAAAAAGGAAACGTTCAGGGTGGATTGTTTGCGAAGAGTTGTTCTGCAGCGTCATTTTTTGTAAGAAGAAAGGCGCCTCAGGGGTCATCCCTAGGGCAATGCTGAGTGCAATACCGCTGTCTGAAGTGAGGTAACGCAGGCGCAGTCCTTTGAATGGCCCCAGGCTGGTTCCGATCTCAAAAGGCTGATCAACCGAATCGAGAACAAGATTCGCGGGGTTGGCTCCCTGCAGGTGCAATCCAAACCTGCTCAATGTAATTTCAGCGCCAGGAAATTTTGAGGAAGTCAGCCTGAAGCTCAGCTTTTCAGGAAGAACATTGGCTTGTAACCAGGGGTTGGAAAGTGCAATCATGTCACTTTCCATTCTTTGAGAATTTTGTCAAAAGGAATCGCGCCTTCTCGCAGGAGAACGGGTGTTTCTCCCTGACAATCGACAATGGTTGAGGCCTGTCCACCAGGGTGTCTGCCGCCGTCGAGGATCAACGAAACCCGCCCATTTAACTGCGCGTAGACTTCCTCCGCGGTAGTGGGGTTTGACTGCCCTGAGATGTTCGCGCTGGTCACCGCCAGCGGGCCGGTCTGCTCAAGCAAGATGAGCGCAAAGGGATGGTCTGGCATGCGCACGGCCAGCCCGGGAGAATGGCTGAGGGAGGCTGGCAGCCCTGCTTTTTTAGGAACGACCAGCGTGAGTGCCCCGGGCCAGTGAGCGCGCATCAAAGCCCCGACTTCGGTCCTGATCGGACAGGTTAGGCCAACAAGTTGCTCAGGATTTGCGACCAAGACAGGGATGGCTTTCTCTTCGGGGCGTTGTTTGGCAGCGTATATTTTTTGCAGGCTTTCCTCTTGAATCCGACCCGCCAGACCGTAGAGTGTATCGGTTGGAAAGACGATCAGTTCCCCTCTATCCAAAGCTGCTCTTGCAAGAGAGACGGCCTGGGGGTCCTCTGTTGAGAGGATTTGGGTTTGAGGAGCGCTCATTTCACTTCAATTCTTATCAAACGATCGCGGTTGGAAAGGTCCTGTTGTAGGCTGACCTCGGCTTCAGGAAAGTACTTTTTCGCCATCTTCAAGGTTTGGCTGCCCAAAGTGGCTTCTGTTTCGAGCAGCACTAACCCGGGGCTGGTTAAATAGTCCGGGGCCCGAGCCAGCAAGCTGTCGATTAATTCCAGCCCGCTTTTGCCGCCATCCAGAGCGAGTTCAGGCTCCCAAGGCAGGCTTTCGACCTCTGAGAGTTTTGCTGTGGGGATATACGGCAGATTGGCACACAACAGCCCGACCGGCTCCACTTTTCCAGGCAGCATGTCGCAGCTACAGAAGCTGACCCGAGCGGCAACATGGTGCCTGTCAGCGTTCCTGGTGGCAACCTCCAGGGCCTGAGGGGAAATGTCAGTCGCAACCATAATTAGATCCGGGCAGTGTGATGCGAGACTTACCGCGATACATCCTGAACCTGTGCCGACATCGATACCTTTTCTTGCTTGTGGATGAGCCTGAAGCCAACCCAGGGCGGCCTCAACCAGCACTTCGGTTTCAGGTCTGGGAATTAAAACTGAAGGGTTCACCTCAAATTCAAGCCCGAAAAACTCCTGTCGACCGGTCAGGTAAGGCAAGGGCACGCCCACGTCGAGCCGCGCGAGCAGCTCTTGTAACTCCTCGGACTGCGCTTTGCTGAGGGGCGTTTCCGGATGAGCAAGCAGCCATGTTTTCGGCTTTTGTAGCACGTAAGCCATCAGAGCTAGGGCGACCTGATGAGAATGTTTAGTTTTGCTGAGGGCGGAACCTATTTCGAGCCGGGTTGGCGTTTCATCTGCCATTGCTCTCAAAGCTCGCCAGGCGTTCGGCCTCTTCAGCGTGCTGCAATTCTTCGATGAAGGTATCCAGTTCGTAGCCATCCATAACCCCAGCGATATTGTAAGAAGAGACGTTGATACGGTGGTCAGTCACACGCGATTGAGGGTAGTTATAAGTGCGGATTTTCTCCGAGCGTTCACCGCTTCCGATCTGGGAGCGGCGGGTCGCGTCCAATTCGCTCTGGCGTTTTTCTTCTTCCATCTCGTAAAGACGGGCCTTAAGCACGCTCATGGCGCGCACTTTGTTTTGGAGCTGAGAGCGCTCGTCCTGGCAGGCCACGATGATGCCAGTTGGTTTGTGATGGATGCGAACAGCCGTCATATTCTTTTGCACGTTTTGACCACCTGCGCCCGCTGACTTGAAAACATCGATATCGATGTCAGATTCGGGGATATCGATCTCAAAATCGTCCACTTCCGCCAGCACCGCTACCGTCACGGTTGAGGTATGGATGCGTCCTTGAGACTCGGTCTCGGGCACCCGCTGAACGCGGTGCACGCCGGATTCGAACTTGAAACGCGAATAGGCGCCCTTACCCTTGATGGCGAAGGTGACCTCTTTGTAACCACCGATGCCGGTCTCGTTGGAAGAGATGATTTCGGTTTTGTAGTGGTGAATATCCGCATACTTCAGATACATGCGCAACAGGTCAGACACGAACAGGCCTGCTTCATCACCGCCGGTTCCGGCGCGAATCTCGACGATCACGTTGCGATCGTCGCGCGGGTCTTTAGGCACCAGTTTGGCTTTCAGCAGTTCTTCCAGTTCTTCTTTGCGCGCGGTCAGCTCTTCAAGTTCCATTTTTGCCAGGTCGAGAATTTCGCCTTCAGAAAGCTCTACCAGCTCCTGGGTTTGCTCGGTGATTTTTAGGTTTTCCTTATATTCCCTGGCAAGTGTAACCAGCGGTTCCAGGTCTGAGCGTTCCTTCGAAAGTTCAGCCGCCAATTGATAATCCTGCCCGACTTCCGCCAACCGGCGGTCGAGTTCGGCAAAATGTTCTAAAATTGATTCAAGTTTGTCTAACATAATGTTTTCATTTATCCCATAAAATTCAGTATGAAATTATATCATTGTAGAGCTGCCTTTGCATCGTCCTTGTTTTCACGCTGCTGTTTATCACTTGGTTTTTTGGTGGGGCATAAAAACCGGGATGACCCCGGATCTGTGCTGACCCAGCGCACCGCTTTCTACAAAAAGTGCTAATGAGGCAGGTGGGAGAACCCCTGCGGGTATAATTCACTTTTGGAGGCCATATGCAGTTATATTTAATTCGCCACGGACAATCAATCAACAACGCTAATTGGGATCGCAAAGACGAACCTGACTACGAACGCTATTCAGACCCACCCCTGACAGAGCTGGGTGTCCGTCAGGCACAGAGTTTGGCACGATTCATTGCCTCCACAAGATCATCGTCAGAACAGGCTCAAAATGTTGGCGAGTACCGCCACAGCATTAACATCACGCATCTCTACTCCAGTTTGATGATTCGCGCCATTCAGACCGGCAGCATTATTTCCGAAACGTTGGGCCTTCCGCTGGTAGCCCTGCCGGTTGTGCACGAGGTGGGGGGCGTCTATCTGAAAACCAGGATAAACGGTGAGACAGAGATCAGCTTCGAACATGGTGTGTCGCCGGCTTGCCTGCGCGAAAACTTCCCGGCGCTGCAACTCCAGCAACCTATTCCGGAAAGAGGCTGGTGGCAGGGAGGCCAGGAGCAAGTGACAGAGCTTCTTGACAGGGCTCAACGAGCGATCGAATTCCTGGAAGAGCGACACCTTGGCACCAACGATAAGGTCGCGATTGTAACCCACGGAGGCCTTTTCAATTACCTGGTCCGGACAATGTTCAGTATCAGGCTGGATGAACATGATAATCGCAATTTGCCCTTCTGGTTTTCATTTTGTAACTGCGCCATAAGCCGGTTTGATTTTGTCGATGAGCGGGTCACACTGATTTATCATAATCGTACTGACTTCATGTCCGATGACTTAGTGTCCTGTTAGGGGAATAACGCCGATGGCTGTTGTGGCTTCGGCGGTTTTTATGCTGGTTGTGACCAATGGACGCTCAGTGAGTTGAAAGGTGACGGTTTGGAACTTTTTGAGAGCAGTAAGAACAACTGCTTGTGAAGACTCTGAGCATCCATAATCCGTCTGAACCTCTGGTAAAATAAAAAAACGAGAGGGCCTTCATTCCAGGTCGATAAAATAAATGCCCACATATGTAAATATTCTGATTATCTTGGTCTTGTTTGGTTTCAACGCGTTGTTCGCTATGTATGAGATCGCCATGGTTTCTTCGCGAAGAACCCGGCTGCATCAACGTGCTGATGAAGGTCAAAAGGGCGCGTCTGTGGCTATTAAATTGCTCAAAGACCCCAACCAGGAATACCTGTCTGCTGTTCAGATCATGATCACATTGATCGACACTTTGGCTGGCGGTATTGGTGGCGCCAGTCTTTCCCAGCCATTAGCCGCGGTTATAAAGAGCGTTGAGGTGCTTGCTCCATTCGCTGATACCCTGGCCTTAATCCTGGTTGTGATCATCATCACATATTTTTCGATTGTGCTGGGCGAGCTGATCCCCAAACGGGTGGCTGTCAGCCGACCGGAGGATATCGTCACTCGAATTTCCCCCTTAATCAATTGGATGACGCGGGTTTTGAATCCGCTGATCAGGTTGTTGAGTGCTTCGACGAATTTTGGCATCAAGGTTTTCAACATTGATGTCAGCAAAGAACCCTTCATTACAGAAGCCGAATTGAAAGGCTATATTCAGGAAGGCCGCCAGACAGGTGTCTTTGAGGAAGCCGAAGAAGTCATGGTCGATGGTGTTTTCCGTTTTACCGAGCGCAGGGTGGATGCCATCATGACCCCCCATACCGAGCTCGATTGGCTGGACCTCAACGATGGGCGTGAGGTGATGGTAAAGGAAATGCTCGAGAGTCCCTACTCGCGGCTGCCAGTGGCGGAAGGCGACCTTGACCGTACGGTGGGAATCGTCAGCGCCAAGGATCTGATGGGTATCGATCTTTATTCGGATAGTTTCAACATCAAAGATTACATCAAAGAACCCATGTTTTTCCCTGGGAATATGAAAGCGGTAAAAGCCTTCGAACATTTTCAAACTACCGGCGTTCACCAGGCCATGGTTATGGACGAGTTCGGCGGCGTTGAAGGAATGGTCACACTGTACGATGTGCTTGAGTCGATCGTCGGGGATATTCCAGAGGATGAGAACGATACCGAACCTGAAATCGAAGTCACAGCCCAAGGGTCGCTGTTGATGGATGGATTAGTCCCGGTGGACGTCTTGAAGGAAAGGCTGGGCGTGGTCGAATTGCCTGAGGAAAATAAAGCAGGCTACCAGACTGTCAGCGGTTTTGTGATGAACCAGATGGGCAAAATCCCCAGAGTTGGTCAACAGTTTGAGTGGGAAAAATTTACCTTCAAGATTACTGAGATGGACGGTCACCGTGTTGAGCGGGTCGAAATCAGCACAGATGACGACACCCCGCCGAGTCAGGAAGAAGACCAGCGCGAATAAATCGCATGTGAAAGTACATGCCCCGCGCTCTGGTCCACGCTGACCAACTCGCCGCTCTCTAACTTTCCTCGCCCGCCTACAATTTGCTCAACCGCCTGGTGGGTAACTACTGCCGAGGCGGTGATGGCGTAAGCGGTCATCACGATAAACCTGGCATCTGTTGCGAGGATGCCCTGGCAGGCTTCAATCAGCTCTGGTACTCGTTTGAAAAAATCCCAGACCTCTCCGCTGGATCCCCGACCGAATTTAGGCGGATCCATGACGATTCCCTGGTAGCTGTTGCCGCGTCGGGCCTCACGCTTGACGAATTTGAGGGCGTCTTCCGCGATCCAACGCACTGGTTTATCCAGCAATTTTGAGAGCCTGAGGTTCTGGTTCGCCCAGGTGATGGCGTGCTTGGACGAATCCACATGGGTGACTTCCGCGCCAGCGGCAGCGCCGGCTGCAGTGGCAGCGCCTGAATAGCCAAACAGGTTCAGCATTCTGAAGGGCTTCTTGCTGGCTTCAATCTGAGCTCTGGTCCAGTCCCAATGCGTGGCTTGCTCCGGAAAAATGCCAACATGGCGTGACGAAGAGAGCTGCAATTGGAAATTTAAGTCTTTATAAGCGATCACCCAGTTCTTTTCCATGGGATTGAGGATATTCCACTTGCCACCGTACTCTTGCTTCTCTTCCACCAGTGTCGCGTTGGCCTTTTTCCACTCGCTTGATGGCAGGCTGCGCGGCCAGATCGCCTGAGGGCGCGGGCGGATTAACAGGTATTTTCCAAAGCGTTCCAGGGTTTTACCGTCGCCGCTGTCCAGCAGCTGATAATCTTTCCAATCGGTGGAGGAGGTCAGGATGATATTCTTTGGCATACTCATTGCGACTCGCTATCTCAGTTAAGGTTGATAAATCTGAAGATTAAATATACTAGAAAAGACACTGCGCCGGCAAGCTCAAGTGACCTCAAAAGGAGGGGCTGCTTGTTGAGAATTGAACCTGGTGGAGCAGAACGAGCAAAAATTAACAGGATGGCAGCCAGCATCAACCACAGCGCGATGATCCAGTAGGGTACCGGCGCAAGCAGCAGGAAGGTGATTCCCCCTGAGGTGATCAGCATTGAGGAGATCAATGTAAACCAAAATTGGGTTGTTTGCTGCTGTAGGCCCGGCTTCCGCGCCTGTTCAAAGCCAAAGAGCAGGTAAAAGCAGGTGACAAAAAGTAAGGGGAAAAAAAGTTCGACTGTGGAGGGCTGCCGCAGTCCTGAACAGATGCTGTTTATAAAGAAAAAGGCACTTAAGAGAAAGCTGCGCTGGCTCAGGCTGAGCATAATGCGGTTAGAGAATCGGAGGGAGGGGTGATAGAGGGCAACAGTGAACACAACCGCCACTACTAAAAGGACAACATTTACCCTGTTGAGAGCAAATGAGCTGACCAGCGCGATGACCAGGCTCAGGTAGAGCCCAATACGAGCGTTTAAGAGACTGACCTGACCGAGTGAGATAGGGTTGGGTTCGTCTTGTAATGGCGAAAACATATCTTCAGGGGCATAACTGAGATGTTTATAGGCTTGGGTAAAGGCGAAAAACGCCAGATTCGCGGTGAGGCTGAGAGCGATTTTGTGGTAAAGAGTCGTGTCAGCCACCAGGCTTCCTAACAGGCTGCAGAAAAGGATAAAAGACAGACCGGCTGGCAGCCCGAACAATTGCAGATAAGCAACTCTATTTTTCTGTTTCATCCATGGTTCAGTATACCAAAAGCAAGTATTCGACGGAGAAACAATCCCAAAAGGACAAAGTGGCATTAGAATTGTTTCAGGAAAAGGAGGGCTCATGAGTTTTAACCAGTATATCGATCGAAGGTCAAGCGAGAGCCTGAAATGGAACTGTTATCCCAACGATGTCCTGCCGCTGTGGGTGGCGGACACGGATTTTCGCAGTCCGCCAGAAGTCATCGAAGCGCTGCACCAGCGGGTTGACCATGGCATCTTCGGCTATGCGATCCCACCGGAAGGGCTTGATCAGGTGGTTATTGATCGGTTCAAAAGGTTATATGACTGGGTTATTTGCAAAGAATGCATCGCTTACGTTCCGGGGATCGTGACCGGGTTTACCATAATGTTACGGGCATTGTGTGAAAAAGGGGACGCTGTCATTTTTCAGTCTCCGGCCTACCCTCCTTTCATCGGGTCGCCCAAGGCATCCGGGTTAGTAGGCATCCAGAACCCGATGTATCGCGACGACCAGGGTGTTTATCGCCTTGATTTCGATCGTTTTGAGCGTCAGATCATTGAAAACAAGGTCAAGGTCTACATTTTATGCAACCCCCAAAACCCGACTGGCAGAGTTTTCTGCAAGGAGGAACTCCAAAAATTGGCTGAAATCTGCCTTCGCCATAAAGTGACCATCTGTTCCGACGAAATCCATGGCGACATCATCTATGATGGGCGAAAGCATACCCCGATTGCCTCGTTAGATCCTGAGATCTCCAGGATTACCGCTACCTTTATGGCTCCGAGTAAAACTTATAACATCGCTGGTCTGCATGCCTCTGTAGCAATCATCCCTGATGAAGGATTGCGCACGACCTACGAACAATACAGACAATACCTGATTGGTAACCCCAGTCTGCTGGCCTTAGTGGCGGCCAAGGCTGCCTATGAACACGGCAATGGTTGGCTGAGCGAACAAATAGCCTATCTGCAGAGTAATCGGGATGTTATTGATGAGGCCATTAAGCAGGGTGAACTCCCCGGGGTCAGCTGGAGCAAGCCCGAATCGACCTTCCTGGGTTGGCTGGATTGTCAGGAACTGCCGGTTGAGGGCAGTCTGTTCGAATTCTTCATGGAAAAAGCCAAGGTTTGCTTGAACGACGGCTGTTCCTATGGGGAGGGCGGTAAAGGCTTCCTGCGCTTGAATTTTGGCTGTACCCAGGCGTTGTTGAAACATGGCCTGGAAAGAATGTCCTCAGCGATTAGAAGTATTTAAGAAACCTCTCAGTAAATAATCTCAGACCAAAGCACTGAGCCAGCGGGTGGATAGTGCAATCTGAGTTTTTAGAGTTACGGGCGGCAACCCCCGATTCAGGAGAGAGCATGCCTTTAAATGTCAGAAGGGTCTGCTGAAAATAAATAAGCCAGCCGAAAGGCTGGCTTTTGGGTGTAAAGTGTCGACCCCTTATTCTTGAATTAACCTGACGTCGGCGGCTTGTTTTCCACGTGGGCCGTCCTCAATGGAAAATTCAACTTTCTGTCCTTCCTTCAGGCGTTTGAAGCCTTCCATCTGGATGGCTGAGAAATGGACGAAGACGTCCTCGCCATCTTCTAAACCGATAAAGCCATACCCTTTGGGCGCGCTGAACCATTTGATTGTTCCGATTGTTCTTTCTGACATTTGTTACTCTTCTTTCTATAAAACTAGACTTACCTAAACAAAGGCGATTTAATGTATCACTCTCGCTCATTTCCGTCAAGACTTGGGGGGAAGCTATCAAACAGGAGCTCATAGAATGTGCCGCGCAGCATGTTATGCATATTTGTATGATTTTGACCTGGTGATCGGAGGCGAAGGTATAATTAGGATGAAACCAAGGTAGAAGATGTCCAATCAAACAAACCACAGCAATAACCCAAAATATTTGAGCAGCAAACAGTATAAAGATTCCAGCAATTTGGCTTCCCGCATCCTGATCCACGAAAAATTCAGTACGGGGCAGCAGCCCTGGTATGATTTTGTCTACGAATTGGCTGAAATCGAGCCGGAGGATACAGTGCTTGAGTTGGGAAGTGGACATGCGGCGCTCTGGCGGGCCAACCTGAGCCGGCTGCACGAGAATAACCGCATCGTGCTGAGCGATCTTTCCCTGGGAATGCTGAAAGACTCTTCAACCAGTTTGGCAAAAGACAGGCGCTTTCAGTTTGTCTGCATGGACAGTATGTCCATCGCCTTTCCTCCGGCAAGTTTTGATCTGATTATCGCCAACCATATGCTCTATCACATGCCCTCTGTTTCCCCAGTGATTTCGCAGGCAGCAAAGTTGCTCAAGAGCGGTGGAAAATTCATGGCTGCCACCAATGGACCTGAACATATGATCGACCTTGACCGGCTGCTTGAGAAATTCTCACGCAGGCTTGATAAGCCCCACGGTATGTCAAACGGCTTCAATCTCTTAAATGGGGAAAAACAGTTGAGAGAATTTTTCTCTGAAATCGAACTTCATATCTACTCCAGCGACCTCTGGGTGAAAAACGCCCAACTGCTCACCAATTACGCCTACTCCACCCCTCTTGTAAAAGAAAACATGGGCGATGAGGGAAGACCCGAAATGACGGCCTTCTTCCAGCGGCGGATCGACCATTACGGTGGAATCTCAATTCGAAAGCAGACCGGGATTTACCTGGCGAAGAATCCTGCCGGAAACATCAACGTACAACCGTAACAATCATCGTCAAGATGGATAGTGCGACACAATAGAGCGCAAAGCCGATCAGGCTGTGTTTTTTTAGATAGCCTAATAACCAGTGAATCGAAAGGTAACCTACCAGGCCGGCAATCAGGAAGCCCAGCAGCAAGGCTGGCAGAAATTCAAGAAAGAACTCGGCTCTCACCAGATCGATGACAGAAAGCAAGCCAGCCGCCAGCATGATCGGGATCGACAGCAAGAAAGAATAACGCGCAGCGGCTTCACGGGTGTAGCCCTTAAAGAGCCCGCCAGAAATAGTCGCGCCCGAGCGGGAGATACCCGGAAAGATCGCCAATGCCTGGAAAACACCAACAATTAGAGCATCCGTCCAGCTCAGTTGATCCAGACCCTTATCTTTCTTGGTCAGGATCTCTGCCAACACCAGCAAGATCGCCGTGCCAAGCAGCAAAACAGCGGTTAGCAGCGGGCTGTTGAAGGCTTCTTCAACGCGGCTCTTGAGCAGCAGCCCTGCCAGCCCGGCCGGGATCGTGCCCAGGACGATATACCAGCCCAGACGGCTTTCGTTCTTTTCAAAAGGCGCTTTGGTTTTAATTCCATCGATAACCGACTTGAAAATCTCGACCAGGTCTGCCCGAAAATAGATGATCACAGCCACCAGGGTGCCCAGCTGCACCAATACGTTGAATACGAAGGCTTTTTCCGGGTCCAGCGTCCAGTTGAACAGGAATGGCACGAAAACCAGGTGAGCGGAAGAAGA
>Ga0172382_10012561_pt1 | contig 11027 bp, 10 predicted proteins | sample Leawel138RmetaG_FD_122245 | JGI IMG/M metagenome (GOLD analysis project Ga0172382, IMG submission 122245) | Leachate microbial communities from a municipal landfill in Southern Ontario, Canada - Leachate well 138R metaG | ecosystem: Engineered > Solid waste > Landfill > Unclassified | place...
CACACCCACCCGGCGGCGCACGCGGGGGCGGTCGCCGTCGCGATGCTCATCCACCATGCCGTCCGCGGCCGTCCCGACTCTCTTGCCCTTGCCGGGAAACACGCCACCCTTGAAGACATCACCCTCGGCAACAAGATCCGCGACGCCGTGAATCTCGCAAAGGAGGGGATCAGCCTTGAGAGCGCGCTATCGGTGATAGGAAACGACGTCACCGTCTACCAGACAATCCCGCTCGCGTTCTTCCTGATCAGCAGGATCAGGGACGTCGACGCCCTCCTCAACACCGCCGCACACGTCGGGGGGAACACCGATACCATCGCGCTCATCTGCGGGGCATACGCAGGCGCCGTCTACGGAAAATCCATCTTTCCGCCGGATCTTCTCGATGGACTCGAGGGGCGGGATGAGATCGAGTCCCTGGCCGCCCGTCTTTATGAACGCTGCACCGCAAAGCCGTGAACTACCCCGCACTCTCGTGCGGGGTTTCTCGGTTATCATGGCCAATACTTGCATCACAGAAACGTGATGTAGCGGTATTGGCTCCACAGGCTCAAAGGGCCGTTCCATCCCCACGCGGTGGATATTCACCGCAGCATTATAGTGCTCATTGTCATTTAATACTATGAACTCCGTGGCACGACTATTCTGTGTGGAACCATACTTCGCCCCGGGTTGCCTGACACAAAGATACCAGATTTCATTTCGCTGAATCGGATATGAATGTGGGGGGCATGTTCGGCGAAGAACAGGTTCGGGATGAGGAATCACCCCGGGCATGCCCCCCTGTCTCCCCCTCGCAGGTTGCTCCTCTAACCCCCACCCCGCCCGCGCTTTCAGCGCTCCTCCCCCGCCCCATCGGGGCGGGGGCAGTATGTGGCGATAGCCGATGGAAAGCCGTGCCCCGGAGTGCGATCAATCAGAAGTGGCTGATGCACTCCTACGCATCAAAATTCTTAAAATTAAGGAGCACGATGCAGTAGTTGAGTGTGCGGTACCGGGATGTGCTCTTGAACCGGAGTTTACCGATCGTGCGTCCTCTCTTCTTTGTCTGCGACAGAGCACGAAGGTTACTCCAGAGAGTGTAGTTCACCATCTGAAGCACTTTGGAGTACACACCTTTCAGAGACGGGTTCTCCTCTTTCAGCGTGACGATCCGCGCCTGCATCCCTCGCATCGTCGGAGCGATCCCGGCCTCTCGTGCGGTAGTGCACTCTTCGAGGAGTTTATTGTAGAGCCACCGACAGGTATCGAGTGTGGTATTCAATCGCGCTTCAGCGGTTGCATCTGGATACGCTCGATACTTGTAGGAAATAAACATAGACAACGAGAGAGTTCATCTGAAAAACGATATACGTGATCCGTGCAGGGCGAAAGTGGAAGTAGGAGGGCTCCGCTTTCATCCTGGGCCTAAAGGCCGGGAACTTCTCGCTTCGTCCCTTCAGCCCCAAAGCCTTAAGATTCTATAAAAGACACCTCTCTCTTATGGAAATTGCGATCATCGGTGCATCCGGATATACCGGGGGCGAGCTGATGCGGCTCCTGCTGCACCACCCGTCTGCGGACGTTGTCGCCGCGACATCCCGGAAACTGGACGGCACCCCCGTCGTCTCGGTCCACCCCCACCTCCGGGGGCTGACCGATCTCACGTTCCGGAACATCGAAGCCGGTGATATCGACGCCGACTTCGTCTTCCTCGCCGTACCGCACACTGCGGCGATGAAGGTGGCCGGGACATTTGCAGAGCGGGGGATCAGGACGGTCGATCTCTCGGCCGACTACCGGCTCGCGAAGGATATCTATGAGAAGACCTACGGCGTGACCCACGAGGCCTACTTTGAGGCGCCCTACGGTCTCCCCGAACTCCACCGCAACGAGATCCGCGGCGCTTCGTTTGTCGCAAACCCGGGCTGTTTCCCGACGGGAGCGACGCTTGCCGCGGCGCCGCTTGCGAGTCGCGCCCACACCATCATATACGACTCGAAGACCGGCGTCACCGGGGCGGGGACTACCCCCTCTGCGACCACCCATTACCCCAATGTCGGCGACAACTTCAGCGCCTACAAGTGGACAGGTCACCGCCACCTTGCGGAGATGAAGCAGGAGGCCGCCCGGCTCGGTTCATCTGCCCGGTGCTACTTCACGCCCCACCTCCTCCCGGTGAACCGGGGGATCCTGACGACCGCCCATATCCTCCTCGACGAACCGATGGAACAGGGCGAGGTCGAGGCGCTGTACCGGAAGTTCTACGCCGATGAGTTCTTCGTCCGCTACCAGAAACCCACCCTTGCGGCTGTCCGCGGGACGAACTTCTGCGACGTTGCCGTCGAGAGCGAGGGCGACCGGGTTGTCGCGGTCTCGACGATCGACAACCTGGTCAAGGGCGCGAGCGGCCAGGCTATCCAGAACATGAACCTGATGTGCGGGTTTGCAGAGGATACGGGTCTGCGCACCGCGGGGATGCTCCCTTGAGGTGATCGCGGTGGTGCAGGTAAGAGATGTTATGACACCGGACCCGGTGACCGTCCGGGTCGACTCGCCGGTGAGCGAGGCGGCGGGACTGCTCCGGAAGTACCATATCGGCGGGCTTCCCGTGATGGACGGCGACCGGGTGGCGGGTATCGTTACCGAGACGGATATCCTCTCACTCCTCGATGTCGGCGACCTCTCCAGTGACCTCTGGCTCCCGTCGCCGCTTGAGGTGATCGAGGTGCCGGTCAGGGAGTTCATCAACTGGGAGCGGACGAAACGGGCGCTCACCGATATCAGCAACATGGAGGTCCGGCGGGTGATGAGCAGCCCGGTCATCGCCATCGACGAAGATTCGGATATCTCCGATGCGGCTTCTTTGATGCTCCGCGAAGGGATCGCACGGCTCCCGGTGCTCCGCGACGGGAAGCTGGTCGGTATCGTCACCCGGGCGGACATCGTCCACGGACTCGGGGCGTCGTCGGGGAGGGAGGAATCGTGAAGAGTATCTGTGCAGTCGAGGGCGTCAGCGCGACCGGACTGAAGGAAGGGAAGTACGGGCTCGCCCTGATCCGGGCAAGCGGAACCGCGGCCGGGGTCTTTACGTCGAACGCTATGCGGGCGGCCCCGGTCGGGGTGATGATGGAGCGGATAGAGCAAGGCATGCTTGATGCCGTCGTCGTCAACAGCGGGTGCGCAAACGCCTACACCGGCGAACGCGGCTACCGCGACGCGGTGGAGATGTGTGAGATCGCGGGCGGAGCCCTTGGCCTTGCACCGGAGTCGGTCGGCGTCGCGAGCACCGGGGTGATCGGGCGCTACCTCAACCTCCCGCTCATAACCGACCAGTGCACCCGGGCGGCCCCCCTCCTTGCCCGGAGCCCTGAAGCCGAGGATGCGGCGGCGAAGGCGATCATGACGACCGACACCTTCCCAAAACACGCTCTCGTCGAGACCGAGTCGTTCTCCGTCGGCGGGATCACCAAGGGAAGCGGGATGATCGCCCCGAACATGGGGACGATGCTCGCGTTCATCTACACGGATGCAGAGGTCGAGGCCCCGGTTCTCCGCGATATCCTCCGCACGGCAACCCGGCGATCGTTCAACCGGGTGGTGGTCGACGGCGACACGAGCACGAACGACGTCGCCCTCTGTACCGCGACGGGTGTTGCGGGCCGGGTCGACCAGGATGAACTTGCAAGAGCCGTCGAGGCCGTCTGCCGCGACCTTGCCATCCAGATCGCTCGCGACGGCGAAGGGGCGACGAAGCTCCTCGAGGTCACCGTCCGCGGTGCTCCCGACGAGGACGCCGCGGCCGTCGTTGCGCGGACGATCGTCGCCTCCCCGCTCGTCAAGACCGCCATATACGGCGAAGACCCAAACTGGGGAAGGGTGGTTGCAGCGGCCGGGAGAGCCGGTGTGGAGTTTGACCCCTACGCCGTCTCGCTCTCGGTCGGGGATGCGCCGCTCGTCGCCCGCGGTGAGATCGTCGCCGACCTTCCCCGGGCGAAGGATGCGATGCGGGGTAAGACCGTCACGTTCGACCTCGACCTTGCGGCAGGCGACGGATCGGCAACGGCATGGGGATGCGACCTCACCGAGAAGTACGTAGAGATCAACGGGAAGTATACGACATGAAACGCGAAGATGTGCTGATGGAGGCACTCCCCTATATCCAGAAGTTTTACGGGAAGACGATCGTGATCAAACTCGGCGGTCACGCGATGGTCGACCAGAAGATCCTTGAGACGGTGATCCGTGACGCCGTCCTCCTGCGCTACGTGGGGATGAAGGTCGTCCTGGTCCACGGCGGCGGGCCGGAGATCACGGCGAAGATGCAGGCGATGGGAAAAGAGCCCAAATTCGTCGGAGGGCTCCGGATCACCGATGCCGAGACGCTCGAGATCGCCCAGATGGTTCTTGTCGGAAAGATCAACGACGGCATAGTCTCCCTCATCGCGAACTGCGGCACCCGTGCGGTCGGGATCTCGGGTAACGACGGCAACCTCCTCATCGCCCGGAAGATGGAGCCGCAACGGGTGAAGGTGGGAGAGGTCATCGAGGAGGTCGATCTCGGCCGGGTCGGCGAGATCGAGGAGGTCGATCCCGAGGTGCTCCACTGCCTCCTCGCCCAGAACTACATCCCGGTCGTGGCGCCGATAGCGATCGACCGGCAGGGGGGGAGCCTGAACATCAACGCCGATACGGCGGCGGCGGAGATCGCGCTTGCTCTGGGTGCATTCAAGCTGGTCAACCTCACCGACGTCGACGGCGTGATGGATGCCGACCGGACGATGGTCTATCGCCGTCTCACGCTCGCTGAGGCGGAGACGATGATCGAGGATGGGATCATCGCCGGCGGGATGATCCCGAAACTCGACGGGTGCATGAAGGCGGTCAGGAGCGGTGTTACGAGCGCCCATGTCGTGAACGGCAACAGGGAGCACAACCTCCTCCTCGAGCTCTTCACCGACCGGGGTGTCGGGACGATGCTCACCCTCTAACCTTTTTCCCACGGCAGAGTGCTGTCGGCGCTGCACTCCCGCTGCCGCTCTTCGCTCATATCGATCAGGATCTCAAATATCCGCCGCACGGCGACCGGATCGACCCGTTTCTCGACGGCGTACGTGAAGGCACGGCTGAGGACTGCCTTTTGCTGCGATCCATCCTGGATGGGGAGATCTTCTTCCTGCTTGATCTGAGCAATCTTCGCGGCAAGTTTCTGCCGTTCCACGATCAGATCGATGATCTGGTTATCAATCCCGTGGATCTCCTCTCTGACGGCATCAAGGGTCATACTCCATGGTTGTCCTATTCGGGGTTAAAACCGCCGGGTTGGCACCCTGCACCCCGGGGAGGCGAAGGCTATTATCCGTGCCGGAACAAACCTGATATCAGATGCTCGAACGAATACCGCTACGCGAACGCCGGGACCTCCTGATCGCGTGGCTCGCCATATCGATCGCCTTCACCCTGATCTACATCCGGGGCGGGGTGGACCCTATCGGGCTCATCATCTTCTTCGTGATGTCCCTCGTCACGGTGGGGGTTGCCTTCGTCCTGCACGAGCTCGCGCACAAGTTCGCCGCGATGCGTTATGGTTACTGGGCGGAGTTCAAGAAGGATAACCAGATGCTCCTTATCGCCGTGGTGATGGCGGCACTCGTCGGGGTCGTCTTTGCAGCGCCGGGAGCGACCTATGTCTATGGGAATGCGACACGCGCGGAGAACGGGCGGATATCGGCGGCCGGGCCGGTGACAAACCTCCTCCTCTGCATACCGTTCGCGGCGCTGGTGCTCTTTGGCGGCGGCGGGCTCATCGCTCTTGTCGGTCTCGTGGGGCTCCGGGTCAACGCGATGATCGCGACCTTCAACATGCTCCCGATCAGCATCCTCGATGGCAGGAAGGTCCTCGCCTGGAACCCGGCCGTTTTTGCAGTACTCATCATCGCCTCCGTCGGGATCCTCTTCTGGTCGCTCCTCCTCTGAGCGACCACCCTTTCGTCACGCTTTCTTCAACGTGAACCGGAACGCCGCGCCGCACTCCGGCCGGCCTGGAACCCGGTCTTCTACCCGGAGGGTGCCGCCGTAGCGCGTAATAAGCATCCGGGTGATGGAGAGCCCGAGACCCTGACCGCTTTTGTGACCTTTCTTCTTCCCAAATCGTGTAAATATGGTTTCTTTCATCTCATCGGGGACTCCAGGCCCGGTATCCTCGACGGAGATCTCGACCTCGCTATCACTCTCTTCCACCCGGATAGTGATCTCGACCTCCGGCCCCCCGAACTTGGCGGCGTTCCCGATGAGGTTCGCAAAGACCTCTGGAAGGAGCAGGTCGGCCATGACCGCAAGATCCGTGCCGCTATAGTGGATACGGTTCCCGGAAAAGACCTCGATCTCGCTCTGGATAACGCCACTGAGATCAATCGGGGCGAGAACGGTTGATTCGTGGTGGATCCGCCGGATCGTCGAGACATTCCTCACGATATCGATGCTCTTTCGGATACTGCTCCTGAGTTTTTCCGCGTAGCTTTTCGCTTCCCCATCGAGCATATCGATGAGGATGCCGGTATAGAGGCCGGAAACGTTCTCTGCATTCCTGATATCATGGCTGAGCACGTCGAGGTAGAAGTTTGCCTCCTGTTCGGCCATCTCAAGCTGCCGGATAAGCAAGATGCGCTCAATGGAGATTCCGATCTCTTTTCCGATAGCGGTAAGGAGGGAACGATCGGCACCGGCGAACTGCCTCCCCTCCCCGGCCACCACGTTCAGCGCCCCGATGACCCTCCCGTGCGCCACAACAGGGATGCTCGCGTAGGGGCACGGCGTTTTATCACTCTTCCCCGAGTAGCGGAGGCGTGGATGATCGTCGAGAAAGAGCGCCTTCCCGGCCACCAGCACCTCCGCGTAAGGCTGCACGGTGATGTCCGGGATGCAGGGCTCCGGGGGAAAGCCTTCGGGGAGGTTTTGCATGCAGACCAGCCGCGCACTCCGTTTATCCGGTTCGATCAGGTAGATGCCGCCTCCATGAAGATCGAGGAGGGTGAGGGTTGCCGCGAGCACCCTCTCAGGCGCCTCATCGAGATCCGTCGCGGATGTTGATACGCCGATGATCTGGTTCAGGATCGAGAGTTCCCGGTTATGCGCCTGGATCTCAACTTCAGCCAGTTTCAAGTCGGTGATGTCGTTGAGCGAGGCCGTGATGCAGAGAGGCGTTCCATCGTTGTCCCTGACCAGGGTTCCGGAGAAGGTGACATGAAACGTCGTTCCATCCCGCTTTCTCCCGATTCTCTTGCTGGCGTACCTTCCTGTCTCAATGATCGTCTGGAACGCCATGGCTGATTTTTTCTCATCCTGCCAGAACTCTGTGACCCCCCTCCCGATCACCTCGGCATCGGAGGCGTATCCCCACATGGAGAGGAAGGCCTGGTTGGCGTAGGTCAGGCGGCCGTCGAGGTCGGCGATGGCGAACGCGCTCGGCGACGATGCTATCGCCATATCCTTGATCCGGAGCTCGCATTCTATCTCTTTCTGTTCGGTTACGTCACGGATTGAGCAGATCGTCCCGACAACGCCTCCCGACTCATCTCTCAGGGGGCTGAGGGTGGTGCTGGCAAATATGGTTTTTCCATCCCTTTTTCGATGAATGGCTACGCCACGCCAGAACCCGTGATCCCGGAGGACGCTCCTGGCCTCTTCCTCATCGCCCGGGTGGAGCCACCCATAGGTGAAGAGTCCTGCGGTGAACTCGCCGAGGGCCTCGCCTGAAGGGACACCGTAGAGTCGCTCCGCCGCCCAATTCATGTAGGTGATCCGTCCTTCCATATCGAGCGCGATCACGGCATTATCCACCTGGTCGAGCACCTGCGCCTGGAACCTGAGCTGCTCTTCCGCCTGCTTGCGGTCGGTGATATCCCGGCTGATCCCGAGGAACCTCCGGACAGCGCCGCCTTCTTCCCTCATCGGGATGAGGCGCGCTTCAAACCAGGCGCCGCCGCCATTCCCGGGGAGCAGGGTTTCCTCTATGATGAGCTCTCCCGCCGAATCGGTCGCAGCCCGGAGCATTTCAAGCCACCTTTTCACGATGGCGTGCGGGAAGATATCCCTGAGGTTCTTCCCCTGCAGACTCTCCGGTGCTACCCCGAGCAGACGAGCGCCGATGCTGTTTGCATAGAGGACATTTCCCTCCGTATCGATGGAAAAAACGACATCCGGCGCCAATTCGGCAAGTGTCCGGTAGCGTTCCTCGCTCTCCCGGAGCGCCTGTTCCGCACGTTTCCGTCCGGTCACGTCGAGGAGCGACATCACTGAACGGAAGGTCCCGGGTATCAGGCCGATGGCGGCCTCGACAGTATGGATGTCGCCGGAGCGATCGATAAACGAGAAAGAGTAGTTCTTCGGCGCGGCCAGAGGATCTCTCCGGCGAAGGGTGTGATACCCGGTGAGTTGTCGTTGCTCATCATCGGAGGCGATGAAATCGATCAACCGCTTCATCCCGACGATCTCGGTGCGTGCGTATCCGGAGAGCCGCTCGAACTCTGTGTTTGCCACCGATATGACGCCGTTCTCCTCGATGAGAATCGTCGCCGTCCCGGTATATTCGACGATCGCCTCGTAATCCGCGAGATCAAGGGATCTCCGGATCTGGATTATCCAATCCCTTCCGCCCGGTACTTTCCAGACCGAGCAGCGGTATCCCTGCTCTCCTCCCTCTGCGTTCCCGAATCGGCACTCAAACTCCCGTGTCCTCACGCCGCTTCCGGGTGCTGCAAGAGTCCTGCCGGCAATCTCCCGCACCTTCTCTGCCTGTTCCGGGTCGTTCTCGTCCAGGCCGGGTATTCGGCGGGAGGCAGCGTTCGCCCAGATTATGCGGCCGGTCTCATCGACCACCAGGATCGCATCATCCAGACCTTCCAGTATCCGATAATCCGGTTGCGCGCCATACCGGGGCTCCCGTGGTCCGGTGGGGGTCACTTTTTTTCTCTCCTCTCGCCCCGGGATGCATTGTGCCGGTTGATGATGAATAGGGAATCTTCCAAAACATATTAATCAGTTCCGGTTTCCGTCCGACTGGGGATAGGATTGAGATATTCCTTACCCGGCGCATCCCTCCAATCCGCCGCAGAAAATCGGATAGAGCTCAGTTCGTTGTGTCCTCCGGCGCCTGCAGGCCGAGAAGAAGGCCGACCACATCCCGTCCCTTCTTTTGCGCATCCGCAAGTGCGGTGGGGTGGCCGGCTATCCCGCCGTAACGGTCGAGATCGTTTGCAATGACGTTGTCCCAGTACTCAAACCCGGTTGTGTTGAAAAAGGCAGTGATGGCGGGGAACGCTGCATCGAAGACGTTCTCCCACCCGAGCCCAGCGGTCGAGACGAATATCCCCTTGTGGCGGCGGGTGTGCTCGGCGGAGTAGTAGAGGGTCTTCAGGATGAACTTCTGTGCCCAGAGGTACTGCGCGCGGTCGATCATCCCCTTCGTCTCCGCCGTGATCCCCATCGAGTAGATAGGGGACGCGACGACAAGAACATCGGCACCGGCGATCTTCTCAAAGATCTCCGTGAGGTCGTCGTCGATGATACACGCCCCGGTCTTGTGGCAGACGTTGCACCCCTGGCACGAGGCGTAATCGAGTCGCCGGAGGACAATCTTCTCGATCTCCCCTCCGGCTTCCCGGGCACCGTCGAGAACCGCATCAAGCAGTGTCTCGGTGTTCCCGTGCCGCCGGGGGCTCCCGGAGATCCCGAGGACGTTCACGGTCATGCTACCCCGACCTCCCGGAGGTACGCGACGACATCCCGGGCCAGGCGCTCAGCGTCGGTATTTGCGGTCGGGTGCCGATCGATCGCACCCTTTTCGTCGACACTGTTCACCATTAAGTACTGGATGTCCTTGTTCCGGACATCGATGACATGGAAGAAACACTTCACCGACGGGATCGTCGAGTCAAAGACATAGTCCCAGTCCTGCCCGGCGGTCGAAATGAAGATGCCCACTCGTTTCCCTTTTCGCTCCGGCGGGACGACCGGGAGGCGGAGGACGAACTTCCGAGAGCGGAAGACCTGCGCCCGGTCGACCAGCATCTTTGCCTGCGCGGTAAGCCCCATGCAGTAGATGGGGGATGCGAGGATGATGCAGTCGGCCTCGATGATCCGGTCGTAGACGTAGTCCATGTAATCCCGCTGGACGCACCGGTTGAGTTTTTCGCAGGCGTTGCACCCCTTGCACGGCCGGATATCGACTTCCGGGACGACGATCTTCTCGACCGCCGCTCCTTCCTCCTCCATCGTGGCGAGCACCCGGTCAAGCAGGGTTTCGGAGTTGCCGTGGCGACGGGGTGAGGCCGCAAACGCGAGGACGTCTATGGTCATACAGGAAGTATTGTCCGGCGGCAGGCTAAAAACGTGCCGGGGTTTCCGCTCTGCTACACGTTCTCCTGCGACAGCCCGATCATGAGCGTGTAGCAGAGCGCGATCATCACAAGCATGAACGGGAATGCCGAGAGGATCGCCATCGCCTGGAGGGATGAGAGCCCGCCGGTGATGAGGAGAACGATCGCGACTGCGGAGAGGGAAAAAGCCCAGACGATCTTCTTGTAGGTCGGGACGGTCGAACCCCCGCCCGATGTGAGCGAACCGAGGACGACCGTCGCAGAATCTGCCGATGTGACAAAAAAGACGAGCAGGAGTATGATCGCGACGATCGAGAGGAGCCCTGTGAATGGGTAGTGCTCGAGGAACGCGAAGAGGGCAAGCGAGATATCCTCCCCTGCGATCGCCGCGAGATCCGCACCCCGGTCGAGTTCTAGGTGCAGTGCCGATCCCCCGAAGACCGTGAACCATACGAACGTAAAGAGGGCCGGGATGGTGAGAATGGTCAGGACGAACTCCCGGATGGTCCTCCCCCGGGATATTCGGGCAATGAAGAGCCCCACGAACGGCGACCACGAGATCCACCATGCCCAGTAGAAGACCGTCCAATCCCTGCTCCACTCAAACCCTGCAAACGGGTAGGACTGGAGGCTCAGGTCGATGATGTTGTTGATGTAACCGCCGAGGGTGGA
>Ga0172382_10012564_pt1 | contig 11027 bp, 11 predicted proteins | sample Leawel138RmetaG_FD_122245 | JGI IMG/M metagenome (GOLD analysis project Ga0172382, IMG submission 122245) | Leachate microbial communities from a municipal landfill in Southern Ontario, Canada - Leachate well 138R metaG | ecosystem: Engineered > Solid waste > Landfill > Unclassified | place...
ACGGCCGACCAATTGGTGGCCGCGGTCGAGCACAGCAGTGTCGGCATCCGCCAGCAGCAGGGCGAAACCGATCAGGTGGCCACGGCGATCACCGAGATGGCGGCCAGCGTGCAGGAGGTGGCGCGCAATGCGCAGAACACCGCCGATGCCGCCGACAAGGCCGATGCCGAGGCACGCGCCGGTCGCCAGGTGGTGGCCGACACCAGCAGCGCCATCGGCCGCCTGGCCGCGGAGGTGGAAAAGGCCTCCGACGTGATCCGGCAGCTGGAGGCGCACAGCAGCGAGATCACCTCGGTGCTCGACGTGATCCGCGGCATCGCCGAGCAGACCAACCTGCTGGCGCTCAACGCCGCCATCGAGGCCGCCCGCGCCGGCGAGCAGGGCCGCGGCTTTGCCGTGGTGGCCGACGAGGTGCGTACCCTGGCCTCGCGCACCCAGCAGTCGACCCAGGAGATCCGCGCCATGATCGAAAAGCTGCAGGAGGGGGCCCGCTCCGCAGTGAAGGTGATGGGGCTGAGCCGCGAACAGGCCGACAACAGCGTCGAGCAGGCACGCCACGCCGCCGCGTCGCTGGAGAGCATCACCCGCAGCGTCGGCGTCATCACCGATATGAGCGCGCAGATCGCCACCGCCGTAGAGCAGCAAAGCGCGGTCGGCGAGGAGATCAACCGCAACATCATCTCCATCCGCCACATCTCCGATGCCAACGCCCACACCGGTACGGAAAGCGAACAGGCAGCGCAGAACGTGGCCCACCTGGCCTTGAGCCTGCGCAATCTGGCCACGCAGTTCTGGGCCAAGCGACGCTGAGCACCGGCGCCGCGGCCTGCGGCTTGTTTTTGGCCGCGGATAGCCGCATCTATCCTACTGCTGTATCCTCCCGCCCAGTGACGACAACCGCATCGGTCCGCGCATGAGTATCGCCTACAGTGCACAGCTGCCCGCCGCCGCCCACATCCCCGGCAACAAGGGGATGTGGGCGGGCATTTTGTGCGAGATGACCGAGTTTGCGGTGCTGTTTGCGGTCTATTTCACGGCCCGCGTGTTTTTCCCGCAGGAGTTCCGCAGCGGCCCGGACCATCTGAACCTGCTGGCCGGCACGCTCAATACGCTGTGGATGATCTCCGGCAGTTATTTCGTGGTCAATGCGGTGATCGCCATCCGGCAGAATCGCCCCGCCGTCAGCCTGCGCTACCTGTATCTGGTGATGCTGGCGGCCGCCGCCTACATGCTGACCAAGTACCTGGAGTTCCAGTGGAACGGCGCGCACGGCGTCACCGGCGGGAATGGCGCCTTCTTCACCGTCTACTACTACCTGACGCTGACGCACATGGTGCATGTCTTCTGGGGGATGATCGGGCTGGGCTGGGTGATCCTCCGTACCCGGCAGGGCGCCTACACGCCGGCGGATCACGAGGGGATGGAGTCCTTCGCCTCCTACTGGCATGCCACCGACCTGGTGTGGCTGATCATCTTCCCCTTGCTGTATCTGCTGCGCTGAGGACACCAACGATGAGTCACAAGCAGATCGTTGCCGTGTTGTGGGTAATCCTGGTGGTGCTGACGCTCGCCGGCTCATTGCTGGGCGAGACCGCCGAGCCCGGTTATGCGCTGATGCTGGTGGTCACCCTGACCATGGCCATCAAGGGACGCATGGTGATCGATCACTTCATGGAGTTGAAACACGCCAACCGCTTGATCCGCCGGCTGATGCAGGCGTATTTCTATGTCCTGCCGCTGGCCACCGTACTCAGCTACGTACTGAGTACGCAGCAGCTTTAGCGCTGCTGGCGCCGAGCGGCTACAGCTCGGCGCTGAGCACGATGGGCGGCGGATTCTCGCCGAAGTGCACGCGCGCCGCCATGGCCGGGTTCATGTACACCGTGCCGTCCTCGCTCACCAGCATCACGTATTTGATCCCCATCTTGATCGCCAGGCGGTGCCATTCGTCACGGCCGGCGATGACCAGCGCGGTGGCGGCGGCGTCGGCCAGGGTGCCGTCACGGCTGATCACCGTGCAGGAGGTGATGCTGTCCACCGGCCAGCCGCTGCGCGGGTCGAGGATGTGGGCATAACGGATGCCCTCATGCTCGCGGAAACGCTCGTAATTGCCGGAGGTGTGCACGTGTTCGCCATCGTGCACCTCCAGCGAGGCCAGGATCCCCTGCCCCTGCGGGTGGCGCACGCCGACATTCCAGGGGCGATCGCCACGCCGGCCGATGACACCGAGACCGCCGCCGGCATTGACGATGGCATGGTCGATACCGAAGCTGCGCAGGCGCGCCAGCGCCAGCTCCACCGCATAACCCTTGGCGATGCCACCGAAATCCAGTTGCACCGCCGTGTTGGCGGAGCGGAGCATGCCGTCCTTCAGTTCCAGGTCCGTCATCGCCGGCTGCTCGGCCAGCAGCGCGGCAATGGCCTCGCGCGCCGGCGGCGGCCCGCTGGGACGCTCGCTGCTCTGAAAACCCCACAGGCGCAGCAGACGGCCGATGGCCGCATTGAAGCGGCCTTCGCTCAGCAGGTAGATCTGCTGTGAGCGCTCGATCAGGGGAATAATGGAAGGCAACACCGCTGCCGGCCGGCCCACGGCGATGGCGGCATTCAAGTCGACCAGCGGTCCGGGCTCCCAGGCGTGCCACTCATGATGCATGCGCTGGAAATCGGCGGCCACCGCAGCAACGGCGGCACGCGCCGTCTGCTCCTCGGCGCCCCATACGGAAATATCCGCCAGCGTGCCGAACACATAGACCTTGGATTCATACAGCGCCGGCTGCGTGCAGCCGGTCAGCAAGAGCAGCAGCAGGTACAGATAACGCAGCGGCATGGCAGGCACGGGTCACGCGCACAGGGCGCGTGCCACCGCGTGGGCGAGATCGACCGGCACGAACTTGGTCAGCACGTCATTGGCGCCGGCCTTTTGCGCCTTTTCCGTATTGATGGCGCCGTTCAGCGAGGTGTGCAGCAAGACATACAGGTGTTGCAGGGCGGGGTCGTTGCGGATCTCCCGTGTCAGGGTGTAGCCGTCCATCTCCGGCATCTCGATGTCGGACAGCACCATGTCCACCAGGCGCTCATCACGCGCCAGCGCCTTCAGCGCCTCCAGTGCCTCCTTGCCATCGCGCACCATCACGCATTCCATGCCCAGCGGCTCCAGGGTATGGGCGGTCTGATGGCGGGCCACCACCGAGTCGTCCACCACCATCACGCGGCGTCCCTGCAACTGCGCCCGCTCCCCCTCGGCCAACTGCACCTCGCCCGAGGCCTCCACCGGCTCGATGACCTCGCCGATGACCTTTTCCACATCCAGGATCTGCACCAGGTCGCCGTCCACATCGGTGACCCCGGTGATATAGCTGCCAAAGCCGGTGCCCACCGGCGGCGGCAACACCTTCTTCCAGTCGCAGTGCACGATGCGGTCCACCTTGTGCACCAGAAAGCCCTGCATGCTGCGGTTGAACTCGGTGATGATGATCGAGCCATCGCACTCGCCCTGCTGCTGCAGCTGGCCGCGGCCGATGGCGCGGGCCAGTTCAATCACCGTCACCGGCGCGCCGCGCAGATGGGCTACCCCCTTCACCGCCGCGCGGGCCTGGGGCAGATGGGTCAGGCTGGGACAGGGGATGATTTCCTTCACCTTGAGCACATTGATGCCGAAACGCTGTCTGCCGCCCAGATCGAACAGCAGCAACTCCAGACGGTCATCGGAAGCGTGTAATTGTTTTGCCATGCTGCCCCCCTGCCGCGTGCTCAAAAGCTGGCCAACTCGGACAGTTCCTCATCGGACAACAGCTTGCTGGCATCCACCAGGATCAGCAGGCCTTCCTTGCGGTTGGACAGCCCGGAGATGAAGCGCGCGGAATCGCCGGCGCCGGTGTCGGGGGCGGACTCGACCTCCGAGGTGCGCAGCTCGGCCACCTCGCAGACGCTGTCCACCAGGAAACCGACGGCGTGGTCGCCGGCCTCCAGGATCAGGATGCGGGAGGCATCGTCCATCTCGTGCGCCGGCAGGCCGAAACGGCTGCGGGTATCGATGATGCTGACCACATTGCCGCGCAGGTTGATGATGCCGAGCACGTAGGTCGGCGCACCGGGCACCGGGGAAATCTCCGTGCCACGCAGTACTTCGCGCACCTGCATGACATCGATACCGTAGGTTTCGCTGCCCAGGCGAAAGGTAACCCAGCGCGATACCGCCTCACTACGCGACTTCATTTCCTGAGCCATGCAGGCACTCCTCCGTTTTATTCTTAAGAATTTTACCTACGACGATCATTCCGTAGGAGATTACTCTGACTCGATCAGAACCGCCAGCAGGGCCCGTTGCGCATGCCCCCGCGACTTAGCCGGTCGGCCCCGTGTCGCTGCCCTCCAGGACCCGCCACAGGCATTTGCCGCCGCTCGCCTTGTCGATGGCCTGCAGGCGCAGCTCATGGGCCGCCAGTTCCTCGGCACTGGCGCGCACCACGCGCAGTGGCGGCCGCCCGCCGAGACGGCGGATGGCCTCGGGGGCGGCGGCGGCGCCGGCGGCATGGCTGCCGCCCAGCGACAGCGTGGTCTGGCCGCCGGTCATGGCCAGATAGACATCGGCCAGGATCTCGGCATCGAGCAGGGCGCCGTGCAGTTCGCGGTGGGCGTTGTCGATGCCGTAGCGCTTGCACAGGGCATCCAGGTTGTTCTTCTGCCCCGGATGCAGCTGGCGCGCCATGGCCAGGGTATCGAGCACGCTGCAGTGCTTGTCGATGCGGCCCCAGTCACCCTCCAGCCGCTTCAGCTCATGGTTGAGAAAACCAACGTCGAAGGGGGCGTTGTGAATGATCAGCTCGGCACCGCTGACGAAGTCGAGGAAGTCGCGCGCCACATCGGCAAAACGCGGCTTGTCGGCCAGCATTTCATTGCTGATGCCGTGCACCTCCATGGCCCCGGGGTCGATCTCGCGGTCCGGCTGCAGGTACTGGTGGTAGGTGTTGCCGGTGAGGCGGCGGTTGACCAGTTCGACACAGCCGATTTCGATGATGCGGTGGCCGTCGCCCGGCTCCAGGCCGGTGGTTTCCGTATCGAGGACGATCTGGCGCATCAGGCCTGCTCCTGCATCTCATCGATGGCACGATTGGCCAGTTGATCGGCCAGTTCGTTTTCCGCGTGGCCATTGTGGCCGCGCACCCAGGCCCACTCCACCTCATGGCGCCTGGCCGCCTCATCCAGCCGCTGCCACAGGTCGGCGTTCTTCACCGGTTTCTTGTCGGCGGTCTTCCAGCCGCGACGGCGCCAGTTGGCCAGCCACTCGGTGATGCCCTTCATCACGTACTGCGAGTCGGTGGTGAGGCGCACCTTGCAGCCGCGCTTCAGCTCCTCCAGTGCCATGATGGCGGCGGTCAGCTCCATGCGGTTGTTGGTGGTCAGGGGCTCGGCGCCATACAGGCTCTTCTCCTTGCCCTTGAAGCGCAGCAGCGCGCCCCACCCTCCCGGGCCGGGATTGCCGCGGCACGCGCCGTCGGTATAGATCTCCACAATGTCGTTACAGCTTTCCGTCATATTCCTGCTTTCTAACAGTAGGACCGGCCAGGCCTGCGGGTACCAGGGCACGGCGCGGACGCCAGCGCGGGCGGATCGGGGTCAGGGTAGCGACGCGCTTCTTCGCCACCAGCAGATAGGCGCCCCCCAGCACCGGCCACCAGCGCTGCCCCCAGCGCTCGAGGAACAGCAGACGCTGCAACAGGCCCGGGTGATGCAGCGGCGGCCGGTAATATACGTGGCGCAGCAGCACCGTATCAAAGCCGAGGAGCGCCAGCCAGTCTTTCACCCGCCACGGACTCAGGAAGCGTCCGCACCACGGCGTGCGCCGACGCCAGCCGAGCGCGAGCCGCCCCAGGCCCCACAGGCTCCAGGGGTTGAAACCCAGGACCGCCACGTGTCCCTCCGGGATCAGCACCCGCTCCGCCTCGCGCAGGACCTGGTGCGGCTCGTCGGCAAACGCCAGCACGTGGGGCAGCAGCAGCAGGTCGATACTGTCGCCGGCTACCGGCAGGGCCTCGGGCAGGCCGACACAGCCCTCGCCGCCAGTCAGCGCCGGCAGGGCGGCGGCGTTGTCCACCAGCACCATGCGGTGGGAGATGCGCGAGGCCGTGGTCAGATCGGTGCCCTGGGGCGCCCCCACCTGCAGCAGGTGATAGCCGAACAGGTTATACAGGCTTTCGTCCAGCAGACGCTGTTCACAGGCGGTCAGGGCGTGGCCCAGCGGAGTGGCATACCACTGGCGCAGGCCCGCACGCGCCGCGCGCCCGGAGGCGCAGCGATAGGACTGCAGTACGCGCTTGACGCTAGCCCACATTGATCCGTTTCCCTGTGCCTGTCACCATGTGCCCCATTATGCTCGATGTACGCTGTGTTCCCGCCTTCAACGACAATTATATCTGGCTGCCCGGACTGCCCGGCAGCCGCGGTGTCGCCATCGTCGATCCGGGTGATGCCGCGCCGGTGCTGCAGCGCCTGGCCCGGGACGGCCTGGAGCCGGTGGCGCTCCTCATCACCCACCATCACCGTGACCACACCGGCGGCATCAGCGAGCTTGCCGCGCGCTTTGACATCCCGGTCTACGGTCCGGCCCATGAGCACATCCCCGGCCTCACCCATCCGCTCGCCGACGGCGACAACGTGGTGCTGGATGCACTGGGGCTGGAATTCAGCGTGCTGGAGACCCCGGGCCACACCCGCGGCCATGTCTGTTATGTCGGCCACGGCGCCCTGTTCTGCGGCGACACCCTGTTCACGGCCGGCTGCGGCCGCCTGTTCGAGGGCACCCCGCAACAGATGCATGCCTCCCTGAGCCGCATCGCCGCCCTGCCCGAGTCCACCCTGGTGTATTGCGCCCACGAATACACCGCCGCCAACCTGCGCTTTGCCCGCGTGGTGGAGCCGGACAATGCGGATATCCTCGCCCGCGTCGAGGAAGTGGCACGCCGCCGCGCCCGCCACGAGCCCACCGTGCCGGTACCGCTGCTGCAGGAACTGAGAACCAATCCCTTCCTGCGCTGCGGCGTGCCGGCGGTGATTGCCGCCGCCGAGGACTTTGCCGGCCACGCCCTCGCCGCGGGGGCCGAGGTGTTCGCCACCGTGCGGCATTGGAAAGACACCCTCGATTGACACGCCGCCCGCGGCGGCACGGGGCGCAGCCCGGTTCTGACGGCCGTGCTGGCGTCGTAGAATGGCGGCGCGAAATGCGGGTTTAATCCTTGAACCCACCCCGGGACCCGGCCTACCATTGCACCCTGCGCCCTGGATGAGAACAACAATGCTCCGGATTCTGTCCCTGTCTCTGCTCCCCCTGGCCCTGGCGGGCTGTCTGCAACAGCAGGCACGCCACGATCCCGACGCCCCCGCCGGACAGGAAACCGTGCTGGCAGCGGCGCCCGCGCAAGCCGATCAGATCACCACACAATGGACCCTGCCCGATGAGCCCGGCGCCCTGTGCGAACCGCCGCAGGACATCTGGGATCGCGTCCGCAGCGGCATGACCCTGCCCGACCACGATCATCCCGGCGTCCGTGCCGATCTGGAGTGGTACGCCAGTCACCAGGGCTACCTGGACCGCGTCGTCACCCGCGCCGCCCCCTATCTGCATCTGGTAGTGGAGGCAGTGGAGGAACGCAATCTGCCCACCGAGCTGGTCCTGCTGCCGGTGGTGGAAAGCGCCTTTCAGCCCTTTGCCTATTCCCATGGCCGCGCCGCCGGCCTGTGGCAGTTCATCCCGGGTACCGGCCGCCGCTTCGATCTGAAGCAAAGCTGGTGGTATGACGGCCGCCGCGATGTCGCCGCCTCCACCCGCGCCGCCCTCGATTATCTGGAATACCTGCGCGATCACTTCGATGGCGACTGGCTGCTGGCCCTCGCCGCCTACAACTCCGGCGAAGGCACCGTAAAGCGCGCCGTGGCACGCAACAAGGCGCGCGGCAAGCCGACCGACTTCTGGTCGCTGGACCTGCCGCGTGAAACCCGTGGCTATGTGCCCAAGCTGCTGGCCATCTCGCGCCTGGTCACCGATCCGGACCAGCATGGCGTCAGCCTGGAGGCGGTCGCCAACGAACCCTTCCTCACCCACGTGGCACTGGACTCGCAGATCGACCTCGCCCTGGCCGCCGAACTGGCCGACATTTCGCTGGAGGAGATCTACCTCTACAACCCGGGTTTCAACCGCTGGGCCACCGACCCCGACGGCCCGCACGACCTGCTGCTGCCCATCGAGCGCGTGGCCAGCTTCCAGGAGCGGCTCGCCGAATATCCGCCGGAGCGGCGCGTGCGCTGGGAGCGCCATCGCGTCAAGAGCGGCGAAAGCCTGCTGCAGATCGCGCAGAATTTCCGTACCACGGTGGAACTGCTCAAGAGCGTCAACAACCTGCGCGGCAATACCATCCGTGCCGGTGCCACCCTGACCATTCCGGTGGCGCGGCAGAAGCTGGCCAGCTACCGCCTGAGCGAAGAGCAGCGTCTCCTTGCCACACAGAACCAGCCGCGTGAAGGCCGCCGTGTGGATTATCAGGTCAGGAGCGGTGACTCCCTGTGGAGCATCGCCCGCCGCCACGATGTCGGGGTCAACGAGCTGGCGCGCTGGAACGGCATGGCACCACGCGACCCGCTGGTGCCGGGACGCAAGCTGGTGATCTGGACCGATGCCAAGGTCGACCGTGTGGCCACCACCAATCCGGCCGGCTTCACCCATCCGTTCAGCAGCAGCACCCGTCAGCGCATCGGCTACACCGTGCGCAACGGCGATTCGCTCGCCACCATCTCGCAACGCTTCCGCGTCAGCGTCGGCAACCTCATCAGCTGGAACAAGCTGGACGGCAAGAAATATCTGCAGCCGGGCCAGCGCCTGACCCTGTATGTGGATGTGATCCGACAGTCGGGGAATATGTGACGACAAGCGTAGGAGCGAATCGCATTCGCGACCTGCCACACCCCGATTTGATGCCGTAGCGCGGATACCTCCGCTGCGACAGGATTATTTGAACAGTGCCGCCGCCAGCAGCCGCTGGGTGTATTCATGCTGCGGCGCATCGAACACCCGCTCCGTCTCCCCCGCCTCCACCACCCGGCCAGCGTGCATCACCAGCACGCGATGGGCGATGGCCCGGATCACCTTCAGGTCATGGGAGATGAACAGGTAGCTCATGCGGTGTCTGCGCTGCAGTTCGCGCAACAGAGCCAGCACCTGCTTCTGTACCGATACGTCGAGGGCGCTGGTAGGTTCGTCGAGCAGAATGAGCTTGGGCTCCAGCACCACGGCGCGGGCAATGGCAATGCGCTGACGCTGCCCGCCGGAAAATTCGTGCGGATAGCGCTGCAGCATGTCGCCGGACAGTCCCACCTCCTCCAGTACCTGCACGATGCGCGCACGCCGTGCCGCACCATCCAGTTGCGGATAATGCAGTTCCAGTCCTTCACCGATGATCTGCTCCACCGTCATGCGCGGCGACAGCGAGGAATAGGGGTCCTGGAACACCACCTGGAAGTTGCGGCGCAGCGGGCGCAGGGCGCGCTGCGGCAAGGTATCCAGGCGGCGGCCTTCGAAACCGATCTCACCGGCGCAATCCTGCAGGCGCAGCAGGCACATGCCCAGCGTCGACTTGCCCGAGCCGGATTCGCCCACCACCCCCAGCGTCTCGGCCGGGCGCAGCTCCAGCTCGACCGCGTCCACGGCCCGTACCGCGCCCACCTGGCGGCGGAAAAATCCCGCCTTGATGGGAAAGTGGCACGACACTCCCCGCGCCGTCAGCAGCGCCGGCTGGCCGGCCAGTGCCGCGCGCTCGGCCGCCGCCGGCAGGATGTCCGGCTCGCTGGCCAGCAGCTGACGGGTGTAGGGATGCTGCGGCGCGCCGAACAAGGTGGCCACCTCGCCCTGCTCCACCAGCCGGCCGCGCTGCATCACGCACACGCGCTGGGCGTAGTGGCGCACCATATTGAGATCGTGGGTGATGAGCAGCACCGCCATGCCGAATTCGCGCTGCAACTCGTCGAGCAGGTCGAGGATCTGGCGCTGGATGGTCACATCCAGCGCGGTGGTCGGCTCGTCGGCGATGAGCAGCTTCGGCTTGCAGGCCAGGGCCATGGCGATCATCGCACGCTGGCGCTGGCCGCCGGACAGCAGGTGCGGATAGGCGTCCATGCGCTGCGCCGGATCGGGGATGCCGACGCGCTCCAACAGTTCGATGGCGCGCCGGCGCGCGGCGCGGACATCGAGCCCCTCGTGCAGCAGCAGTGGCTCGATGATCTGCTGGCCGATGGTGTGCAGCGGATTGAGCGCTATCATCGGCTCCTGAAAGATCATCGCGATGTCGCGGCCGCGCACCGTGCGCAGTGCAGGCTCGTCGAGCGCGAACAGCTCCTGCCCGGCGAAGCGGATGCTGCCGCTGTATTCGCTCTGCTGCGCATCGTGCAGACGCAGGATGGACAGCGCCGTCACCGACTTGCCCGAACCCGACTCGCCCACCAGCGCCAACTTCTCGCCGGGGCGAATGTCGAAGCTCACCTCCTCCACCACGCGCTGGCGTGCGCCGGCGCGGCCAAAGGCCACGCTGAGCTGTCGTACATGCAGCAATGGTTCCATCTCAGCCCTGCCGTGTATCCAGCGCCGAACGCAGCGCCTCGCCGATGAAGATGAGCAGCATCAGGGTGCCGACCAATACCACAAAAGTGGTCATCGACAGCCACCAGGCATCGATGCTGTCCTTGCCCTGGGCCAGCAGCTCGCCCAGGCTGGGGGTGGTCGGCGGCACACCGAGACCGAGAAAATCCAGACTGGTCAGCGCCAGCACGGCGCCGCTGATGCGGAACGGCAGAAAGGTAATCACCGGGGTCATGGCATTGGGCAGCAGGTGGCGCCACATGATGGTGCGGTTGGATACGCCAAGGGCGCGCGCGGCACGCACGTAATCCATATTGCGGCCACGCAGAAACTCGGCGCGCACATAGTCGGCCAGCCCCATCCAGCCGAACAGGCTGAGCAGGACGATGAGCAGCAGCAGGCTGGG
>Ga0172382_10012566_pt1 | contig 11024 bp, 9 predicted proteins | sample Leawel138RmetaG_FD_122245 | JGI IMG/M metagenome (GOLD analysis project Ga0172382, IMG submission 122245) | Leachate microbial communities from a municipal landfill in Southern Ontario, Canada - Leachate well 138R metaG | ecosystem: Engineered > Solid waste > Landfill > Unclassified | place...
AATAAGCGTTTGCCAGCTTAATGTAATGATTTATTCTGCAATGTAGGCGTGGGGAGAGTTAGAAGCAATAAATAATGTTATAAGAATAGGGTAAAAGCGTAACAACCGCTATGCCTGCAATAAGCGTTTGCACCGTTAATGTAAGGATTTTATTTAAGAGTATAATGTAATTAAATTTTAAGAAATATTATAATGATATGCATATAACACTAGACAGAGCCACCCCTACCCCCCACCCACACCAATTAAAAAATGGTAGCCCCTGTCTGTGTGTGGGGTACCTACACATAATCTAATAAACAAAATATTAACATATACGCCTAATCTTATCTTTAACCCCCCTAAACACAATGAATAATAAAGAATTTTACAAGTTATTATCAAAAAACATTAAAAATATGAAAAGATACCACAAGTTTTATAAGTTCCTGAAAAAGAAATTATTAAAACAAGGGCATTGGAAAAATCTACCCAGAGGTAAAAGTTTTTAGCCCCCCTTTTTTTTGCCCCCCCAATTTTCTGGTGGTATAAATCTTTAGGAAAAATCTAAGGAGATAAATGGACATATTAGAATTAAGAAAAAATATATCGAACATTAACAATCTGCTAGAGGAGAAAGAAAAAAATCTTTGTAAATCTTCTTTGTATCATTTTGATAAGAATGTTTTAGGGTATTCTTTAATGACAGAAAAACCTCATTTGGAATTATGTAAATTTACTCAAAAAGGTAAGAAATTACTAATTCTTATGCCAAGAGGGTCGTTTAAGACTTCTGTGGTTACTGTTGGGTATTGTTTGTGGAGAATTGTTAGAAATCCTAATATTCGTATTTTGATTGACTCTGAGACTATTGGAAGAAGTAAAAAGTTCTTGTCTGAGCTTAAAACTCATATTGAGAGTAATGAGAAGTTCAAGAAGTTGTTCGGGGATTTGAAAGGTAAAGAGACTTGGTCTAAAACTGAAATCACAGTTTCCACTCGCACTAAAAACCTGAAAGAACCGACTGTTGCGATTGCCGGAATTGATACGCCTGCTGTTGGACTTCACTTTGATTTGATTATTGCTGATGACCTTCATTCTGAGAAGAATGTTACGACTAAAGACCAGATTGACCAAGTTATTGAACACTACAAGCTGTTGACATCTATTTTAGAGCCTGATGGGAAAATGGTAGTAATTGGAACTCGTTGGCACGACAGTGATTTATATGGATATTTGTTAGAAGAAGAAAAAGACACTTTTAAATATATGAGAAAACAGGCGATAGATGATGATGGGAATTTGCTGATGCCTGATAGACTAAATATGAAATTTCTTGATAGGGCAAAAAAAACAATGGGAAGTTACTTATTTTCTTGTCAATATCAAAATGAAGCGATTTCACAAGCTGATGCCAAATTCAAAAGAGAAGACTTCCAATATTACAAACCTGAAGATTTACCAGAAAGATTAAATGTTTTTATGTCTATTGACCCAGCTATATCTATAAGAGCTGCTGCTGATTTTTCAGCAATAGTTGTTATAGGTGTAGATGAGATGTTTAATGTCTATATCCTAGATATTTTTAGAGGCAAAGTAGAGCCAAGAGATTTGATAAATCAAACCTTTACAATGGTTGATAGGTGGAATCCACGACTGGTTGGGGTAGAAACAGTTAGTTTCCAAGATATTCTACGAACCAATCTGATAGAAGAACAAAAAATTCGTGGGAAATATCTACCACTTTATCCGCTTAAAAGAAACACCAGAGAATCTAAAGATGACAGAATTTTGTTGCTTCAACCAAAATATCAAACTCATTCAATTTTCCACCCACTGAATCACACACACACGTTAGATTTGGAGAATGAATTGATGAGATTTCCAAAAGGTAAACATGATGATATTATAGACGCTTTAGCAGATGCAGTTAGTATTTCAAACCCAACAAGGAAAAAAAGAGATAGAAAAAAACAGATATATAAACCAATAAGTAAAATTACTGGATGGTAAATATGCGAAAAAATCAAAAAGATGAAAAACAATCAGCAGAAAGACCATACTCGCCAAATGACGAAGAAAAAAAGGTGCTTGACAAAATCTTCCAAAGAAAAAAGGATATGCAAATAGGAAGAACACAAGGTGAAACTAACTGGGAAGAGTATTGGGACGATTCTGATAAGGCTTATAATGCTAAAACAGAAACTCTAGATTCTGACGACTGGAGAAGTAATCTTCATATTCCAATTGAATTTTCAATTGTTGAAACTGTTAAACAAGAATCTATGGAGCAGACTATTAGATGGGAAGTTGAGCCAGGAGACCCGTCTGATATCAAGAAAGTTCCATTTATGAATGAGGTAATTGATGCTTCTCTTGACAAAATGAAATGGAATGCTACTTATTTTATCTTAAATGATGAAAGATATAGAAGAGGCACTACTGCTTGTAAAATTACTTACAGACGAGAAAAAAGAAAAATTTACGATATGGTTGATTATGATGATGTTGAGGACAAAGAATCTTATGAAGAAAATGAAATTTACGACTATGATGATGTGCTTATAAAATACATTGATTTATTTGATTTATATATAGATGAAGCTGTCAGAGATATCGCTGATGCTAAAGATGTTATTGAAAGAGAAGTTATGTCGATTGAGACTTTCCATAAAAGATATGACAGCAAATACAAAAATGCTAAAAAAGTAAAAGCTGGTGGGGAAGTTGATGCTAAATCATATTACGTACCTCCAGAAGATATTACTGATGATAAAGTTGAAGTTCTACACTATTGGAACAAACCTGACGATAAATATGCAATTGTTGCAAACGGAGTTTTGGTAAGAAATCTTCCAAATCCTTACGCCCACAAAAAAATTCCATATCGGTTACTTTATTGTTATAGGAATTCTGCTAACTTGTATGGTTTTTCAATCCCAATGCTAATTAAGCACATTGTTGATGAAATAAATACACTTAGAAATATGCGAATCAATTTCCAACATATGTCGATTGACAAAATGTTTATAGTTTCTGACCAATTGGGGATTGATGAGGAAGATTTAATGGTTAGACCTCATGGTATGATTGAAGCAACTACTACTAGTATGCCACTTCAAAACTCTATAATGGCTCTTGAATACGGAGATGTAAAACCATCTTCTATGCAAGATATTGAAATGTTAATGGATGATGTCAGAAGGACAATTGGTGTTGATGACAGGTTACAAGGAGTAATCCCGCAATCCAGAGGAACAGCTACTGAAGCAGCAATTCTTAAAGAAGCTACTCTTAAAAGAGTTAGAATGCTTATAAAATACGCTGAGATTGATGGTTTAAAGGATATTGGTGAATTATTGGTAGCTACCATATCTCAGTATTACGAAATTCCAAGAGTCAAAAAAATTGTTGGCGAAGATGGAGAAGAACGTGAAGTTAATGAATACAAGTCTATTAGAATAAAAGATAAAGAAGTTGTGCCAACCCAAGATGGTTTTCCAGAAATACAAAAGGGTGAAGGATATGACTTTTTCGAGGCTAATCCTGACATGATACGAGGTAATTATGATATTAAAGTTGTTACTTCATCAGTACCTCATGTTTCAAAACCTTTGCAACAAGCTAAACTTACAGAAATGTTTACCATGATAACCCAAAATCCTTTGTGGCAAGGGTTGATTGACCCAAAGAAATCCCTTGAAATGTATGTTAGAACACAAGATGAAAACCCACAAGAGATATTGAAAGCAGCTTTAAATGAAAATGAAGAAAAAGACTTAGCTTTGCAAGAAAATGAAAGAATGATGCAAGGAGAAGCATTGCCACCAACGCCTAATATCTCTGAGAACCATACTGCTATTCATATAGAAGCTACCCAGAATAGTGAGTTCCAAGTGCTACCACCAGAAATGCAAGAAATCTTTGACCAGCATATAATGGGTGAAAATGAACAGCATCAAGGTGGGCAAATAAAGCCGTCTAGTATGGGTAGACCAGCACTTGCTGGACCACAAGAACCAGATTTAGCTAGCCAAAATCAAAATATGGGAGGGTAGAATGACAAAATTATCAAAATTAGATTGGGAAAAATTAAGTGAGATTGACAGACGCCCTGAATGGAAAACTTTGCAAAAGTATTTTAAAAGGCAAAGATTGATTTTTGGCGAATGGGCTTTGAGAGCAACAAATACCAGCACTACAAACAAAAGTGAAAATGTTGAAATAAGAACATACCAGACAATAGAAGAAAAAATTGCTTTTTTACAAGGAAAAGCTAGTGCAATTGATGAAATAACTTTACTACCTAAAAAGGCAAAAAAGAGGTTAGAGAAGATAGAAAAAAGAAGAGTTAATAATTAGTAGATTGGGTTAAGACTAGCCCAATCAATCTAGTTATTAAAATAACTTAAAGGAGAATTATGTCCAAAAAGGACAAAGATGTCGCAAAAAGCGATGATGAAGAAAAAAAATCATTAGAAGAAATGATGCAGGAAAAACCTGAAGAGGAAAAAGAAGTTCAACCTGAAGAGGAAAAGAAAGACGAGAATCAGGAGGAACCAGCAGAAGAAGAAAAGAAAGACGAAAGCAAGAAAATTGCTGAAGCAGAACCTAAATTTTGGAAAACATTTATGGGTTCGCAAGAGTATTCGCCTGAAAAGCTAGGTGAATATTTAGAGAAAGTAGAAAAAAGTTATTCACATTCTATGCAAGAAGGTCCTCGACTTGCAAAAAGAGTTGAAGAACTTGAAGGAATGATTGAATCTGACAATAGTAGTGGTCTTGACCCAAAATACACCTATGCTCTTGACAAGGTTTTAACAGATGATGAAAGAGAATTTCAAGAAGCGTGGGATAAGGTCGTGAAAGATTATCCAGAAATAGTTTCGGAAGAGCTTAACGAAGAGTACACTAAAACTTTTGTAGATTTAAAAAAGGCTAATAAAAAAATTCCTTACGAAAAAGCAATGAGAATTGTTGCTCAAGCGATTGTTAATAGAGAACCAGAAGCCAAGCAACCAGAGCAAAAAGCTCCTAATAAGGCAATAGTAAAAATGGCTGAAGGAGGGATAGAGCAAGGAAGCTCTGATGTCTCTAGCAAAAAACCAAAAGAATCACTAACTGAAGCAGAAAGAGAAGTCGCAAAGAATTTTGGCTTAACTGATGAGCAATATATAGAGGGCAAAAAGATAGCAAATAACTCGTAATGAAAACCCAAGCAGAATACCTTTATGATAGAGCTGCGTAAGATTTCAGCGGGATAATTAAAGGAGTTAAAAATGTACGGAGCAAAATATGTAGGTAATTTAGGTGGTGGCACAGCCCCAGTAGCTGCTAAATACTTAATTAAGGCAAGTGAAGTAATCACAAGAGGCGATTGGCTTACTTTTGATGATGGAACAGGAAAAGTTGATGTTGCTGCTGCTGACGAACCACTACTTGGTGTAGCAAATGAAACAGTAACTGGTAATTCAGGTGGCACTAATTATGTTGAAGTTATCTTGGCTTTGCCAGGAACTCAATTTTTGATGGATAATGATAATGACACTGAAACATTTGCCCAAACTGATGTTGGAGAATGGCACGCAATCACTGGTACAACAGGTGCACAACAAGTTGATACCAATGTAGATGCTGCAACCCCATCATCGTCAGCCAACCAATTATTGTGTTTGGGGTATAACCCACAAGGATATGGATATGATTCTGACACATCAATTGGACTTTACACACCAACTTACACCTACTTCACGGCAAATTATACAGAATAATAAATTAAAGGAGAATTATGTATTCACCAACGACACGAGCAAATTTCGCTGATGCGTTGGACCCAGCTGTAAGAAAAATTTTCACAGATACTGACAAAGAATTGCCATATATCTATACTCAGATATTTAATATCAGCGATTCTTCAAAGGCAACTGAAAAAGATTCTTCAGTTTCAGGTCTTGGCACATTAAGGCGAATAAATGAAGGTGAAGCAGTTACAACCGATGGACCAATTCAAGGTTATGATACAACCTATGAACATGAGAAATATGGATTGAAAACTGTTATCACTGAAGAAATGATAGACGACGCCCAGTTTAGAGTAATAGAACAAAATACAAAGAATATTGCCTATGCGGGTAATAGATACATTGAAACATCAGCAGCTAATGTTTTTAATAATGGATGGACTGCTGGCGGTGGCACAGAAGATACCCACACTTCAGGAGGCGATAGTTATGCTTTGTTCTATGCTTCACATCCACGAGCAGATGGCGGTACTGCAATTTCCAATACCACGTCAATGGACTTGGCAGAAGATGCACTTGAAACAATTTTAGTAAATATGAGAGCTACCCTTGATGACAGAGGTCAAAAGATGTTAGTTCGTCCAGATACTTTGATTGTTCCGCCTGCACTTGAAAGAGAAGCTAAGATTCTCTTAGAATCCAGCGGAAGAGTTGGAACAGCTAACAATGATATGAACCCATATCAGGGAAGACTAAAACTCATTGTTTGGGATTTCTTGAGTTCAGATACAGCATTTTTTGTACTTGACTCAAAAATTCATAAAATAAACTGGTTCTGGAGACAGCGACCTTACCTAAAGAGAAATGAAGACTTTGATACTGGCAATATCGAATACAAATATATTGCTAGATGGTCAAATGGTTTCTCTGATTGGAGAGGCACATACGGTTCAACAGGTGATAATGCCTAGTAATAATTGTAGTGGGGTTATTATCAGCCCCACTACTAGCTAATACGGAGGTACAATGGCAATTAGCGATAATACGAGGAACTTTACAAAGTTGACACTTGGCTCACTAAAGGACAAGGGAATTTGTAAGTTGTCTTTTGGGCATACTGAAACTCAAAATTCAGTAGCTGCAACATCCAATACTTATTGTATGGCTGCTACTTCACTGACTTCTGCTGCTCAGACAATCACAACAGGGCTTACGAACCCAGATGTTCCGAGAGCTTTGATTGTAAAACCAGCAGGAACTGCTGCTGATGTAGGTAATGGTATTGTTACTATCACTGGTAAAAATGTTGAAGGTAAAACTATTACTGATTCATTTCAGTTAGTAGATGGTTCTACAACTGCAATTACAGGTACTAAGGCATTTAAAACCATTACATCAGTTACTTTACCAGCTAGCGAAGGAACAGGAGCAACAATTTCAGTTGGTGTTTCTAACCGATTAGGCACATACCATAGACTATATCCTAATAATACTACTGTTAAAGTTTATTATAGGACTACATCTGCTGGTACGGCTACACTAGACGGAACGCCAACAATCAATGATTCTGACGAAGAAGACATTGAAAAGAACTTGATTACTCCTTCAACTGCCCCTGATGGGACTAATATCTATGATATATTTTATATCTATGATAGTTGGTCAGTTGGAGATTTGCACGACGACCCATTGTATATGACTTCTACTTCTACTTCTAGCACTTCTACTTCTACAACAACCTCATATACAACTACGTCCACTTCGAGCACGTCCACTTCGAGCACGTCCACTTCGAGCACGTCTAGTTCAACTAGTTCTACTTCAAGCTCGACAAGTTCAACGAGTACAAGTACGACTACAACGCCATAAACTAATTAGGGATTGAGTGGGGAGTTGAACACTCCCCCTCCGCCCTAGCCGAAAGGCAAAGGAGAAAAATGGGAATTCGTTCACAAACAGCGATAATGAATGATAGGGATTTTGAATCTACTTTTACCAACGAGTACGATAATGATACTGATGCAACTACTGCGATAATTACACCAACATCTGGAAAATTATTGAAGATTACTGGTGTTTATATTTCAACAGAAGGAGCAACAACAATTGGGCAAAAAATTAAATTAAGTTTTGCAACATCAGGAAACACTGTTGTTTCTTTTTACCCATCTGCGGTATCAAATACAGCTTCAACCATTGAGTTAGATAATATTATTGTAAAGGGAGCTCAAAATGAAGCATTATCTATTGATTCTAATTTAGGAGACGGCAAAAATTATTTTATTGCTGTTAATTATAAAGAAGAATAATAATGAATGAATATATTTATATATTCAAAACATACGCACATTAACAATATCAGACTGATTTTAGTATCCAAGGGGGAAAATGTCTAGGATATTAAATCATTTCACAGAAGAAACCACAACTAGAGATGGGAAAACTAGAGCTACTATTTATGCTTATCCTAAATTCTACAAGAATGGCAACTTTTTCGAAGAAGTTGATACAAATATAGTATCTTCACCAGATGATAATTGGGATTGGGAAGTAAAAAAAGGTGTTTACAAATTACGGATTAAAAACGATGGAACATTTGAGGTTAATCACTTAAACGATATTTACACTCAAAAGCTAACAGGAATAGGTGATGAAAATATAACTCTTTCAAATCCTGTTGTGAGTGGGAATGAGATAGTATGGGATTTGCCAGATGGTTCTAATTATAGGATTGTTTACAATAACGACCTTTTAAAAGATATAGTTACAATCTCAGAAAAGACTAAGAAAAAGTTAAGCAAAGCAGAAATTCATTATGACTTAGACCTTTCTAACTCTAAAATGGTTGAAAGCAAGGAATTTGATACTGAGAATGACATTCTTTTCAAAAAAGACGGAAAAGTAAAACACAGGATTATTAGTGATGAAGCCTGTGATGATAATGGGAAATGGTTAAAGAGAAAATCTTGCAAGAATGGTAAATACACTGAATCTATTCCAAGTTCATCGTTAGAAAGTAAAGGAAAACTAGTTTTTAATACAACAGTTTCTTTTCAAGAAGGCGTTGAAAGTTATGCAGGAACAGATTTTTTTGGAATGTTATCTAGTAATGGAGACAAAACATACCATGATACTTCCATTTGGGCTGGTCGAGCAACTTCAACTGGAACATATAGAGGTGTATTAAAGTTTGATGTCTCGTCTATCCCTTCAACAACGATTGTAGATTCTGCAACGATTACTCTAACGATTACTAATGAACTATCTTCTACTGATAGAAGCATTTACCTTCATAGAATGCTGAAAGACTGGAATGAACCTGCTGCGAGTGCTGACCCTTGTAGCGATGTTGCAGATGACCCGTGTTGGGATTATCAATATTATAACGAAACAGCTTGGCATTCTGGTGGTGCAGGTGGGAGTGAAGATTGTTATTTGACATCAGCTATTGCTTCTACCCTAATAACAGAAGCTGGTAATACCGCATTTGATTTCACTAGTTCGACATTAAATTCTGTTGTAGAAGGTTGGATTGATGGTACTTATAATAATTATGGGTTGAGAGTTTCTGGATACGAAGGCGCTGATAACTCTTCTAAAGCGTGGGCGACTTCTACTAACGCTACAACAGATTACAGACCGAAACTTACGATTGAATATCATTCAAGCACTACAACTTCTAGTTCGACCTCCACATCATCAACATCTAGTTCTACGTCTTCAAGTACTTCGACTTCTTCATCAACAAGTAGTACTTCCAGTTCTACGTCTTCTTCTACTTCAACATCTTCAACTTCCAGTTCAAGCAGTACCTCAACTAGCTCAAGCACTTCTTCTACCAGTTCGTCTACTTCAAGCAGCACATCTACCTCTAGTACATCTAGCAGTACTTCAACGAGCTCTACGAGTAGTTCCACGAGCTCTTCAACTTCTACGAGTTCTACCAGCTCTTCAACTTCAATTTCCACTAGCTCAACCAGTAGCTCAACTTCGTCAAGTACTTCGACAAGCTCAACTTCTAGCTCCACGAGTAGCTCAACCTCTAGTTCGTCTACGAGTAGCTCGTCGTCTTCTAGCACGAGTAGTACTTCTAGCTCTAGCTCAACATCAACCACAACAACTACCCCTCCAACTTTAGATTATAGTCGTGGTGATTATATTAACTTACCTGCTGATGATAGCGATTTGGAAAACATTTACACATATCAAGAATATGAAGACGTATCTGTTTCTGATGATACAAGAGTAAGTCAATCTGCTACTGACGAGAATGCTGTTCATTTATATAAAAAACAAAATTCGAATAATACAGACCAAATAGACATTTTGTGGGAAGGGCAAACAGATATAGCACCTTCTTTATCTGCTGTCTATTTACAGATATATAATCGTACCTTAACAGAATGGGAAACTATAGATTCAGATAATATAAGTAATGCTGACACAGATTTTGAATTAACTGGTTCGATAACTGCTAGCCTTTCAGATTACTATGATGAAAGTAACTGGATAGCAGTTAGAATCTACCAGGAGGCTGTATGAGAGAACTACTAAATACATATTTCACTATACCAAAAAATGATTCTAAAGATAGAATAGAAATTGAAATTGGTGATTCTAAAGAACCAGATATTGTTTTACCGCAATTAAAGATACAGAGATGGGATAATGAATCAAATGTATCTTTGAGATTAAAGGATTTTGATAGTTATTCAGTATTACAAGAAAAGGATAAAATAGTTTTTGGTAACGACAAACAAGACATCAATCTATATAGTTTAGATAATGGCTATGAATTTGAAGTAATTTTGAATGAGAAACCCGATACTAATGTAATTGAGTTCACCCTAGAAGATAAAGATGTTGAATATTTTTACCAACCACCACTTACTCAGGAAGAAATTGATAAAGGACTTGTTAGACCAGAAAACGTAGTCGGTTCTTATGCAGTTTATGCTAAGTCAAATAAGATAAATTATGTTGGTGGGAAAGAATACAAATGCGGAAAAGTCGGACATATTTACAGACCGAAGATTATTGATTCAGCAGGAACAGAAGTCTGGGGTTCTTTGAAGATTGAAAATGGAATACTCTCAGTTACTATCCCTCAAGAGTTTTTAGATAATGCAATTTATCCAGTAAGACACGCCGCAGGGTTGACATTTGGATACACAACTACTGGAGGAACTGAAATTAGTGCGAACGCTAATTCTATGAGTGGGCACATGTATAGTATGCCAGCTGGTATTGCACAGAGTATGAGTATTTATGGAAAAACAACTAGTGGAACCTGCAATGTTAAAT